>TARA_R110002096_G_scaffold65664_8_pt1 | contig 25880 bp, 25 predicted proteins | sample TARA_R110002096 | Tara Oceans TARA_R110002096 (sample SAMEA4397295) | marine metagenome | biome: Polar Biome; feature: [DCM] deep chlorophyll maximum layer (ENVO:01000326); material: water (ENVO:00002006), including particulate matter (ENVO:01000060) such as... | depth 35 m
ATAACCGCTGCTGCCACGCCCCATTGCACACCGGCGCCACCGGACGAGAAAAAGAACGATGCGCCAACGGTCATGGGTACCGCCCTGGTGGTGGTAATCATCAATCCGAACAGGAACTCGTTCCATGCGGTGATGAAGCTGAAAATAAAGACTGTTGCCAGCGCTGGCAGGCAAATCGGAAGCACGATTTTCACCAACACTCGAAAAATGCGGGCGCCATCCATGCGTGCAGCTTCATCCAACTCGTAGGGAACGTCATTGATGGCATTGACCAGAAGCAGCAGAGCCAAAGGTAAATTGACCACCGCCAGAATGAGACCCAGACCCAATGATGTGTCCAGCAGCCCGACCGTGCGATACATCATATACAGCGGGATCGCGAAGATGATCAAAGGCATCGCCCGCAGATTGACAATTGTGGGAAAAATCACATTGGTGCCATAGCCGCGCCGGGCGATTGCATAGGCGACCGGGAAACACAGCATGATCGGCAGAATCGCGCCGATGAGCGACGCGATCAGGCTGTTTTGCAGATAGGCAAATATGTTCAACCGTTCGGTCACTTCCAGAATGGCGGCATAATTCTGCAAAATCGGCTCATAGACCCAAAGGCCCGGATTGCGGCTGATTTCAGCACCGGTCTTCAGCGAGGCCGATATGGTCGAGATAACCGGAAAATTCATCACGAATGCAGCAACCGCGAAAACAATCCAGCGCGGAAGGTTTCTGTATTTTCTCTGCAAGCCCTGTCTCTTCATGCCCGGCTCCTGCGCAGAAAACCGCCGGCAAAATACAGCAGAACAAAGGCGACGATGAACAGCACGACGGATGCTGCGAGTGCCTTTCCAATGTCACCTGAGCGGAAGAAAGAAAGATAAATATAGATGGAAAGCGATGTGGTCGATCCACCGGCTCCGGATCCGGTCAACACGAATATGTTGTCAAACACCCGGAATCCATCAATGAACCTGATGAAGAACGCAACCGCCAGGGTGGGTGCCATCTGCGGGATTTCGATGAACCAGAACATCCGCCAGGGTCGCGCTCCGTCAACGGCGGCCGCCTCGCGCATGTCTCCGGGAATTGCCTCATATGCCATGTAGAACAGAAGAAAGGCAAACGGCGTCCACTGCAGGGTTTCAATGGTGAAGACGGTCAGAAAGACATTTTCACGGCTGAGAAATGCCGGGCTGTCACCCAGCCACAGATAAAGATAATGCGGCAGCGAACCGACAAATTCGTGCAGCACCAAGCGGTACATCAGGCCCATCATTGCAGGGGCGATGATCATCGGCATGATCAGCACGGCGATGATCCAACTGTTGTTTCTGATGATCGGCGCCAGATAAACCGCGAGCGCCAGCCCAATTATGCACTCAGCCAGCGCGGTGGAAACACCGAACTTCAATGAAAACCACGAGGCTGACCAGAATTCAGGATCGCGCATGACTTCGACGAAGTTCTGAACCCCATTCAGTTTTGGCGATCTGAGCGTCTCAAACGAGACGTCGGAAAAACTGTAGAGTATGTCAATGAGCGCGGGAAACCCCAGCATGGCAAGCAGGAACACGACGATAGGTGTCGCCAGAATCCTGTTTTCAGTTGATGCTTTCATGCTCATGCCACCCGTATTGCAGTCAGCCACAGCGCGGCTGACTGCATGAGTTACTGGACTATTTCAGCAACTCGGCCATACCGGCTTCGGTGTTCGCCAGAGCTTCATCCAAAGTCTGCCCGCCCGACAGGAATCCGGTGAATTCCTTGGCCTGGAGTTCATAAACCGACAATGCCTTCGCGGCTGTGCCGCCATTCATCACGAACCCGTAATTGGAGGCATACTCACCCAGAAGAACCAGATCAGGTCGCTCATCCGCAATATCAGCCACAACAGAACTGGTCAGGCCGGGAGCGCCGCCGGCAAGGGCGTAGGCTTTGGCCGCTTCCGCTGTTGAGAGAAAACGAACGAATGCTTCCGCACCTTCAACATTTTTCCCGCTGGCATTTACGCCCAGGCCAAGACCGTGCGTATGGGTAAAGCGGCCTTCCGGCCCTGCCGGAGGCGCGATGGTTTTTGTGGTCTCTGCTGTCACCGGTGTTTTGGCCGGATCCATCAGATCTGCTGCAGCAGCATTCCACTGGATCATGGCCGCTACCTGACCGGCGCCAAAGGCAGCATTTGCTTCAGCATATTCGTAGGAGAATGAATCCTTCGGCGTCGCACCGGCATCCACCAGGATTTTGAACAAGTTGAGAGCCGCTCTGTAAGCCTCTGAGTCAACCGTGATATTGCCGTTTTCATCCATCCAGTTCCCGCCATAGGAGCGCGGCAGAGAATGGAAAACCATCATGTTGAACAACAGGTTTTTCAACTGCAACACGGTGCCGTAGCGGGTCGGACTGTCAGGATTAACCGATTTCGTGAAGTACAGTGCGTTTGCCGCAAAATCCTGCCATGTCCAGCTGTCAGGATCTTTTGGTGTCAATCGAACACCAAGATACTGCTCGGAAATGTCGCTATATTTATCATACTGCTCCTTATCATTCAGCAACGCTTCAATGAGGTCTGTGCGATAATACAAAAAGTGCAGCGAAAGATCTGTCGGGACACCATATTGCTTCCCCTCGAACTGCATTGTTGTCAAAACCGATGCGCCGAAGACATCTTCCGCTTCATCCGAGAGAGTAATCGGCTTCATGTAAGGCGCATAACGTCCGATTGAATAAGTCGCCAACAAACTGGCATCAAATGCGTCGGTCCCTGCAGCCAGGTCAGCTTGAAGCTTGTCATAAAAGCCTTCCCTGCTGAAAAAGATCAGTTCCACCTTGTTCTCTTCAGTCACAGAGCTCTTTGCGTTGTAGAGTTCCACAACGGAACGAAGAGCAACCTCTTCGGGTCCCCCTGGCCACCCCAGAACGGTTACTTCCGCGCTTGAAAGGGAAGGTGTCACAGCCAGAATTGCCGCCGCAGCAGCACTCAACAGATAATTCTTGTATCTACTCATGTCTTTCTCCTGTTTCCAAATAAGACTGCGCTGCAATCGCAGCGATACCAATTATCCCCGCATGCTCCTTGATCGAGGATGCACGAATTCGCGTCTCTTGAGATGGGGCAAGGCGCGCAACATTCTGCTGCACTTCAGCAAGAAAGCCCTTACCAAGTCCGATACCGCCACCAATTACGATGACCGGTGGATCAAGTGTGTAGAGAATATCCCGGCAGACTTTTGCTATGCGCCAGGCCGATGCCGAGATGATTTTGCGAGACCAGGAATCCCCGGCACCTGCCGCCTCAAAAATCTCCCTGGCAGATATCTCGCGGCCTGCTTTTTCAGCTTCTTTCAGCATCCAGCGGCCGGTGGCTATATCTTCGATCGGCTCAGCGCCCTCATCTGCGGACATCAAATTCTGTGCGATTTGCCCAAAATGTCCGGCTAATCCACGGTGGCCTTTGAGCAATTTCCCATTGCAGACAATGCCGCCGCCCAATCCTGTCGAAACCGTCAGATAGACCAGATCGGACCCCTTGCAGGCCCCATCGACATATTCCGCCCAGGCCGCAGCCTGCGCGTCGTTGATGATTTCAAAAGGGCAACCAAACTTTGCAACTGCATCCGCCAGATTGAATGATTTTTCTATGGCAAGCGTATTGTCATTGACGCTCTTCCAATAACCATTTTCAACATGACCCGTGACCGCCACCCCGACACAGTCATAGGCCGCGTTCCACTTACGAACAGCATCTTGGACCTGTGCCAGCCAGTCTTCCGGACTGGTGTCGCGCGCAGTTTCCAGCTTTTCCAGTTTCACCACCCTGCCACCGCGAATAAGTGAAACCAGGGTTTTGGTGCCGCCTATATCAACGGCCAGCACTGTTACACCGGCTTCATTTTTGTCCCCAAGCGACCTCATCGAGCGAACTCCGATGACTTCAGGGCATCGAAGAACCAGCCTGTGACAACTTCAGTCCGCGTAATTGCTGTTCCAACGACAACAGCGTCTGCGCCCGCTTTCAGCGCTTCGACAGCCAAAGCCGGCGTATGGTAACGGCCCTCGGCGATGAGCGGTTTGCCCAATGTGGCCAATTGTCTGACCAGTTCCAGATCCGGACCTTCGGGAGTCATATCTGTGGTATAGCCAGCCATTGTGCTGCCGAGAATGTCCGCGCCGAGGCGAGCGGCATTGTTTCCGTCATCGATGCAGGAACAATCCGCCATTGAAAGCGCGCCGGCCGCCTTGATGGCCTGAATAGCGGCGTCAAGAGTTTCCGGCCGTGGCCTGTCAGTGGCGTCGACTGCAATAATATCTGCGCCGGCGGATGCCAGATCCCTGATATTTTGCAAAAACGGCGTAATCCTTATCGGACTGGTCTCCAAATCGACTTTAACAATGCCGATAATTGGCTGCTTGAGGACAGATCTTACCGCTTCCACATTCCTGACGCCCTCAATCCGCACGCCCGATGCGCCGCCCGCGACCACTGCCTGTGCCATAGCTGCGATGATCAATGGATTATCCATCGGACCGCCAACGCAAGGTTGACAGGACACAATCAGTTGATTTGAAAAATACGGCAGCAAGAAAACCTCCCCTTAAGAGGCTTAAAAAGATACCAGTTTACAACCAGTCGTCAACAGGTTCCTTACTGGATTATCTGAGCAACTCGGTCACAAAATCAAAAACCTCGGCATTGTAATGCGTTATGGTGTACTCGATCGGTTCGCCATCGGCAGTCTCACAGCACCGCTCTACAATCAGAACCGGCGTGCCGGGTTTGGTCTCCAGTATCTCGGCTTGCGCAGCATCCATTGCACCGGCACTGATTCTCTGAACCCCGTGATCGGGTAGTTTCCCAAGCGCATCCAGTGTCGCATATAGCGAGGGGCCAATCGCATCCGGGGAATTTACTATGGAATGCGGTATCACCGCGGTTTCAAGCGCGATTGGTCTGCCATCGGCAAATCTGACACGGCGAATCTTAATGATTTTCGCGCCTTTCACCAGTTGCAGCTTTCGACGCTCCTGATCAGACGGCTCCTGCACGTCCGCTCCAAGCAATTTCATTCCCGGACGCATGCCGCGCGATCGGATATCCTCAGAAAAACCGAGCAGGTTGGAAATCTGTTTTTTCAATTTGCTCGAAACGCTGGTTCTCGCGCCATGACGTCGGGACAACACACCATCAGAAACAAGGGCGTCAATCGCTTTGCGAACAGTGGTCCTTGAGCAATTCAGCATCTCCGCCAGTTTCCGCTCACCGGGAAGGCTTGTGCCCGGCAGAAGCACGTTTTCGTCAATCGCAAGCTTTATCGCGTAAATCAGATTTTCATATTTCGCCGTGTACTCGTTTCGCAATTCCAGTGTATTCAGAAGATGATCTATGGCATGGCTTTCCTGCGAACACATGATTGACTTTTTTCCCATTCGACATTTCGGCTCAATCTGGGCCGGGCGGCATTCAACCAAAAAATTGCTGCCCGCAGACTCGTACCCCTGTTGGTATGGCGTGTAAATATGAACCCAAACAGGCACATCAACACTGTAAAATGCACTACAACGCAGCGGCCCAACCGCTCTGCATCATCTGCATCTTGTTTTGAACCCCGGATTGATTACTCTGAAATCCGGATTTTGGCTAAAGCACATTTGAATACATCCTGTGCAGGGTGAAGCCCTCCAGCAGATTGGAAATACGTCTTGAAAAATACGCAACCAATTTCCACACCATGAAAAATAATTTTAAAAATCGAAGTCGGACCAATAAAGCCGTTACCTTGGCGCTCTATGGCGGATTGCTCTTTCCGGCCTTGTTCACCGCGCTGGCATTCGGCGGCCGCTGGTTCCGCCCCCTGGACAGTTTTTCGCATTTTCTGCACTATTATGTTCTCGTATTCATCATTGTGGCCGTTGTTGCCGGATTACTGAAACTGCGAAAGACTGCGTTCCTCGCATTTGTCTCATTGCTGGTTGCAGTGTGGCTGCTGGGTCCTGCGCGGCCCTTTGCCCTTCCCAGTGCCTCCTCCTTGAATGCAGCAACCGGCGATGAGGTAAAAATCATCACCTTCAATCTCCTGTTCCGCAATGACCAGATCGAACGCATCGCCGACTATTTCACGCAGCAGGATCCGGATATCCTCATGCTGCAGGAAGTTTCCCCCAACAACAGGGGCCTTCTCGATCTGCTGCCGCAATATCCCTACCGCCAGAGTTGCTCGCTGAGCGACACCATGGCCACCATGGTCCTGTCGAAAACGCAGCCTTCGGCACAAGGCTGTCTGGCAAAAGGTGAAGTGGCCTGGATGGAGTTGGCTCTGAACGGAAGACCTGTGCGCGCAGCATCAGTTCATCTGCACTGGCCATGGCCGTTAGGGCAGTGGAAACAGATTGACAAAATCCGCCAGGAAATGGCGGCCTGGGAGCCAAAGCCACCCATAATCATTGGCGGCGATTTCAACGCGGTGCCGTGGAGCCAGGCGGTCAGGACAATGGAGGCCATCACCAGTTCCAAAGTCGTACCGGGATTCCGTTTCACCATTTTGGGATTTAAATCGCCATTGAAACTTCCGGTGTTTCTGCCCATCGACCAGATTCTGCTGCCAGATGAGGCAATCCTGCGCGATGCTGGAACCGGTCCGTACCTTGGCTCAGACCATCGCCCGGTTGTAGCAACGCTGAATTGGTCTGAATAATCGGACGGTTTTTTATACATCACCATTTCGTGCCCTGCCCGGTCCGGTGCAGAGCTGATGACAAGGACATGTTGCATGATTGATCTTTATACCTGGAGCACACCAAACGGCAGAAAAGTCTCCATTGCATTGGAAGAACTCGGCCTGGACTACACCGTTCGTCCCATCAATATTGGAGAAGACGACCAGTTTCAGCCGCATTTTCTGAAAATTTCACCGAACAACAAAATACCGGCCATCGTCGATCATGAAGCCGGCATCAGCATGATGGAATCCGGCGCTATTTTACTGTATCTAGCTGAAAAAACGGGTAAATTACTGAGCAAAAAAGAAAATATCCGTTGGCAGACGATACAGTGGCTGATGTGGCAGATGGGCGGTTTCGGGCCAATTCTCGGTCAGGCTCATCATTTTCTGTTTTATAATCCGGGCAAGGCGCCATACGCGGAAGAACGCTTCAGAAAAGAAGTCAGACGGCTCTACGGTGTACTGGAAAAACAGCTTTCACAAGCCGATTATCTGGTCGGGAATTACAGCATTGCCGATATCGCCATCTGGCCCTGGGCAGCGCGCTTTGAAAGACAGGAAGTGGATCTCAACGAATTTCCGGCGGTCAAGGCATGGTATCTGCGCCTTGCCGAACGCGAGGCGGTACAAAGGGGTTACGACGTTCCCGGAAATGACCCCGGCATCCCAATGCCATAGCGCATGTCCCGCCGCGCCGTCAGCTGGCAGCGCCGCCCGCTTTCGGGTCCAGGGGCACGGTGGGGTCATTCTTCACCTTGCCGATCGTCAACGAGGTCCGCACGCTTTCCACATGCGGTGCTGCAGTCAGATCATTGACAATGAAGCTCTGGAACGCATCCAGATCGACCGCGACGCATTTCAGGATGAAATCCACGTCGCCTGACAGCATGTAGCATTCGCGGACAATATCCCAGTTGCCGACAGCCCGCTGGAAAGCCTGCAATTCAGCCTCGCCCTGTGCGGACAGGCCAACCAGGGCAAACGCGGTCAGTTGATAGCCCAGACTGCGCTCGTTCAGCAGGGTTCGATAGCCTTCGATAATGCCGTTATCTTCCAGCGCCCGCACCCGGCGCAGGCATGGCGGCGCTGAAATGCCGACGCGTTTCGCCAGTTCGACATTCGTCATCCGGCCGTCGCGCTGCAACTCTGCCAGAATTTTCCAGTCAATAACGTCCAGCCGGTCTTTCATGCACACCGTTTCATGGCTACAAACAGGGCTGTTCGTCCGTCCATCGGTCGGCACGCACCTGAGTTATGATCTGACTTTCACTGCCCTGAATGGAAAGATTCGACAAGGGGCAGACGGCAAATCAGTCCCGCCGAACAGCAAAAAGGTTCATTATGCACATCTGGGTGCTCACCGATGGCAAAGCCGGCGATCTGCAATCCTGTCTGGGCGTGGCCGAACGGCTCGGTACAATCTGGACTGCTGATGCCGGCACTGCGACCATCGAACAGCGCGTTGTCGATCCCAAACCACCGTGGCTGTGGCTGATGCCTCATGGCCCAATCAGCCCATTGGAAAAGCGCGGCTCCCAGGACGATCCACTGCGCCCGCCCTATCCCGATGTAGCCATTGCCTCCGGCCGGCGCGCAGTCCCCTATCTGAGGTCCTTGAAACACCGCGCGCCCGGCTGCCTGACAGTGTTCCTGAAAGATCCCAGAACCAGCCGTCACGGCGCCGATCTTGTCTGGGTGCCGGGCCACGACCGGCTGAGGGGCGACAACGTGCTGGTTTCGGCCATGGCCCCGCACCGTATCAGCCCGCAATTGCTGGCTGACCAGCGGGCCGACCCGCCCGCGCACATCGCAAAACTTCCAAAGCCCAGACTGGCCGTCGTGCTGGGGGGGCCGGCGCGCAAAACGGTCTATTCGCAGAACGATCTGGCAGTCTTCGCCGCAGCCCTGACGCAGCTTGCAGATCAGGCCGCAAGCCTGATGGTGACCGGCTCCAGGCGCACGCCTGCGCACTGGATGGAAATGATCGATAAAATCATGATCGGGCGGCGCGGCCTTGTCTGGACGCCGGCAGAGGCAACGCCCAATCCCTATCTTGATTTTCTCAGCCATGCCGACGCCCTTGTCGTGACGGCAGACAGTCACAATATGGTCAGTGAAGCGCTGGCCACCGGTGTTCCCGTTCATATCTTTGCGCCCGAAAAACTGTCCACCAAGCTCGCAAGGTTTGTGAAATCGGTTTTTGCAGATAATCTGGCGGCGCCAATGGGCAAAACGGCACGGCATACGCTTGAACTGACGCCGCAGAAGCCGATAGACTCTTCTGCAATCATCGCAGAAGAGATTCGCCAACGCCTGATTTCACGCCAAGCCGCGCCAAATGCGCATTGAATGGAAACACAATGTCGACCCAGCATGCAAAACTGATCATTATCGGCTCAGGTCCCGCAGGATACACCGCCGCCATTTATGCGGCCCGCGCCATGCTCGAGCCGATGCTCATTTCAGGTATCCAGCCGGGCGGCCAGTTGACCATCACAACCGATGTGGAAAACTACCCCGGTTTTGCCGACACCGTTCAGGGTCCCTGGCTGATGGAACAGATGAAGGCGCAGGCCGAGCATGTCGGCACCAGTATCGTTTCCGATCACATCACATCAGTTGATCTGTCCAAACACCCCATTGAACTGACCGGCGACGGAGGTACGCTTTACACCTGCGACGCTCTGGTTCTGGCGACAGGTGCACAGGCCAAATGGCTTGGACTGCCATCGGAAGAAAAATTCATGGGTTTTGGCGTTTCCGCCTGTGCTACCTGTGATGGATTTTTCTATCGTGACAAACATGTACTGGTGGTCGGCGGCGGCAACACCGCTGTCGAAGAGGCGTTGTATCTGTCGAACATTGCAAAAAAAGTGACCGTGGTTCATCGCCGCGACAGCTTCCGTGCCGAGCAGATTCTGCAAAAGCGATTATTTGCCAAACCGAATATCGATGTCATCTGGGACAGTTTTGTCGACGAGATTACCGGAAAGGATGGTTTTCCGCCGTCCGCAGAGGGCGTTCGGCTGAAGCATATGAAAACCGGCGTCGTGACGGATTTCCCGGTTGACGGCATATTTGTCGCCATCGGTCATGCGCCTGCCGCAGATCTGGTCAAGACACAGGTCAAGATGAAGAATAATGGCTATGTCTGGACTGAGCCGGACAGCAGCAAAACCAGTATTCCCGGCGTATTCGCCGCCGGCGACGTCACCGATGATATTTACCGTCAGGCCGTAACCGCGGCCGGAATGGGCTGCATGGCGGCTCTGGAAGCGGAAAAATACCTTGCTGAGCTTGCACTCGCCAGAGAAGCAGCCGAATAAGACGCCACAAAACACGTCATCATTTGAAAGCGGCTCATGGATTGGGACAAACTCAGAGTATTTCACGCGGTCGCTCAGGCCGGGTCCTTCACCCATGCCGGCGAAGTGCTGCATCTCAGCCAGTCGGCAGCCAGCCGCCAGATCAGTGCTCTTGAGCTGGATCTCGGCGTTTCCTTGTTCCATCGCCATGCCCGTGGTCTGGTGCTGACTGAACAGGGTGAGTTGCTGTTTCGCACTGCCCATGATGTCCTGATGAAGCTTGAGGCGGTTCAAACCCGGCTGAAGGACAGTAAGGAAAAACCGAGCGGAACTCTGCGGGTCACCACCACGGTCGGCCTTGGCTCAACCTGGCTGGCCGCCCGTATACGCCGGTTTGTCGAACTCTACCCCGAGATTCAATTACAGATCCGTCTTGAAGACAATGATCTGAACCTCACCATGCGTGAGGCCGATGTGGCAATCCGCCTGCATCGTCCTACTGAGCCGGACCTGATTCAGCGTAAATTATTCACAGTGCATTTTCATGTCTATGCCTCGGCCAAATATCTCAAGACATACGGGCATCCGAAGAATCTGGCCGATCTCGACAACCACCAGATCATCGTATTCGGCGAGCCGGTGCCGCATTTTCTGCGCGATATCAACTGGCTGCGAACTGCCGGTCGCCCTCCTAACGATCCCAGAAAGCCGACACTCACCGTCAACAGTGTGGTGGCCATCAAGGAAGCTGCGGAAAATGGCGCCGGGATCGCCATGGTGCCGGATTATCTGCTCGATGAGAACAACCAGTTGATCGAGCTTTTCCCCGAAGAGGATGTGCCGTCACTGGACACTTATTTTGCCTATCCGGCAGAATTGCGCTCATCAGCCCGGGTTCAGGCATTTCGCGATTTCCTGATAGACCAGGCACAGCGCTGGCGTTTCTAAATTACAGAGCTATGCGAACCTTGCATGGCAGCCCCGCAAATGCAGCGCTTGAAGAATTGCAGAATAGGCGTACATTCATCGTGTAAGTTACGAAGCAATTGTTCTCCTCCCTCGATTGCTTCCCATGTAACTTCCCCAAAATTTCTGTTTCGATTCCTCCCCCAGAAACAGAATTTTAAAAACCGGGTCGTTGCTTTTGGCAATGCCCGGTTTTATTTTTTCTGACCACAAAACACTCAAGATCTGCGCGATGCAATTATGCTGTGACGGCCTCGGTGCAGTAATATCAGGTCACCACAAATCCGGTCAGAAATATAATTGCTCTTCCGGCACATCGGCGTAGAGATGCGCGACCTCTTCGCCATAGCCATTATAAAGCTGTGTCGGCACCCGCTCGCCCCCGGTGGCGAGAACTTCTTCTGTCGCCTGGCTCCAGCGTTTATGCGGCACCTTCGGATTCACATTGGCGTAAAACCCGTATTCATTGCCGTTCACTTCTTCCCAGAACGACACCGGCCGCTCTTCGGTAAAGCTGACACGGACAATCGATTTGATGGATTTGAAGCCGTATTTCCAGGGTGTGTGCAAACGCAATGGCGCGCCGAACTGTTTGGCCAGCGGCTTGCCATAGGCACCGGTCGCGATAAACGCCAGTTCATTGGTCGCTTCTGCCATCGTCAGGCCTTCAATATAGGGCCAAGGATACCAGATCTGACGCTGACCTGATGCCATTTTCGAATCGTTGAACGTCTCAAAGCGCACATATTTCGCCGAGGAGAGCGGCTTGGCGTAGTCCACCAGCGCTTTAAGGGGAAAGCCGGACCAGGGAATAACCATCGACCAGGCTTCCACGCATCTGTGGCGGGAAACCCGATCTTCCAGTGGCATGGCGCGCACCAACGTGTCAAAATCCACCGTCATTTCTTTATCCACGAGACCATCAAACGTTACGGACCAAGGCCGCGTCTTGAGCTTTTGCGCCTCATTGAAAATCCGCTTGTGGGAACCGAATTCGTAGAAATTATTATACTTTGAATTCACTTCTTCCGGGGTAATCGGCCTGCCGGCATCCGCATAGGCCGGGTTCGCAGTCGCCGGATACAGATCAGCGGTCGGATCATTTTCAGCCGCCCGCATCGTACCTGATGGCCAAGATAGTCCGGCCGCCACGCCAATTCCGCTGAAGCCTGCAGCTTTAATCAATGTGCGGCGGTTGAGAAAAGTGGCTTCGTTTGAGGCCTTGTCTTCCGGGATTTCCCAACTCTTGGGGCGTTTGATAAACATGGTGTTCCCTTTTTGCTGTCATTGCCGATACAATTGGAACAACTCACCTGAAAATCAAATAAACTGTTGGTGAGGAGCGCGTGTTCTGCCCGCGTTCAAGCCAGATCAATTGAAGCCCGGAGCATGAATGTCAGCCTCACTTGAAGCGGCGCGGAAATTCGTCACCGTGCTTGAGAAAACACAATATTATCCGCCCGACCGAATGCAGACCTATCAGCGCCGGCTGCTGCAGCCGCTTCTGCACCACGCTCGGCGCGAAGTGCCGTTCTATGCGACACGGCTGGACCCGCTGTTCGCTCCAGATGGGTCGATCCGCTGGGACGCCTGGGCAGACATTCCCACATTCACCCGCGCTGACGCACAACAGGCCGACGATGCGCTGTTTGCAAAATCATATCCGGAGCAAATGGGCAATTTTTCCGAAGGTCAGACCTCCGGTTCGACAGGAACTCCGTTGAAGTTTCGCACCACCGGCATGGCTCAGTTGATGGCCACAGCTACATCGCAACGGATTTTCGATTGGCACGCGATCGACTACTCCGCGAAAATGGCCATCATTGCCGATACTCGCGGCCGATTTCCCGCTTCCGACGGCGCCCCCGGCCAGCAATGGAATATCACGAAACCGGAAGCTCCTGCCTGCCAGCTATCTCTAACGGAGACGATTGAAAATTAGTTGGAATGGATACTGAAAACCCGGCCGGGAGCAGTGACCAGCTATCCCTCGATTGCCGTGGCTCTGGGTGAACTTGCTGAACAACGCGGCATTGCTCTGCCGTTTCACACCTTTGTCGGACAGGGTGAAGTCTTCAGCGATGCGGCCAAGACCTACCTTGCTCAGTCCCACGGTTTGAAACTCATTGACCGGTATGGCTCGTCAGAACTGGGCGTCGTCGGGGCGCAATGCCCTGATGGCAGCCTTCATCATCAATTCTGCGAAGCGAGCCTTATGGAAGTGCTGGATTTCGACGATGGCAAATCCATCACCGATGGCCGCGGCCGTTTGGTTCTGACACCCTTCTACAATTACGCAATGCCCCTCATCCGCTATGAAAATCAGGATCAGGTTGAGGTGACTTCAGACCCCTGCGTCTGTGGCCGCACACTGCCCTCTATCCAACAGATACTCGGCCGGGAAAGACACGTTTTTACCTATACTGATGGGAGCCGATCCTGGCCTTTCATGCTGAAACATGAATATGCACCATTTCTGCCATCCCGGCAGATTCAGGCCATCCAGAAGACCCCGACGGACATCGAAAACCGCTTTGTGCGCGATGAAGCCAGCTCACAGCAGGTCGATGTCCCAGGTCTGCAGACATTTCTGCGCGCACGCCTGCACCCGTCGATCACGATTGATCTCGTCGAAACACCGGAAATCCCGCGCAGTGCCTCAGGCAAATACGAAGAATGGATCACGCTGGTGCAGTGATCCATTCTTCAACTTGATGGACGGCAGACTGCCGGCTATGAAATCTGTGTTTCTGGCCGCTGGCAAAAGACAGCGTGATCGCAGATGATCAGCTCTGCGCATCCTTGACTGGCCGGGAATCTACACGCTCACCAGTGCAGGTGTTGTAACCATCAGAGTAATCATAATAATCCTGACCAAACAATGCATCCGGGTCAGGAACACAGGCCCCTGGATTGCCGTTGAGGATACCGAACAGATTATCTTCCGACCAGTCGGTCGGATCATCTTCACGGTGACGGCGGATCAGGGATTTATTGTCACCCAGATACATTCGCACGCCGGCCCAGGCGCCTTTGTAATCATCCTCGCCAATGCGGCCTTCCGCATACAGCGCAACGCCGCTGGAGAAAATCTGCTGATTGAGCTGATATTCAACGCCCAGCGCCAATGCATTCTTCTCGCCGGTATAGCGGTGGCCGACTGACAGCTCCAGATCGTCCGTTGCATAATAGGACAGATCGGTGAAGGCGAAGAAATTGGTGTCGTCAAAATCCACCGGCGGATCAATATCTATAAACTCGGCACCAAGGACTGTTTTGACCGTGAACTGGTTCCAGTAATACTCGCCCTCAACACCGATGCGCGAGATTTCGCCGTCAATATCTTCGATCGATGTGTACGAGCCATAGATGCCCAGCAGCGCATAAGCCGGATCGCGCCAGAACAGATGGCCGCCAACCCCGCCATAAAAATCATCATCCAGCACGCCGACCGCTCCATCCAGCTGCAGACCGAAGCGCTGCCCCAGCGGCACGGACACAGAGCCTGTCACGGCACCAAAACCTTCAGCATCAAAAGCGCCGCCTTCAATCGAAATCTTGCCGTTGAGCGCAGAGACCGCTGGCAGAACCGTTGGATAGACCGGCTCGCCGACAACATACAGATCAGCAGCAAACGAAGCGGTGGTAAGGGCCACGCAGCTGATCAGCGCGGTGGACGAAAGGCAGACAAGACGAAACATACAAATTTTCCTGTTCAAGCAAATATCAGAAGCCACCATCGTATCTATGGCAGTAACTTGCAAGTTACTTGAGGTTGTCTTTTTCGATTTTGATTCAGTTGTCACCAATCTGCAACATGATGCTGGAGAGTTGGCCTGCTGCCTGTAGACACGGAACTGAACGTGTTACAAAAACGCCAGCAAACAGATAATGCGCTTCACGTTTCCAACGTCGAATATCAGGCTGGAATTTCAATGAAAGACGGCTACGACCGCTATGTAACCCTGCTCAATCAGAGCCAGCATTTTCCCGCCGCGCGTCTCAAAGCCCTTCAGATGCGGGGTCTCAACCGCTTTCTCCAGCACGCACGCGATCAGGTGCCCGCCTACCGCAGGCGATTGTCGCCGCTATTCGAATCCAGCGTTGACCTGGATTTTTCCCGATGGGAAGAGGTGCCTGTACTGACCCGGACGGACGTGCAACGGGAATCGCGCGATCTGAGAGCTGCAAGCGTACCGCCACAGTCGGGCGCTACGCAGACCCAACACACGTCGGGCTCCACCGGAACTCCGCTCATCCACCATCGCAGCCAACTTCAGCATGCCGCGAATCAGGCCGTTCTGGACCGGCTTTACAACTGGCACAATATTGATGGCAATAAGGGACTGGCGGTGCTCGCGACAGCGTACAAAGATCCGGCTCCCTATCCGCACGGGTCTGCCGCCAACCAATGGCGGCACGGTTACGAAGATGGCCAGTCGTTCCAATTGGACATCATGACTGCGACCACAGAACAGCAGTTGGAATGGCTTTGCCGGCAGGATGTGTCCTATCTCACCACGGCGCCAAACAATGCCCGCGCATTGATCGAAACGGCTGCAGAATCCGGGCAGGCCTTGCCGCCTCTGCAGACCATCATGCTGAGCGGCGAAGTGCTGGAAGCTGAAACCCGGGAGCTCATTGCACAGGCGTTTGGCTGTACTGTGATCAATTTGTACGGGGCCAGCGAATCCGGCCGTCTGGCCACAACCTGCCCGGAGCATGATGGGCTTCACCTTCATGAAGAGATCAGCTTTGTGGAAGTGGTTGACGAGCAGGGTCGCGCTCTGCCGGCTGGGCAGACCGGCCGGATTTTGACCACATCATTCTATAATTTTGCCATGCCTTTGATCCGCTACGCCCTCGGCGATTTTGGCGCGATTTCAGAAGCACCCTGCCCTTGCGGCCGCTCCAGCCGGACGCTCAAATTCGTCGCCGGGCGCCAGAGAAATCTGTTCCGGTTCATCGATGGCACAACGAAATGGCCGGATATGAAAATGAAGGATTTGCGATCAATCTATCCGTTCCGGCAAATGCAGGTGGTTCAGGACCAAATCGATCATCTGACGGTTCACATGGTGGAAAGTATCGCCGGAGGCGAGATCGATCACAGTGCCTTGCAGGCCGTATTCCGGAAATCGCTGCACCCGTCGCTCAGCATCACAATCCAGCTGTGTGATGAGATCAGCCGCACGCCAGGCGGAAAATTTGAAGATTTCGTGTCAAAAATTTAGAGCCATATCGAAGGTCTCCGATATGGCTCCATTAAACTCGATATCAGACAGAACTGGTGTCAGCAAAAATTACAGATGATTATTTCGCTGCCGCCGTCGCCGTCCGCTTTCGCCTCCAGGTCAAACAGATCCTCATCATTCCACTGGGTCGGATCGTCTTCCCGGTGTCTGCGCATCAGGCTTTTGTCATCGCCCAGATAGAACCGCACGCCGCCCCAGACCGCATTGTAATCATCTTCGCCGATGCGGCCTTCCGCAAACAGCGATACGCCACTGGAAAACACGGTCTGGCTCAATTGATATTCAGCGCCCAGTGCCAGCGCATTGCGTTCATTGGTGTAGCGGTGACCCACGGACAATTCCAGATTCTCATCAAGATAATAGGAGATATCCGAGAATGCGAAAAATCCGTCATCAGGCTCGACAAATGCATTTCCGGCATCGAGGAATTCCGCACCTGCAACTGAACGCACCGTCCAGTTGTTCCAGTAATATTCGCCTTCCACGCCAATCCGGGCCACATCGCCACCAATGTCTTCGCGCAGGGTATAGGATCCGTAAATGCCGAGCAGACCCAAGGATGGGTCGCGCCAGAACAGATGACCGGCGCCGCCGCCGACAAAGTCTTCATCCCGCATGCCAGCCAGGCCGTCAGCCTGGAATCCATAGCGTGTGCCGATAGGAAGCGACAGCGATCCAGTCACAAGCCCGAATCCTTCATCTTCAAAAGCGCCACCTTGAAAGGCAATCTTGCCATTGACACCGGACACAGCAGGCAGGACCGTCGGAAAGATCGGCTCACCTTCCACATACAGATCGGCAGCAAATGCTGCCGGAGAAAGGGCCAGGCTGCTGACCAGCGCTGTCGTGAAGAGGAAATTGTTACGATTGGGCATAGATGACTCGCGCGTTGGAATGGATTTGCTTTAAAGCTGTACCATACAGATTTCCGCAAAAACAACCACATGCTGCCACATTTCCGCCAAACAAAAAATTTGTCGCTGAAATATCACAGAGGCCGATTTGTGGCAGACAATCTGGCGCAAACAATCTGACCGGCGGGTCGACCGAAATGGAGATGCATTCATGGCACTGGACGATGCAACCTTGCGCAACGCTGTCCGCTTTGTGGAGATCCTGCACAATACCGAAACCTACCCGGCGGCAAAAATGCAGACCTACCAGCGTCGCCTTCTGGAACGGCTGGTTCGTCACGCCAAAGCTGAAGTTCCATTCTACGCAACTCGACTGGATCCGCTGTTCGGTGCTGATGATACGATTCGCTGGGAGGCATGGTCCGATATCCCTGCCTTTACCCGGTCCGACGCCCAGCAGGCCGGCGACACGCTGTTTGCCAAAGACACCCCGGCACAGACCGGCGCCTACAGTGAAGAGACCACATCTGGCTCCACCGGCATGCCGCTGCGCACACGCCGCAGTGCCCTGATGGGCCTGATGGGTCTGTCTATCAACCAGCGATTTTTTAATTGGCACGCAATCGACCCTGATGAATCGATCTGCTTCATCGTTGATGAAAAACGGAGATTTCCCTATCCGGATGGTCAAGCGGGAGACAACTGGAACCTGAAAAATCCGGAGGCCCCGGGTTATAATTTGTCAGTTGGCGCTACCGTGGCTCAACAGGTTGAATGGCTTGTGCGCAGGCAACCCGGCCTGCTGTGCACTTATCCCAGAAATGCCGAAGCCATAGTAGAAGCGTTTGTGCAACAGGGCTTGCCCATCCCGTTTCACACCGTGCTTGTTCATGGTGAAGTGTTGGAGCCCGATACCAACCGGACTATCGAGGCAGCTGGCCTGAAACTGATCAACCGATTTGGCAGTGTCGAAGTCGGGCCCATATCTGCGCAGTGTCCGGAAGGTCCGTGGCATCACCAATACAGCGAAGTCGCATTCATGGAGGCATTGTCTCCAGATGGCGAGAGCGTGATTGACTCAGGCCGTGGCCAGCTTGTTGTCACGCCGTTTTATAATTATGCCATGCCTCTGATACGCTACAGCAATGGTGATCAGATCGATCTGTCTCCCCAGCCCTGTCCATGTGGTCGAACGCTCCCACGAATCGAGCGCATCCTCGGCCGCGAACGCAACATGTTCACTTTCTCTGATGGCAGCCGGAAATGGCCGAACATGATGCGATCGGAATATGAGCCATTTCTGTCGGCCAAACAGTTTCAGGTGATCCAGCACACCGCAACGCGTCTTGAAGTGCGCTATGTGGCTGATGATGTTTCGCGACCGGTTGATCTGGTCGGCTTCACCGCGCTGCTGCAGGACACCTTGCACCGTGACATTACTGTAGAGTTGACGCGGGTGCCCGAACTGTCACGGGCCGCGTCGGGAAAATTTGAAACCTGGATCAGCCACGTCAATGTCTCCGGAAACCGGTCTCACATAACCGGCAATCCGGAGACATAAAGCAGATTGCAGTCTCTGAATTATTTTATGCTGACGGTACAGGTGTTGATTCCGTCATCAGACAGCACCCTTGGATCAGGCACACATCCCTGAAGTGCGAACAGATCCTCATCACCCATAAAATCCGGATCATCTTCGCGATGACGCCTGATCAGGCTCTTGCTGTCGCCAAGATAGAATCTGACGCCGCCCCAGGCCGCCTGATAATCATCCTCGCCGATGCGTCCTTCAGCAAACAGCGCTACACCACTGGCCAGAACCTGCTGGTCAAGCTGATATTCAACGCCCAGCGCCAGGGCATTGCGCTCATTGGTATAACGATGGCCGACCGACAATTGCAGATTGTCAGCCGCGTAATAGGAAATGTCACTGAAGGCAAAGAAATTGTCGTCTGATTCCAGCACGATCGTATCGGTATCAGCCTCCAGAAATTCCCAGCCAACCAGCGCTTTTGCTGTCCAGTTGCTCCAGTAATATTCGCCTTCCACGCCAACCCGGCTGACAGAGCCGTCAAAATCATCGCGCTGGGTATAGGATCCGTAAACACCAAGCAGGCCATAGTCGGGATTACGCCAGAACAGATGGCCGCCGCCGCCGCCAACGAATTCCTCGTCGCGCATGCCGGCCATGCCGTCAATCTGGAAGCCGAAGCGTGTGCCGATTGGAAGCGAAAGCGATCCGGCTGCAACACCGAATTCTTCCTCATCAAACATACCACCCTCAAACGCTATCTTGCCGTTGATACCGGAAACAGCGGGCAGAACGACCGGTTCAACCGGGATACCGGTAACCATGACCGGATCGGCGGCCAATGCTGCCGACGACACGCCAAGACTGCTGACGAGGGCTGTCGTCATGAGGAAGAACTTGCGATTGGACATAAATGACTCACATTATGGAAGGAAGTTACCTGAATCCTGTACCATACGGTTTTTTAAAAATACAACCGCCCCGTGCCACATTTCTGCCTTGGAAATGAATTGTCGCGAAAATACCACAGGCTGCACTTTGTCGCAGGTCAAAGTGTCGCAGCGCAGATCAATCACACGGAAGCGGCCGATGATGATCGGGCTACCATGGCCGACGTAACTCCTCCAGTGTCCACCAACGGAGCTTGCCGCTCGCTACTCTGTCTGCCAACAAGGCTTGTCAGCGCAAACCGGCACAAAAGCGCTGGATTCGCTGACACGCCTCTGTCAGTGCCTCCGTCGAGGTAGCATAGGAAATGCGAAAGGCCGGAGAGCCGCCAAAGGCTGCTCCGTGCACCACCGCAACGCCTTCTTCTTCCAGAAGTGCCGTGGCAAAATCCTCGTCATTGTCGATCTTGAGTCCACCCGTTGTGGTCTTGCCGATGCAGCCGGCGCAGGAGGGATAGACGTAAAACGCGCCCTCTGGTGTGGGACAGGACAGGCCCTTGGACTGGTTCAGCATCGACACAACCAGATCGCGGCGGCCTTTGAAAACTTCAGCGCGTTCGGGAATAAAATCCTGAGTGCCGTTCAGGGCTTCGACAGCGGCCCATTGCGATATGGATGTCGGATTGGACGTCGACTGCGATTGAACCTTGCGCATTGCTGCCATCAGCTCCTGCGGACCGGCGGCATAGCCAATGCGCCAGCCGGTCATGGCATAGGCTTTCGAGACCCCGTTCATGGTCAGCGTGCGATCCTTCAAGGAAGGCTCGATCTGAACCGGTGTGACGAACTCAAAATCGTCATAGACCAGATGCTCATACATATCATCCGTCAGGATCCAGACATGCGGGTGTTTCACCAGAACATCGGTCAGCTGTTTCAATTCGTCGCGCGAATAGGCCGCCCCGGTCGGGTTTGAAGGCGAATTGAAGATCACCCATTTTGTCCGCGATGTAATCGCCCCTTCAAGCTGCTTACCGGTAATCTTGTAGTTGGTTTCCGCTTTGGCTTCGACAAAAACCGGAGTTCCGCCGGCGAGCAGCACGATGTCCGGATAGCTGACCCAATAGGGAGCCGGAATGATTACCTCGTCACCGGGATTCAGGGTTGCAATCATGGCATTGTAGATGATCGGCTTGCCGCCTGGCGCGACAAAACACTGGCTCGGTTCGTAGTCGAGGCCATTCTCGCGCTTGAACTTGTCGGCAATGGCCTGCTTCAGTTCCGGGATGCCGTCAACGGCGGTGTATTTGGTTTCACCGCGGTTGATCGCATCAATGGCCGCCTGCTTGATGTTATCCGGCGTGTCAAAATCTGGCTCGCCTGCGCCCAGGCCAATGACATCGCGGCCTGCCGCCTTCAACTCCCGCGCCTTGTTGGTCACTGCAATTGTGGCAGATGGTTGTACGCGGGATAGGGCATCGGCGATCAAGGCCATGGGCTTGGCTCCAGAATTACGGGAAATCAAAAAACGCGGCGACAGTAGTCCCGCCATGAATGGCGCGCAAGGCACACCGCCGTCAATTCTGCCGCCTGATCAGGAAAATTGTCTCGACACCCGACGGTCAGAAAGCTGCACGAAGGTCTATCTGTAAGACAGCGCAGTCGCCTTGCCGCGAAACACGGTATAGGCATAGATCGTATAGCCCAGAATGATCGGCAGCACGAACAGGGTTCCAACCAGAATGATGCCAAGGCTCGCCGTCGCGCTCGCCGCTTCGTAGATCGTCAGTTTGTCCGGCACAACATAGGGATAGAACGAATAGGCCAACCCGGCAAAACCGGTGACCATGGCAGCGGCCGCCATCACCAGCGGCGCCCAGGCATAGCGGTCGCCGGAGAACGGCATTTTCCGCAACATCAGCCACAGACCGGCAAACAGCGCAGCGGCCAACACAGGCAAAGGTGCGAGCAGCAGGATTTCCGGAAATGAAAACCATTTGCCAAAAATCCGCGCGCTGGCCAGTGGCGTTACCAGCGAGATTGCAGCCATGCCAAGCGCCATCAGAAGCAGCAGGCTTCGCGCCCAGGCCACCGCCTTCTTCTGCAGCGCTCCTTCGGTTTTGAAAATCAGCCATGCGGCACCCAGAAACGCATAAGTTGCGCTCAGCGCGACAGCGACCCCGGCTGCAAACAGCATGGACGTCCAGGACTGGTCAAGACCCAGCACATAAATGCCAAGCATATAGCCCTGCGAAAGAGTGGTAATAAGCGAGCCGCAGAAAAACGACAGGTTCCACCAGCGCTTGTGCCCCGGCTTCACCTTGGCGCGGAACTCAAAAGCGACTCCACGGAAAATCAACCCGATCAGCATTGCTGCCACCGGCACATAAAGCGCGGTCAGAATAACGCCATGGGCCGCCGGAAAGGCCACCAGCAACAGACCCACGGCCAGCACCAGCCAGGTTTCATTGGCATCCCAGAACGGGCCGATCGACGCGATCATCCGGTCTTTTTCGTCCGGTTCGGCAAAGACAGACAGCACGCCGACGCCAAGGTCATAGCCATCCAGTACCACATAGATCAGGATCGACAGTCCCATCAGCCCGGCAAACACCACAGGCAGAATAGTTGTCCAGTCTATCGTCTCCATGATGTCACTCCGCTCTTACTGCCGGATCAACCGCCGGCAGCGACCCGCCACCTGCCAGGTCTGCCTCATCCTTGCGTTCCGTTTCATCCCCCTTGCGCGCCAGATGAATGATGACGCTGATATAGGCAGTCAGCAGCAGCGCATAGACGATCAGATAAGCCACCAGCGACGAGGCAACCATGCCGGGCCCGATTGGCCCGACCGCTTCGCGTGTCATCAGCACCCCCGAAACCAGCCAGGGCTGGCGACCGATTTCCGTTACATACCAACCGGCCAGTGTCGCCACCCAGCCGGAGAACATCATGCCCACCAGCGCATAAGCCATCGGCTTCTTCAACTCCCGCCCTTTGCGCATTTGCCATGCCGCCGCCCAGGCCACCAGCAGCATCAGCATGCCGATGCCGACCATGATCCGGAAACCCAAAAACACCGGGATCACCGGTGGATGCAGGATCTCGCCATCGGCGCTGACAAAGTCATTGAGGCCCGGCACGACACCATCCGGACTGTGTTTCAAAATCACACTGGCACCTGATGGAATACCGACTTCAAAACGGTTTTCGCGGGCTGTCTCATCGGGCCAGGCGAACAACAACAGCGGCGCATTGCCCTGGGTTTCCCAATTGCCTTCCATCGCCGCGACTTTCGCCGGCTGATAGTCCAGCGTGTTGAGGCCGTGCAGATCGCCAACCAGGATCTGAACCGGGATCAGCACAGCGGCAACAGTGACACCCAGGCGCAATGCGGTTTTCACCGCGTCGGCGCGCTGACCCAGCAACCAGCGCAGTGCAGAGACACCGGCGATCAGGAACGCTACCGTCAGACCGGAGGCGATCAGCATATGGCTCAGCCGGTAGGGCATGGACGGATTGAAGACAATTGCAAACCAGTCCGTTGCATAGGCCACACCATCACGTAGCTCAAAACCTTGCGGCGTTTGCATCCACGAATTCAAGGCGATAATCCAGAAGGCTGACACACTGGTGCCGATGGTGACCAGACAGGTGGCCACGGTGTGAACACGCGCTGAGACCCTGCTGAAGCCGAATAGCATGATGCCCAGAAACACGGCTTCCAGAAAGAATGCGGTCAGAATCTCATAGGCCAGCAATGGCCCGGCAATATTGCCAACACGTTCCATATAGCCGGGCCAGTTGGTGCCGAACTGAAAGCTCATCGTGATGCCGGACACCACGCCCATGCCAAACGACAGGGCGAACACCTTGACCCAGAAATGATAGATATCCATCCATTTCATGTCACCGCTGCGATTGTAGCGCAGCCGCAGATACAGCAGCACCCAGCCGAGCGCGATGGTGATGGTGGGAAACAGAATGTGAAACGAAATATTGGCGGCAAACTGAATCCGCGCCAGAACAAACGGATCAAGCGCACTCATGTTGTGATGCCCCGGCGGCTGCCCATTTCACCAAAATGCAGCACAAGGGATTGCACCATCGAAGGGAGGGTCATTTAGCGCTTTCTGATATTTCCAAATGTCTGAGTTTATATAGAGCAGGCAGGTGACCAGAAAAAGGTCACTATCAAACGTTGTTCTGAACAAGCAGATCGGACTGATGACTCCCGGCATCACTGCGCCGCAACAGCTGAGATCGTCAGCGCTGCAATATTTTTATAAATACACTCAGTAAGTCGCCCGCCCGCCGGAGACGTCGAACACACCGCCGGTAGTGAAGGAACATTCATCACTGGCCAGCCAGCAGACCAGAGCGGCCACTTCGTCCACTGTGCCGAACCGGCCGATGGGAATCTTGGAGAGCATGAAATCAATATGTTCCTGAGTCATCTGATCAAAGATGGCGGTGCGCACGGCTGCCGGGGTCACGCAATTCACTGTCACCGGATGTTTGGCGAGTTCCTTGCCCAGTGATTTGGTAAGTCCGATCACCGCCGCTTTCGACGCACTGTAGGCCGATGCGTTGGGATTGCCCTCCTTGCCGGCGACCGAGGCGATATTGACAATCCGGCCGTAACCGCCTTTCAGCATCTGCGGCACACAGGCGCGGTTGCTGTAAAACAGGCCATGGACATTGACGTCGAACACCGAACGCCAAGCATCAACAGGATATTCCCAGGTGCTTGTATTGGGACCGGTTATGCCAGCGCTGCACACCAGAACATCAATGCCGCCGAGCTTTTCTGCCGTTTCAGCCGCAGCCCTTTCGACGGCATCATTGTCGGTCAGATCCAGCACTACGCCATCAATTGAATCATGGGCCTTTTTGACCTTCGCTATGCTGTCAGCATCGACATCCCAGATCATCACAGATGCGCCTTCGTCCGCCAGCCGCTGCGCGACGGCAAAGCCAATTCCGGCTGCGCCCCCTGTGACCACAGCGTTGCGTCCCTCAAACCGTTTCATGGTGCTCATCATATATCTCCGCGATTAAGTGCCGTCACATCAGCTGGCAGCAGCTGTTGACCCATTATGATTGATGAAAATGCAGAGAACCATGACCTAATGTCGCAAAACAACAGCGGAAAGGCGCAATGCCCAGCAAAAACCTGTGCGTAAACCGCTGCCCTCAGCCGCGTCCGCTCTCCAAGCGCGAAATCCGCCTGATTTTCACACCGCAAAACGCTGTGGTGATTCCGCAAATGATCTAAGTGCGCGGGTCGCCACCGCGCCGCGGCGGCACGTCCAGGCGGCGCGCTTTCCAGCCTCTCGGCTTCATCTGATTGCCGGGGTGGCTTGGGTCAGCGCCCCAGATCGCCTGGTAGGTGTCAACGGCATTGCCTCCGGCTTGCAGATAGAACGATCCAAAAATCAGAAAAATCCACCAGGAGGAAATAGTCACCCACATCCAGACAGCACCATTGACCCTCCAGAGGCCGGAAATGATTGCCACGGCGGCCACAGGCAGAACCAGATAGCCGATGGATTTGTGGACTGTTTCAAAGGCCAGACGCCAAGGCGTCATATCGTAGTGATCACCGGGTTGGATTTCGCTGGATATACTGTCTGCCGGACCGCCCTTGCTGCCGCGAAAATAACCCGACAGAGCTTGAAAGACCCCAAACACCAGCACGGTGTAACCCAGCCACTGATGCAGACCTGCTGCGCTGTCTGCCAGCGTCGTGAGGATAATGATCGCCAGGGCGACGGCCGACAGAAAAATCACGAGGCTTTGTGTGATCCAATGGGTCCGCCACCAGAACGGATTGTCCAGAACGCGGGGCCAGTCCTGATGTGGGGTGATCTTGAAAAACCGTGCAACCAGTATCGCAGCGGGGGCGAGAATACCCCATGCCAGCAGCAGCAGGCGTGCGTGCCAGGAAATTCCGGTCGGGACGGGCCACGTATGGCTCCGGATCATAATCGTAAATTCCACGGCGCGATTATCGCCGCCACTCACAATCCCGATCTCCGGGATTCTGTTGAGTTCTGCAGGGTTCGAATTGCGCCCTTCCAGCGAGTTCCGTTCAAATCCGCCGACCGCCGCGCAGCGTCTCAGATCGAGCACCAGCAGATCATTGACGCCCTGGAAAATCGCAACTCTGAATTGGCAACGGAAAAAATGAGGCTGCATCTGTCAGCTGCAGCGGTCGCCATCGATGAGCAATTGATGGAAGACGACCAGCAGATCATCGGATGAGCTCGGTCTTCGCAAATAAAGAAAATTCTGCCCCAGATGCACGGAACGACCGGCTGCCCAAAACAGGAAAGCCCGCCGACAGGGTCGGAGGGCTTTAAAAGG
>TARA_R110002096_G_scaffold188857_1_pt1 | contig 25847 bp, 28 predicted proteins | sample TARA_R110002096 | Tara Oceans TARA_R110002096 (sample SAMEA4397295) | marine metagenome | biome: Polar Biome; feature: [DCM] deep chlorophyll maximum layer (ENVO:01000326); material: water (ENVO:00002006), including particulate matter (ENVO:01000060) such as... | depth 35 m
AAAGAAATTTTATCATAAATGTGATCTTAATTTTTCTTTTCGTTTTAATAACTGTCTTTCTAACGACGATACTGCCATATCTGTGCCTTCTTCAAAAGATTTACATTGTTTTTTTACTACAAAACTATCTCCAGGAACACTAACTCTTGCTTCAAAAATTTTATTTTCTTTACCACTTGTGTTTTCTACTTTTAAATAAACATCTGATTTTATGACTTTATCATAAAACATATCTAACTTATCCATACGTTTTTGAATAAAATCAATTAGCTTTTTATCAGCATTGAAATTAACCGATTGTGTGTTTACTTTCATATTTCTACTTTTTTGGTTAGACAATAATTTTAAAGGTTCTATTTTTTACTTCTTGGGTGTGTATTAACATGCACCTTTTTTAATTCAGCTATACTATTATGAGTATAAACTTGTGTGGCTGCTAAACTAGAATGACCTAGAAGCTCTTTAACAGCATTTAAATCGGCACCTTGATTAAGTAAGTGGGTTGCAAAAGAATGCCTTAGTATATGCGGACTCTTCTTTACTTTTGAAGATGCCAAACTAAAATACTCATTTATTATTCTGTAAACAAGTGTTTCATATATTTTAACGCCTTTTTTCGTTAAAAAAAGATGGTTTTTATCTGAAATAGAGTCCAACTCTTCTCTTGTTTTTAAATAATTTTTCAAGGTTTGCAGTACTGATTCTAATAACGGCACGATGCGTTCTTTATTTCTTTTGCCTAAAACTTTTAACGTTTTGTTATCAAAATTAATACTAACTAATTTTAATTCTACTAGTTCTATTCTTCGAATACCTGTTGAATAAAATAATTCAATTATTAATTTATTACGAATGCCTTCAAAATCGTTTTCAAAATATAAATCATCTAAGACTGTTGCTATTTCTTTTTCTGAAAAAGGGACTTGAATTTTTTTGCTCGTTTTTAAGGCTTTATGTTTTACCAAAGGATTAGTTTCTATTTCGCCTACTTTTAAAAGAAATTTATAATAGGTATTAAGTGCAGATACTTTTCTGTTAATACTTCTGTTTGATAATCCTTTTTCAACTAAAGTTACTATCCAACTTCTAATTTGAGAATAGTTGACTTTATTTATACTAGGTGTTTCATATTCGCTTATTACAAATTTTAAGAAATCTTCTAAATCATTTTTGTAGGCATTTACAGTTAATTTCGAATAATTTTTTTCGAGTAATAAATAATCTGTAAAGGGTTGAAAAGCCATTCTTCTAAAGTTAAAAGTTTAAATTTAGAAGTTAAAAGTTGATGAAGCAACTTTAATTCATCATTTTATAAAAAAAGTAGAGACCAAAAAAATCCCGCATATAGCGGGATTTTTTATTTATTTAGATTTGATTAAACATTTTCTGCATCTCTTAATCCTTGAATGTATTGCGCTTTTTGTACTTGTGCTCTACGTTCAACAGAAGGTTTGTTAAACTGCTTGCGAGACTGTAACGCACGTTTTCTTCCAGTTTTATCAAACTTTCTTTTATAACGCTTTAAAGCTCTATCTATATTTTCTCCTTCTTTAATCGGTATTACTAACATAGTGTCTTAACCTCCTCTCTTTTAGAATTTTCAGGGTACAAATATAAAAATAATTCTGAATTACAAATTCATAAATTAAATTTATTTTAAGTTGTTGGCTTATATTCTTTTTTATCAATGATAATTTTGGCGAGTATCTCCCTAAGTATCTCTGAAGTTCCACCACCAATTGGCCCTAACCTACTGTCTCGAAACAATCTTGCCATTGGATATTCTTCCATATAACCATAACCACCCAAAAACTGAAGACATTGGTAAATAACGGCATCTGCCATTTTTGTTGATTTTAGTTTAGACATCGTCGCTTCTTTTACAACATAGTCACCTTTGTTTAATTTGTAAGTTACCGAGTAATTAAATTCTTTACAGATTTCCATATCGGTATATAAGTCGGCAATAGTATGCCTTAAGGCTTGAAATTTATCAATTGATTTTCCAAAAGCTTCACGCTCACTCATATATTTTAATGCATATTCTAAAGCAAATTCAGCTCGAGCATGTGCATTTACACCCATGATTAAACGCTCTAAAGAAAAATGCTGCATAATATATGAAAAGCCTTTACCTTCTTCTCCCATAAGATTAGAAACAGGAACCTTAACATTATCAAAAGCTATTTCTCCAGTATCTGATGCACGCCAACCTAATTTATCTAATTTGGTAGCGGTAATACCTTCCATACTTCTGTCTAATACTAGTATACTGATACCTTTGTTTCCTAATTCTGGATTTGTTTTGGCTGCAATTATTAGATAATCGCTGTAAACACCATTAGTTATAAATGTTTTTGACCCATTAACAATATAGTGGTCGCCATTTTTAACAGCTGTAGTTCGCATACCAGCGACATCACTTCCGCCAAAAGGTTCTGTAATACACAAACAGCCTATTTTTTCACCTGTAATACTTGGCGTTAAATATTTTTGTTTAATAGCTTCATCTCCCTCTGCATTTAAATGCGTCATGGCTAAATATACATGTGCCCAAACTGCGGCTGCAAAACCTCCTGAGTTTATTTTTTGAAGTTCTTCAAGTAGAATGATGGTGTAGAATAAATCTAAATTCATACCGCCATAAGCTTCTGGATAATTGATTCCGAAGAATCCCATATCTCCAAATTTCGTCCAAACAGATTTATCTATTACTCCTGATTTTTCCCAAGTTTCTATATTTGGAACAACTTCTTTTTGTAAAAAATCTTGTAAACTTGCTCTAAAAAGATTGTGTTCTTCTGTGAAGTACATACTATTCATTAATTTTCTTTTTCAAGATGCAAATATAATTCAATAATTTCTATTTTATTTACAGGAAAGTCTTTAACTTTTTTTAATTCATCTATAGATTTATAACCTTCTCGTAGTTGCCGTTGTTCTATTATATTATGCGCAATATCATAATCTATATGTTGTATCATTACTAAATCATCAATTGATGCTTCATTTAAGTTTATTTTTTTAATTTGTCTTGGTGTTTTTACAGTGAAATCATTAGTAATTCTATCAATAACTTCTGGCGTTAAACCATAAATATCTTGAAGTTGAACATTGGCTATAAAACCGCCTTTAAAGGTATTTCGGAATTTAATAATACGTTCTGATAATACTTCGCCAACACCATTTACTTTTTGAAGTTGTTTTGCTGTAGCGGTATTTAAATCTTGCTTTTGAGCTAACGTTTTTGGTTTAGTATTATAATTTGAGTTATTGTTTGATGGTTTCGGATTCGTAAGCCATTCCGGAAATTTGAAAAAAGGTGAAATCGTGTTTAAAAGTGAATCTGAAACTTGAGTAACCTCTTGAAATTGTTCTGCAGAATTAATCCAATTATTTTGTTTTCTGAAATTGAGTAATCTATCAATCTCTTCATTGCCCATTCCTAATGAAGCACCCTTAAAATCGGTAATATAATTTGGGTTGAAAGGAAATACTTTAGGTTTACTTTCTTGAAGTTTTACCAGTTTAAGTGAATCAATTTCTTGTTGGAACTTTACTAATTCTTTATTATCAACTTGAACCTCTTCAGAAGAAAAATTTAAAAAAAAGTAAACGCATTGTAAAATGATAATGATGAGTACCAATAAAAAAATCCCACTACGTTGTTGTTTAGAAAACGTGAAGTGGGATTTAAAATTTTGCATTACTTTTTTATACTTTAAGCGCTTTAATTGCTTTTAAATATTTGTTAAGTTCCTTTTTTACTTTTGGTGCTAGTATTACTAAACCTATCATATTTGGAACCATCATAGCAAATATCATGGCATCTGAAAATCCTATAACTGAACCTAAACTTGCAGCTGCACCAATTACAACAAAAATACAGAACAATAATTTATATGTATATTCCATCTTTTTAGTTCTTCCAAATAAATATGCCCATCCTTGAAAACCATAGTATGACCAAGAAATCATGGTGCTAAATGCAAATAAAACTACTGCTATTGTTAATACATAAGGAAACCAAGAAATTGCCGATTCAAAAGCGCCAGAAGTTAATAATATTGCTTGGGCATCATTTAAAGATGCATTTTCAGCAGTTACGTTTCCAGTAATTATTAATACCAAAGCAGTCATAGTACAAACTACAACAGTATCAATAAATGGTTCTAATAAAGCTACCATACCTTCACTAGCTGCATATTTTGTTTTTACAGCGGAATGGGCAATAGAAGCAGAACCAACACCAGCTTCATTTGAAAAAGCGGCACGTCTAAATCCTTGAACTAAAACACCTACTGCTCCACCGGCAACTCCTTCAGGGCTAAATGCTCCATTAAAAATTTGAAGGAATGCATCACCAATCATCGAATAATTAGCAAATATTACAAATAATGAAGCTGCAACATAAATAACTACCATAAAAGGTACTATTTTATCTGTAACTTTAGCTATTTTTTTAATTCCTCCTATTATAACAATACCAACAAGTACAGCCATAACAAGTCCAAACAACCAACCTTTACCATGTAAAAATGATTCAGAGCCTCCAGTAATATTTTCTACTAATTGAAATGCTTGATTAACTTGAAACATATTGCCTCCACCAAAAGAGCCTCCAATAACAAAAATCGCAAATAGAACAGCTAAAATTTTTCCTAATTTCTCTAAACCTTTAGATTTTAATCCTTTAGTTAAATAATACATAGGCCCTCCAAAAACAGTTCCGTCTGCTTCAATATCACGATATTTAACACCTAAAGTACATTCTACAAACTTTGATGCCATACCCAAAAGACCGGCAATAATCATCCAGAATGTTGCTCCTGCACCACCAATAGATACAGCAATAGCAACTCCCGCAATATTACCTAAGCCAACTGTTGCAGACAACGCAGCGGTTAAAGCTTGGAAGTGTGATACTTCGCCTTCGTGTCCCTCTATTCTAATAGTATCAGGGTTGTCATCTTCATCTGTAAATTCAGATTTCGATATTTCAACTTTATGATTTTCTCTTTCATCTAAAATATCGTATTTACCTCTAACTATATTAATAGACTTCCAAAAACCTCTAAAATTTATAAAATTAAAATAAAATGTAAAATAAGTTGCTCCAATAATTAAAGGAAACAAAACCCAATAAATCTCAACTTGATCACCAAAAGGGATTTTATAAAAAATAGCATTTACAAACCAACCTGTTGCATCTCCAAAAACTTTATCTATTTTTTCATCGATTCCTAATTCAGTTGCTTCTTGTGCAAAAGTTAATATTGGTAAAATTAAAGTGAATATTGAAAGAAGATATTTCTTCATAAGAATTAAAATTTGTTAGTTTTTATTAAAAATCTGTTTTAAAAAGACAGCAAGATGCTAAAAAATATTGATTTTTTAAAACATTATGCGTTAAAATGGAAAATATCCTAATCTATATCGTACTCAGAATTTAAGACCTCTATTTGCTCGGGTCTTCCTAAGACTATAATTTTAGATTTTGGAGCCAGTTCTAATTCTGCTTCTGGGTTTACAATATATTCTCCGTTTTCATCCTTATAACCAATAACTGTACATCCCGTTTTTCTGCGTAAATCCAAATCTTTTATCGTTTTTACTTGTTTGGTCATATTTAATTTTTCAACAGCAACCTCTTCAATATTGATATTAGACTTTCCTACTATTGATAAATTGTCAATAAATTCCATTAAACCCGGAACTACGACTAATGATGCCATGTGATCGCCACCAATTTTATCTGGTAGGATGACATTGTTTGCACCAGCAAATTTTAATTTATCATAAGATGACTCATGTGAAGCACGGCTAATAATATTGATGTTTTTATTAATTTGTCGAGCAGAAAGCACTACAAATAAGTTATCTGCATCACTAGGTAAAGCCGATATAAAATTAGAAGCACGATCTACACCCGCTTGTAAAAGTATTGCATCCTCGTTTGCATTTCCTATAACGTAAGGCACGTTATCTATTTGCAAACGCTCTTCCATTTCCTTATCTTTTTCTACTACTACAAAAGATTTATCATAAGCCAATAATTTTCTTACGGTTTGCTTTCCATTTCTTCCATAACCGCAAACAACAATATGATTTTTAAAACTATCTATTTTTTTTTGCATCTTTTTATGTTTTAATTCTTCAATATGATCTTTACTCAATATATATTCTGTAATTATAGAAAGTGCATAACCTACTATGATTACACTGGCTAAAATTAAAAATATGGTGAAAATTTTTGATTGATTATCTAACGGAATTACCTCACCAAAACCAACCGTAGTCATGGTTATAACGGTCATGTATAGTGCATCAATTACTGAATATCCAGAAATCATAACGTAACCAAAAACACCAACTAACAAAATAACAACCAGTAGAAATACGGCTGTGTAAATTTTTGTTCTAAAAAAACGTATTATTGGATTCATTGATTATAAATCGAATACTGATGAACGCTTTGTATATAGCAAATCTTTAATTCGCATCCAAAACGCTAGAAACAAATACAATGCAAAACCAAAGCCAACAGTTACAAATGTTAAGTACATGAATGATGTACGCACCACTTTTGCCCTAATACCAAAACGATCTGCGATTCGCTGGCATACATAATACCCATGTTTTTGAAAAAATAGTAAAGGTTTATAAATGCTATTCATGCTGCAATTTAATACTTACTTTTTTAGTTTAAAAGCTTAAAGGTTTATTTGTTTAAAAGTGCATTACCAACTGCACATTTTAAGCATTTATTTTTATCGCAATATTCTGTTTTAAGTTGAATTAAAGATTGCGACTGTAACGCAGATTTAGATACTGATTTCAATGCATTAAACGCTTCAATAATACTATTTTTTTCTGATTTAATTTGAGATGAAATATCTATAATTACTGCATCTATTTCTTCCCCTTTTTGTTTGGCATAACAAAACTTTATAGGCAAAATGGTGTTAATTATTAACAAATCTATAAATGACTTGGACAGTATTTTATTCGAGAATTTGGATTCTTTTTTAAACGTGTAATGTGTTTCCCAAAATTGTGAAGCTGGCACTTTAAACAATTCATAAAAACCCTCTAAAGTATTTATTTCTATAATTTTTGAAAACAAATTTTGATGTTGATTGTATAAAGCTGCTAGTTGAGATAGCCTGATGGTTGGAAAATTTGGCGGACGCAACCTAAAAAATTGTAATGGTAAAACTTGCGTATTTATTAAATTAAACTTTTGTTTTAAAAACTGATAGTCTTTAACCAGATTTTGATAATAGGCATCTTGAATATCGTCTTCTAAAAAGCCTGCCTGCCCAAATAATAAGGCCTCAAAAGAGTTTTGATTAGATTGTGTTTTCCTTATGATTGAAAAATCTATAGATTGTGCTAAACTTAAAAAGGATTCTCCGTTTACTTTTAGCCCAAAGTTTTTAGCCAACATTTTAAACAACACCGCTTCCCAATCATTTTTAGATTCCTGTAAAAGGTTTTCTAAGTCGTTTGCTTTACGCTCTAAACGTTCAAAATATAAGCGTTCTAACCAGTTGTTTAAAAGAAAATTATCTATTGATGCAAAATCATTTTCACAGTTTATCCATTTGTTTCGTTTAGAAAATAACTTTTCATAATTGTTTAAAAGTTCGATAGGTAAATACTCTTTAATTTTTAGTGTTGGAATAACGGCGTTATTATGTCTAAACACATCGGTATCGTGTTCCCAAACCACATGCAAAACTACATTATCATACGCTTTATCTTGCTCGTGATTATGTAAAAACCAATCAGATGATTTTACATGAATTTCAACATTTCCAGCCCAAAGTTGCTCGCCTATTTTAAGTTTAGCATTAAAAAAATCTGGTCCCGAATTTAAGTTGTGCTGCCCTACAGAAACTATTGAAATAACTTCACCATTTACTGTTTGTAAATTTGTAATTTCAAACTTTTTGTATTTCCATAAATAATGGAGAAAATCTTCTTGCATGCAACTAAAATAGAAAAATATTAATCGTATTAGTTTAAAGTTGTATAAATTTGAAGTAAACTTATAAAATGGAGCAACTAACACTAACTACACCTGCACTTTTATTTTCTGCAATTTCGTTAATTATGCTAGCTTACACGAATCGTTTTCTGGCTTATGCTGCTGTTATTAGAGATTTACATGACAAATATCTTCAACAGAAAGATGAACGCTATATTAAACAAATAAAAAACATAAAACAGCGATTATACCTTACTCGCTCCATGCAAATTTCTGGTATTAGTAGTTTATTACTTTGTGTGTTAACCATGTTTTTAATTTATGTAGAACAATATACCATTGCGGTTTGGGTATTTGGTTTAGCGCTTGTTTTATTAATTATTTCGTTGGGGTTTTTAATTGTTGAAATTCAAATTTCAGTAAAAGCTTTGGAGCACCATATCAGTGATATTGAGAATAACTAAAATTAGCTTTTTGATAAGAAATATTTAATGAACTCGTTTAAACTTTTTCTATTTCCTAAAAAATGTCTGAAATTTACCCATATTTCGCTACTTTTCTCATGCGTTGCTCTGCTATGCCTTGCAAAAAGTGCCTCATCTGAACAATTTTCAACGCATTTTCGGTTAAAAACAAAAAGTTTAAACGAGTTCAATTTACAAAAAATAAAAAAATCGATTATTTGCAATAAATATCGATAACAAATTAAATTTAATGCAGTTTAAAGCTAAAAAACAAATTACATCGAAAAAAGCATGTAATAACCATCCAAATAAAATTTTGATGTTATTTTTACTTTAGCTATTAATAACAAACAAATTAACAAAGATGGAAATCAACATCAAAAAAATCATGAGATTAACCAAAGTACTTTTAGTTGTATTGGCATTTACTTTCTCAAGTAACATTAGTGCTACTACTGCAACTAGTACTTCGAGTACAACAATGCTTACAGCAAAAAACAAAAAACCTAAACCACCAAAAAAGAAAAGGAAAAAGAAAAAGAAAGGTGGAGGAGATAAAATACCTTTAGATGGTGGTCTTGGTATCTTAGTATTAGGTGCTGCTGCTTTTGGAATTAAAAAGTTACGTTCAAAGAAAAATGATATCGCTTAATTCACTCAAAAACGATATACCATTACCAATAAGGCTTTTTCTAGGAAAAGCCTTATTGTTTTTTATAGTGTGGAAGATTATTTATAGTTTCTTTTTATACGACTCTAAATTTCTAGACTATCCACTTACTACACATGTAGCAGAGGCTTCTACTGTTTTTTTAAACAATTCAATGCTTTTGTCAGGGTTTACAACTCAAAGAGTTTTTACAGAAGATGATTCATTACTAATTGAAGCTTCAGAAATTTATCACAACGATAACCTTGTTTTATTTATTGCCGATGCTTGTAATGGCTTAGAACTAATGGTCTTATATATTGGTTTTATAGTTTGTATGCCTTCTAAGTATTGGCGTAAAGTTATTTATATCCTTTTGGGTGTTTTATTTATTGATATAATAAATATTCTTAGATGCAGTGGTCTTATATATCTTAGAGAATATTTCCATGCTTACTTTGATTTCGCACATCATTACCTATTCAAAGCAGTCGTTTATGCAGCAACATTTTTAATGTGGATGGTATATTCACGAAAAATTTCTTTAAAGAATGAAGCTTTACAAATCGGATAGCATTAAGTTCATATCTGGGCTCATATTTATCGTTATTATTTATTCTTGGTACTACCTTTATTTTATGAACGATGAAGGAAGTTGGAGATTATATTCAAATCTGGCTTTTCATTTTATTAGATTTGGAACTACAATTGCGGTATATTTTGTAGGCACCTTTCACCTAGGAAAATTAAAAGACTCTTGGATGTCATCACTTTGGCATCTTATTCATGTTTCTGGATTAATTATAATAACATCTATGGGTTTATTCGATTATTTTATTCTAGAAATTAGCAGAAATTTAAAAGAGTTTGCACATACCATTCAAGAAATATTAATTTCACCTGTTTTGTACGTAGCTATGGGGCTTCTTAATAAAAGCTTAAAAAGAGGTTCAGAAATATAAATTTATAAATAAACCACTATGGATTTAAACTCCATGGTTTTGACAAAAGAATGAAATTCTTTTTAGATAATGGCTTGTCATTCCGAATGAGGTACAAAGAGGAATCTCTCATTATTATAAGATTTCCCGTCACTCGTTCCTCGCTCTGTCGAAATGACAGCATGCTCTTAAAGGTTTATAGAAACTAAAGTAACTGCAATGAAATTGTAGGGTTTTAACCTTTAACTAGATAATAAACATCTATAGGTTATCTAACTTATAGGTTATCTAACTTATAGGTTATCTAACTGGTTACTAGTTTTATCTTCGCTAATAGTCCAAAAGAAGGCCAAAACGAAAAACTGATCAGTTGCTGGTTGTAAAGCTCGACGGTTAAAATTTCCATTAATATCTGGAGTATTAGCATATTGGTAGCCATTTATATTTTTAAAGTTTAATACATTATTTACCGAAGCGTATAATATTTTTTGCGGACTTATTAAATACACCCAGTTTACACTCAAACTATTAAAAGCTTTTATTTTTTCATTTAAAAATCCTGGTTCGTTGGGGTTTGTATAGGTTCTTCCCGATGCAAATGCGTAGCTAACTCCAACTTGACTTTTCCAGTCATCAATCCAATACTTACTTACTACAGAAAAATTATGTGTATTTGCAAAATTAGGCTGGGCTTTATTAGGATAATTTTTATGATCTCGCTCTGTATCTAAAAATGAATAACTCACCCAATAATCAAGATTCTTAAAACTTTTACTATCCCTCCAAAAAAAATCTATTCCTCTTGCAAAACCAGAGCCATTATTATTGTAATTACTATCAAAATCATTGAATTCTGTATCATACTTTACTAAGTTACCATAACCCTTATAATAGGCTTCAGCTCTAAAAATTTTTCTATCTAAATTAAATTGATAATTAAATATGTAATGTGACGCATTTTGTGCTTTTAAATCTTGATTAAACTTTAAAATATTACTAGACGGGTTTTGATAAAAATTACCATAAGCCAAAGATATTTGACTTTTACCTGATGTTTTGTAAGCTAAAGAAAGTCGAGGAGCTAAAGTAAAATCTTTAAATAATTCGCTGTATTCGCCACGCAAACCTGCTTTAAAAGCTAAGTTTTTTGATATAAAAATATCTGCTTCAGCAAATGCAACTGCTATATTGTTTTTGTAACCATATGTTTCATCATCAATACTTTCGCCATTATACTTTTCTTCAAAATCTGTCGCAAAATATTCGGCTCCAAAATAGAGTTTAAAACGGTTACTAATTCGATTTTTAAATTTAAGTTTTGTATGAATTGAGTTTTCAGTGTCTTTAATATCACTTGTAATTAAACTTATTTTATTCTTTGCATGTGTATAACTAAAACCTCCCTGCATAGACCAATTATCGTTTAAAACGCCTTCATACGAACCATTAAAGTAAAGATTTTTATTGTTAAGTTTGATATAAAACCCTTCGGAGTTATTTATATCTTCTTGTATTAATTCAAAATTTGAAGTATCAAAAGCCCCATAAAGCTTAAATAAACCTGAATCTGTTTTTCTTCTATAAACAGCTTCACCCGAAGCCGTTTGAAAAGGTTTTACCCACTCATTTCTATTAGTAAAAATAGCATTGTAAGGAGCTAAATTTACGTAAGATGCATTTACACTAATTGAGCTTTTCTCCCATTTTTGAGTATTCCCTAATGTAGCTCCTACACTCAAAATACCAATTTCAGTTTTTTCTTGATCGGGTTCATCGATAGTATTTAGCAACAATACACTAGATAGGGCCTGCCCAAACTCGGCAGAATAACCTCCTGTTGAAAACGTTATACCATCAAATAAAAACGGTGAATAACGACCACGAGTTGGTGCATTATTAGTAGTTGGTGAATACGGTGTAAACACACGAATACCGTCTATAAAAATTTGAGTTTCATCGGCATCACCACCACGCACAAATAAACGTCCATCTTCTGCAACAGTTGTAGTTCCTGGCAATGTCTGTAATGCACCAACAAAATCGCCTAAAGCACTTGCTGTTGTAACCACATCTAAAGGGTTTAAAACATTTACTTTACTATTATCACCAGCACTAAAAGTTCCGGCGGAAAGCACCACAGCATCTAAAGCATTCACATCATCTCTAAGTTTTATAGCGAGATCTTTCATGTAAGATACATCGCCTATCATTGTGAACGTTTCATAAGACAAATAAGAAACCACTAAAGTAACACTTCCAACCTCTGAAGTTGAAAAAGAAAAGATTCCATTTTCATCAGATGTAGTTCCATCATAAGTACCTTCTAAATAAATATTAGCTCCTGCAACAGGTGTGTTTTTAGAATTAAAAATTTTCCCATTAATGGTTGTTTGTGCGTTTAATTGAACAAAAATAAAAGTGATAATAATGATGATTAGTTTATTCATGATTGGTTATATTTTACTGTTAGCTTTTTAATACTGAAATAAATTCAGCACTTGTTGATGAAGCAAATTTGAAAAATAATAGCAGTAGTAAAAATTTTAAATAACCGAACTGTAAGATATGACTGATGAATTGAAAAAACAACAAACTATATGTTGAATATTAGACTATGTTATTGCAAAATTGAAGTCAAAAAAAACACGTGTTAAATTGAAAAAAAATTAATTATTTATCATAATTTCAATAAAAAAAATTTCATTATATTAGATAAATTAAATAATAAAATATTTCGTTTTAAACCAAAAAAAAGTGTTATAGATTTTACTTATAGTTACTAATTAAATATATGTTAATCAGTATTTAACATAGATTACTTAAATAAAAAATTCATGATTATATTAAATTCAAAATAATAAAGTTTATTATAAATTAATCAGAAAAAATAGTAATCAGCTTTTCTATTTTAAATTAAATTTTAACAACCTTGTAACGTTTTAAATAATTAAGCTACTTACAAAGTAACTAAACCATCATATTGAATAAAGAACTAGAACATAGTTTTGTAGAATTGCTAGAAAAGCATCAAAATATAGTGCACAAAGTTTGCCGTTTGTACACCAATAATTATGATGCCCATAACGATTTATTTCAGGAAATCACCATTCAACTTTGGAAAGCATATCCAAAATTTAGAGGTGATTCAAAGTTTAGTACCTGGATGTATCGTGTAGGTTTAAATACCGCCATTACACTTTATAGAAAATCGAAACGTCGTATTTCGACTCAAGATTTTCAAGGTGTTGAATTTAAAATAAAAGCAGAATATTATGATGACACCGAAGAGCAACAATTAAAAGTTTTATACCAAGCTGTACACCAACTAAACGATATTGAAAAGGCTCTTGTTTTCTTGTATTTAGAAGATAAAGATTATAGAGAAATTAGTGAAACTTTGGGAATAAGTGAAGTGAATGCACGTGTAAAAATGAATAGGATTAAAACAAAACTTAGAACCATTTTAAATCCGTAACATTATGGATGAATTAGATATATTAAAAAAGGATTGGAAAAAAGGCGACAATACGTTTCCTAAATTATCTTATAATGAAATTTACAAGATGATTTTAAAAAAATCGTCTTCCATTGTAAAATGGATATTTATTATAAGCATACTAGAGTTTGCCTTCTGGACTTTTATATCTTTTTTCTTAAAAGATACCGAAAGTATTAAACGCTTTGACCAGTATGACGCTGATGTTGTATTTATTTCATTAATGGTAATTGGTTATATTATTTTAGCCTATTTCTTTTATTTATTTTTTAAGAATTACAAAACAATTTCTGCAACAGACAATGCCAAAGTTTTAATGGAGAACATTCTTAAAACTAGAAAAACTGTAAAACAATATGTTGCTTTCAATTTAATTTATTTAGTTATATCAACCATAGTTGTTTTATTCTTAGAGTTTTATAGAGACCAGCAAGTCATAGACCAAGTTAATCAAGCCGCAGCAAATGGCGAAGCTTTTAAATTTTATGCAGTAATTATTATCGCTACAATAATACTATTAGCAGTTGCTATTGGAGTTTTACTGCTGTTTTACTGGTTAGTTTACGGTATTTTATTAAAGCGTTTAAACAGAAATTACAAAGAGCTTAAAAGGTTGGATGTTTAATAGTTATTACGAAGGAGGAACGACTGTGGTAATCTTTTAAATTGAAGTTTTAAAGTTTATATTAAACAGATTGCCACGTCCTAAAAACGCCTCGCAATGACGTAAAGTTTTTAAAAGAAACTATTTACCTCAATAACATCACCAGCTTTCATAGTATTTAATTGAATAGCTCCTACCCTAACACGAACTAATCGTAATGTTGGAAATCCAACTGCAGAAGTCATTTTTCTAACCTGTTTAAATTTGCCCTCGTTTAAAGTGATTGACACCCATGATGTTGGCCCATGTCTATCATCTCGGATTTTTTGAGTATGTTTTGGTAAATCGGGAGTTTTCTCTAATTTAAAAGCCTTGCACGGTTTTGTTTGGTACTTTTTTCCATCAAAACCAATTTCGACACCAGATTTTAAAGTATCTATAGCTTCCGTAGAAATATCGCCATCAACTTGAGCATAGTATTCTTTTTCTACTTTTTTACTATTTACAAAATTACTCATTGCGCCATCTGTGGTGAGTAATAGTAACCCTTCAGATTTTTCATCTAATCGACCAATAGCCATTATGCCATCTGGAAAATCATAAAGTCTACCTAGGAATTTTTTAGATTTTTGTTGTTTTGAATTACTATAAAACTGACTTAAATAACCGTAAGGTTTGTAAATTAGAAAATGTTTGTGTGAAGCATTAAATGTTTCCATTTAAAATACTATAAACCAATTCCTTGGTTGGTTTTTTACCATTTATTTTTGTTCGAATAACTTCAAAACTCATTTTAAAATCGCAGCCTGTTTTATAGTTACTACATCCGTAAGCTGCCTTTCCTTTTATTACTATTCCTTTTTTACATTTTGGACAAATAAGCTCGTTTTCAGACCTGTCAGGTTTCAAAAACCCGACAGGTCTATTTTTAGTTTCTAGCTTCAATTTAAAATCAGCATCAAAACGCAGTAAACCTTCAGCAATTCCAGAATCAGTTTTAAAACCTTTTAAATTTACGGTAGAACCTTTTTTTAGTAATCTAATAAACTGCTTTTCTGATATCTTTTTATCACCAAAACTAAAAGGCAATACAAAGTCGCAACCTGATTTATATGCGCTGCAGCCATAAGCGGATTTCCCTATTAAAAGCTGTCCTTTTTTACATTTCGGACAAGTCTCTGCTTTTATGCCTGCTTCCTTTTTAATACTAGCTTTAGCGGCTCTATTTTTAATTACGGTAGCTTGTGAAATATTGGCGCGCTTAGTTTCACTTCGCACTTCATAAACCAAAGCCTCAACCATACGTTTCATATTTTTAATAAAAGCACCCGCACTAAATTCTCCTTTCTCTATATCTTTTAACTGCTTTTCCCAAGACCCTGTAAGTTCTGCCGATTTTAATAAATCATTTTGAATCGTATCAATCAATTGAATTCCTGTAATGGTTGGTAATACTTGCTTTTTATTACGTTTAATATATTTTCTTTTGAAAAGGGTTTCAATAATATTGGCACGTGTTGAAGGTCGCCCAATACCATTTTCCTTCATTAAATCACGTAATTCTTCGTCATCAATTTGTTTGCCTGCAGTTTCCATAGCACGTAATAATGTTGCCTCTGTAAACTGATTAGGTGGTTTGGTTTCCTTTTCTAAAAATGAGGGCTCATGAGGTCCTTTTTCACCCTTTTTAAATGTGGGTAAAATACCCAACTCCTTTTCTTTAGCATTCGGGTTTTCGAAAACTATGCGCCATCCTTTTTCTAAAATTTCTTTTCCCGTGGTTCTAAAAACCACTTTTGCAGCACTCCCTAAAACTGTCGTATTTGCTACAGTACAATCCTCATAAAATACTGCTATAAATCGTTTTACAATAATATCGTAAACTTGCTGTTGGTTGTATTGCAAATTAATTTGAATCCCTGTTGGAATAATAGCGTGATGATCGGTTACTTTTTTGTCGTTAAAAACTTTGGTCGATTTTTTTATTTTTTTTCCTAAAAGCGGTTGTGTTAAACTGGAGTAATTTGTTAGTTTTTTTAAAATTCCCGCTACTTTAGGATATACATCGTTTGGTAAAAAAGTGGTATCAACCCTTGGATAAGTCACTACTTTTTGTTCATATAATTTCTGAACTATTTTCAGCGTTTCATCGGCTGTAAACCCAAACTTCGTATTACAATATACTTGCAAACCTGTTAAATCGAAGAGTTTTGGAGCGTATTCTTTTCCTTTCTTTTTGGTTATGGATTCAATTTCGAAATCGCTTTCTTTAACTATTTTTGCTAAAGCTTCGCCATCCTCTTTTTTCAGAAAACGGCCATCTTCATAACTAAAAAGCGTGTCTCGATATAAGGTTTGCAGCTCCCAGTAAGGTTGTGGTTTAAAATTTTCAACCTCTTTGAAACGGTTTACTACCATTGCCAAAGTTGGTGTTTGAACACGACCTACTGATAAGACTTGTTTATAACCACCATGTTTTACAGTGTATAATCTGGTAGCATTCATGCCCAATAACCAATCGCCGATGGCTCTTGAAAATCCCGCATAATATAAATTATCATAATCTTTTGACGGTTTTAATTTTTGAAATCCTTCTTTAATGGCTTCGGTGGTTAAAGATGAAATCCACAACCGTTTTACCTCGCCTTTATAATTGGCTTCATTCATTACCCAACGCTGAATGAGTTCTCCTTCCTGACCAGCATCACCACAGTTTATAACCACTTCTGCCTTATCAAACAAACTTTTTACAATTTTAAATTGCTTTTGAATTCCTGAGTTTGAAACTACTTTAGTTTCAAACTTTTCAGGCAACATGGGTAAGTTATTTAAATCCCAACTTTTCCAATAAGGTTTATAATCGTTGGGTTCTTTAAGTGTGCATAAATGACCAAAAGTGTAAGTTACCGCATAACCATTACCTTCATAATAGCCATCACGCTTTATGTTTGCTCCTAAAACAGAAGCAATTTCGCGGGCAACACTTGGTTTTTCGGCAATACAGACTTTCATTTATTTTGCGTTTAATACGACCTGCAAAATATAAATTTAGAATACAATTTTGAAGTGGAGTTGTTAGGAGTTATTAACTAAAACTACCACTTCCTTAATTTATTGAGTTCTTCTAAGTCTTCCAATTCTTTTTGAGGAATTACTTTTAAAAATGAAGGATGTTGCTCTATAGCGAATTCAATTTTATTAACAATGTCTTCTGTAGTTTCATTGTCGTAATCTATTTCTAAAGGCGCTTTTATTTCAAAAGATTGAAGAATATTTTTCTTTTTTATGCGCAACCCTTTTTTATCAAAAGAACGTCTAAAACCGTCTATAACAATAGGTATTACAATAGGTTTATAACGTTTAATAATATGAGCAGTCCCTTTTCTAATAGGTTTAAAAGGCGTGGTTGTACCCTGCGGAAATGTAATTACCCAACCGTCATCTAAAGCTTTTCCTATATTAGAAATATCACTCATTTTTACTTGTCGGTTTACATCCTGACCTTCCGCTCGCCAAGTCCGTTCAATACTAATAGACCCAACATAAGCCAATATTTTTGGTAATAATCCAGCTTTCATGGTTTCTTTAGCGGCTACGTAATAAATATTTAGTTTCGGATTCCAGAGGTAACCAACATTTTTTATTGAATCATCTCGCCCACTTAAACTGGCGTTAAACACATGAAACATAGCCACAACATCGGCAAAATACGTTTGATGATTTGAGATGAAAAGCACGTTGGTATCTGGTAAGGTTTTAATAATCTCAGAACCTTCTATTTGTAGTTCATTAAAACCACGAAACCGCCTGTGAGTAAGCGCACCCAAAATACGAATGAGCCATTTTTTTACAAAAAGTATATGTCCGAATGGATTTTTTTTAAACAATCCCATAAATCACGCGTCAAAATTGGTTAGATTACAAATGTAATAAATCTAGCAAACTAGTAGAGTTGTTTTAACAAGTCTTTAATTTCGCTTAGCATCATTGCTGTGGCGCCCCAAACTATATGACCATTCAGTTTAAACGCAGGCACTTCAACCTCAACACTATAAGAAGTTTTTACTATTTTTTTAGTAACTATATTTTCATCTAAAAAATGCGATAAAGGCACTTCAATAATAGCCTCCACTTCATCTTCTTGTTTTATAAAAATGGGTAAGTTTTTAGTAATTCCTAAATAAGGTTGCACATAAAAATTACTTGGTGGTATGTATAGTTGAGATAATGTTTTTACTATTTCAATAGAATTAATAGGCACACCAACTTCTTCAAATGTTTCTCTAATTGCCGCATCTTTTAGTGAATTATCACCATCTTCCAGTTTTCCACCAGGAAAAGCAACTTGTGCCGAATGCACACCTTTGTATGTTTTTCGTAATATTAAAACCAAAGTTGGCATATTATTCAAATCTGCATAAAACAAAGCCAAAACACCGGCTTGTTTTGCGTTTTTAATAAGGCCTTTGTTATGCTCCAAAAGTTCTTTCCGAAATGGAGGCGCCATTTTAAACTGAGATACTTCGGCTGGTAACGGTATATTTTTTATTTTTGATAACGATTCTAAAAATTCATCAAAATTCATTTTTATGCGTGTTGTTTTACTTTTATGTGTTTGCTATTTATTTATGAATTGTGAAGATAAACAATCTAAGAATAAAAAAAAGATAGAAAATACGGTTACAAAATCTGAAAAGAACGCTTTTAAAAAAGATTCTGTAAAAACTAAAAAAGTAGTATTTGAAAAATTGGACTCTAAGAGTGCTATGTATTTTTTTCAAGACTACGATAAAAAACATAAAGAAAACAAAGTGCGCATCACTACCGATTTTGGAGCAATTGACATTCAACTTTTTGATGAAACCAAATACCATCGGTCTAACTTTATTTTCCTTACTAAACAAAAATATTTTAATGGCACGCAGTTTTATAGAGTTATAGATAATTTTATAGTGCAGGCAGGAAATAGTGACGATAGAAAAACAGCAAGGAAACGATCTAAAATTGGTAAATATTTATTGCCAACGGATACCAAAAAAGGTTTTAAACACGATAGAGGTGTTATTTCTATGCCGAGTGGAGAAATTGATAACCCTTATAAATTGGCTTCGCCCTTTGAGTTTTTTATTGTGCAACAACATGGAGGCGCACATTTTTTAGATGGCGATTATACCATTTTTGGAAAAGTTACTAGCGGAATGGATGTTGTTGACAAAATTGCCGCTGTTAAAACTGATGAAGCCGATTGGCCGCTTAAAAATATTTACATCAGAAATGTTGAGATTATCGATTAACTTTTAGTATCTGTATAAGCGGTTGGTAATGCTATTTTAAATTTTACCGCCAGCAATCGTGTTGTTATAACTACAACTCCTGCAATTACAAAAACCAAGTTACTTTCTATTGGTAATTCTCGCAATAAAAAATAAGTGATTCCACCTAAAATACAAGCAGTAGCATATATTTCTTTTCTAAAAATAACAGGGATTTCATTGCATAAAATATCTCGAATGACACCCCCAAAACTTGCTGTCATAGTTCCAAGCGCTATAGAAATAATGGGGTGTAACTCTGCGTTTATTCCTTTTTCAATACCAACCAAAGTGTATAAACCAATACCAATGGTATCAAATAAAAACAAAGAGGTTCTTAAATAATTAATCTTGGTTCTAAAGATAATAGCAAATACAGCTGATGCAAAAATTACGTAGGTATAAGTGATGTCTTTCATCCAACTTACAGGTGTGGCTCCAATCATTAAATCACGTAATGTACCACCTCCTACTGCAGTAACAAAAGCAATGATTAATATTCCAAATAAATCCATTTTTTTGTTAATGGCAACTAATACGCCAGAAATAGCAAAAGCGATGGTTCCTAAAATATCTATAGTGTAAAACATAATTTTAATTGATTTAAAGGATTCTGATGAAAAATCGAGATTGGTACTTTACTCACATGTTTTGAGTATAATAATTATAATCTTTTAAAATCACATCAATAAACTCGATATCGGTTTTCTGTTTCATCTCCTTGATTTCAACAACTTCAATTAATTTTTGTCTCAATTTTATAAGAGTTTGATAATCTTTCGAAGCTCTGGCAGTAGTGAAAGTATCTTTTATAATTCGGGCATCGTTATCAGATAATTTAATAACATTTGGATACGTTGGTTTATAATCTTCCTTTAAATTTTCTAAAATGGTGTGACTAATATTTACTTTATTTTTAAGAGCAATAACCGATGTTCCTGCAGTCATATCACCTAATCTCTGGTTTTTACTACTGGTTATTATCGCTATTAATGCTACAACTCCAGACATCATATTTAAATCTACAATTCTGAAAAACCATCGAATTAAAAAATCTGCTAATGATGCTTGATACCCATCAATTTTCACCACTTTTATTTTTAAAATACGTTTTCCTGGAGTTTGTCCATCCAGTAAGGTTTCAAAAATTAAAGTATATAAAACTACAGGTAAATAAAAGGAAATATAAATAGCAATTTTCGACCAATTATCCATATCAGCAATAAGCGCATCAACCCTAAATAAATTAAATACCAATTGATAAACTACAATGATGTATGCTATTTTAATAATCCAATCAATACCATAAGCCAAAATACGCTCGCCAACACTTGCTGCTGTAAAATTTATATTTACATTTTGAGTAGTATTTATTTGTAACTCTACCATGAATTGTTTTAATTTGATAATAGATGAGAGAAGTTGCTTTTATTAAACAAAACAAAGAAAAATGGCTAGATTTTGAAAAGGCTATTTTTGGTAAAACCTTAAAAAATCCAGACGAATTAGCTTCTCTTTATATTCATTTGGTAAACGATCTCTCTTATGCGCAAACCTATTATCCCAAAAGTAAAACAATTCTTTATTTAAACAACTTAGCAGCTAAAGCTTTTCAAAAAATTTATAAAACAAAACGTGAGGATACCAATCGCTTTGTACATTTCTGGAAAATTGAGGTGCCTTTAATTGTTTATGAATACAGACGCTATGTACTTTATGCATTTATCATTTTTTTAAGTTTCGTGGGTATTGGTGTATTATCGGCAGCTTATGATGATACTTTTGTACGCCTTATTTTAAGCGATCAATACGTAAACATGACCCTAGAAAACATTGAAAAAGGCGATCCTGTTGCTGTTTACAAAAGTGGAAGTAATTGGGGTAGTTTTATTGGTATTACACTTAACAATTTATACGTTGGTATATTGTCATTTATTTACGGTGTTTTTGGTGGTATTGGTACGGGTTATATTTTATTAAGAAATGGTATTATGCTTGGCGCATTTCAATTTATGTTTCAAAAACACGATGTGCTTTGGGAAAGCGTTAGAGGTATTTGGATTCATGGTGCTATGGAAATTTTTGCTATTGTTATTGAAGGTGCTGCAGGCTTAATTTTAGGAGCCAGTATATTATTTCCGAAAACATTTTCTAGAATCACCTCTTTTAAAATGGGTATGAAAAACGGCGTTAAAATTTTAATTAGCACATTCCCTTTTACAGTTGCTGCTGGTTTTCTAGAAGGTTTTGTAACGCGTTATTCTAATATTATGCCCAATTGGCTATCGGTTGGTATTATTTTAATCACACTCAGCATCATTTCATTTTACTACTTAATTTACCCCTTTATACTGAACAAAAAGCTTAAAAAATTACATGGAATTATATAAATCTAGAGGTTTTAGCGAATATTTTCAAGATACCTTTTTGTTTTTAAAGCAAAACGGAAAACACTTTTTTGCGGCCTATTTTACCGTGAATGGAATTTTTCTGCTCATTTTAGCAATAATTGGTTATTTCTTCACAAAGTTTTATACCGAATTTATTTTTGGCGGACTATTAGAGGGCAACAACAGCACAACAATATTAGACCAATACATGAATGAAAACTTAGGGTTATTCCTAATTATGCTATTCGTTTTTATCATAGTCGCTTTAATTGCAGGTGTTGTATCGTATGCTTTTCCTGCTATTTATTTAAAACTATATGTCGAAAAAGAAGGCTCAAACTTTAATACCAAAGACATTATAAACACTTATAAATCTAATATTGGTAGACTATTCATTTTTGTAGTTTGTGGTATTATAATTGCCATTCCGTTACTATTCGTTTTTGTTATAAGTGGCTTTATTTTAATGATTACCATAATTGGTATTTTAGCATTACCCTTATTACTGGCAGCATTCATGCTGTTTTATAATATGACTTTAATGGAATATCTGGAAAACAAAAAAGACATTTGGACTAGCTTTGGATATTCTTGGAAATTATTAATCTCAAAATTTTGGGCAGCAATAGGTTGTGTAGGCTTGTTTTACGTTATGAGTTACATTATTCAAAATATTATCACCCTAATTCCGTATATGTTTGGTATGGCTAGTATTTTTACGAATATTGAAAATACAAATCAAGAAGATATTGGTAATACCATGGTGATTGTTATGCTTCTCGTGTTCTTTTTATCCTTTCTTTTAGGAGCTATTTTAGGAAACATTGTTCAACTTAATCAAGGCATTGTTTTTTATAGTTTAAAAGAGCAAAACGAAAATATTAATACCAAAAGTATTATTGACCAAATAGGATCTGGTGAGTAAAAGCAATTGGTTACATATCGTTTTTTTATGCATTGGTTTATTCATTTATTCTGAAGCTTCAGCATCTATAACCTTCAATACTTACAACGTTGTTTTAGTTGAAAGTGACAGTTTACTAATTGATACATCTTCCATTGATAAACGTCATTTTGGTAATTTAAAAGAGCAATATACAGGTGAAGATTATATCTATGAAAGAACTATTGAAAGTTCTGGCTGGTGGACGCGTTTTAAGCAATGGCTAAACGATTGGTTTAAAGATTTATTTAATATAAAAAGTCAAGGTCAATCTTCCAACATAACAGATATTGCTATAAAAATTGCTGGAGTTATTATTTTCCTTTTAGTTATTTACTTCATTTTTAAAGCAGTTATGAATGATGAAGGGTCTTGGGTTTTTGGTAAATCTTCAGATAAAAATATTATTCCTGTTACAGACATTGAAGCTAATATTCAGTCTACAGATTTTAAAACACTTATCGCTTCCGCGGAAAGCGAAAACAACTATCGTTTAGCCATTCGTTATTATTATTTGTGGCTTTTAAAGGGTTTAACAAATTCTGAAATTATAGAATACGATGTTGAAAAAACAAATAGCGATTACCAAAATGAGATTGCTTCAAACGATATAAAAAACAAATTTAGCTATACCTCATACTTATATAATTACATCTGGTATGGTGAATTTGATGTGGATGAAACGCAATTTAAAAAAGCAAAAAATGCTTTTATTAACTTTTTAAAAGAGATAAAAGCATGAACAAAACCATAAAAATATACATCATTTTATTAATCCTGATTTTTATAGGCGCAGCTGCCATTGAATTTTCTAAACCGAAACCTATAAACTGGTCGCAAACGTATAATGAAAATCATAAAATTCCTTATGGAACCTTTATATTATATGACCAATTAAAAACACTTTTCCCTGAAAGTGACCTAAAAAATATACGAACTACGCCTTATGAATATTTTGATGAATTTTATAATTGGGAAGACAGCACGTATAATACTTCTGGTACATACTTATTAATTAACGATTATTCTGGCTTAGACGATGTTTCTGCACAAGAACTATTAGATTTTACAGAACATGGTAATGATGTATTTATGGCAACCAATTATCCGCCACAAAAAATACTAGACACATTACTAATTGACATAAAAAACGATTATAGTTTTAAAGGGAAAGGTGAATTTAGTTTTGCAAATCGAGCGTTTAAAAACGATTCTATTACCATTGAAAAAGGTTTGGGAAATTACTATTTTTCTGAATTAGACTCTATAAACACAACTGTTTTAGGATATCAGAAATTTGATTCCATTCCACGTGTTAATTTTGTAAAAGTAAAATATGGCAAAGGCCATTTCTTTTTTCACCTGCAACCCGTAGCGTTTACAAATTACCATTTGCTAAAAAAGGATAATAAAAAATATGCCGAAGCGGCATTATCGTATATTAAAAATGACACTATTCATTTTGATTCCAGAAATAAAATTGGTGAAGATTTAGGAAATTCTCCGCTTCGTTTTATCCTTAAAACGCCTCCTTTGCGTTGGGCTTGGTTTTTAGGGTTACTTACCTTAATTTGCTTTATTATTTTTAACGCAAAACGTAAACAGCGTATAGTAAAAGTTATTAAACCTAACGAAAATACAACGGTTGCATTCACTAAAACTATAGGTAATTTGTATTATAAAACTAAAGATCATAATACTATTATCGATAAAAAAATAACCTATTTTTTAGAAGATTTAAGGCGCACTTTTTACATAGATACACAACTTTTAGATGATAAGTTTATTAAGAATTTAAGTTTGAAAGCGAATAAAAATCAAGATACTATTAAACGATTAATTAATTTAATTTTACAATTGAAAGCAAAACGGAATTGCGAAGAAGCCGATTTATTAAGATTGAACAAAGGCATTGAAGCTTTTTATACCAAATAATTATGGACGAAATAAACAACGAGCAAGACAATAACTTAAATACAAATAATGAGCAGCAAGACTTTGAAAATACGCTTGATGGAAATATAGATACAAATCAAGAAAACTTAGATTTTAAAAATCGGATTGATTTGAGTGAACTTACAGAAGGTATCGCACTTATTAAAAATGAAATTAGTAAAGTCATTGTTGGACAAAAAGGCATGATTGATATGCTTATCGCCTCTATTTTAGCCAACGGGCATTCACTTATTGAGGGTGTTCCTGGAGTTGCAAAAACGATTTCTGCAAAATTGTTGGCAAAATCTTTAGATGTTGGTTTTAGTAGAATTCAGTTTACGCCAGATTTGATGCCTAGTGATATTTTAGGAACTTCAGTTTTCGATATGAAATCCTCTGAATTTGAATTTAAAAAAGGGCCTATTTTCTCGAATATGATTTTAATTGATGAAATAAATCGTGCACCAGCAAAAACGCAAGCCGCATTATTTGAAGTTATGGAAGAACGCCAAATAACTATCGATGGAAATAAATACATCATGGATTTACCATTCATAGTTTTAGCAACCCAAAACCCTATAGAACAGGAAGGCACGTATCGTTTACCAGAAGCGCAATTGGATCGTTTTCTTTTTAAAATAGATATTGATTATCCAAATTTAGATGAAGAAATAGAAATTATAAATCGTGAACAAGCATTGCAAGGCACCATAAAAACTGATAAAATAACAGCGCATTTAAGCAAAGAGCAGATTTCTAAATTTCAAAGTTTAGTAAATCAAATTATTATAGAATCACATTTAGTAAAATACATTGCTGATATCATAGTAAATACGAGAAGTAACCCATTTTTATATTTAGGCGCTTCACCAAGAGCCTCAATTGCTATATTAAAATCCAGTAAAGCTTTTGCTGCAATGAACGGACGTGACTTTGTAACACCTGAAGATATTAAACAAGCAGCCATTCCTGTTTTACAACATCGGGTTATTGTAACTCCAGAACGCGAAATGGAAGGCGTAACCACAAAACAAATTATAAAACAAATTATTGAAGCTGTTGAGATACCAAGATAGCTGTTGGCTGTTGGCTGTTGGCTGTTGGCTGTTGGCTGTTGGCT
>TARA_R110002096_G_scaffold265300_2_pt1 | contig 25807 bp, 26 predicted proteins | sample TARA_R110002096 | Tara Oceans TARA_R110002096 (sample SAMEA4397295) | marine metagenome | biome: Polar Biome; feature: [DCM] deep chlorophyll maximum layer (ENVO:01000326); material: water (ENVO:00002006), including particulate matter (ENVO:01000060) such as... | depth 35 m
CGTTGATTCTATCATAGTTAATTAAGTTTTGGCAAATTATTCAATTTTTGCCAAAATTAAATTAGTTAAATTTTCAATTTCGTTTTCTCTATTGCGTCTATATGCATAACGCTTCATTTTATTTTTATTTACTTCATACTTTTCAAATGCATTCGCATAAATAAATTCTATTTCGCCTTGTTGTGCTGCATATACTTTAGTATCAATAGTCATATCTACCAATAACTTCTCCAGCGTTGGCAAGGTTATTTTGTCAATTTCTTGAAGTGGCGCTTCAGATATTAAATGTTTTAAAATGATGACATCTTCACTATTGCTAATATACAAATTGAAAGTTTCTGCATCAGGCTCTATATAAACTTGCTTTCCTTGTTCTTTTAATGCATAAAATACCGATTCTGTAACATCTTTATCCAATTCTATAACCGTATAGAATTTAAATGGTTGATGCCTCATAAATTCGTTTAACCACTTGGTATCCCAAATACAAAAACCTACAAAAGGGTAGTCTTTTTTAACTTTATTGAACAAACGTTTTAAATTACTATCTATAATTGGACTGTATGCTTTTTTCTCTTTAAGAGCATATATGCCTCTTGATGGATTTTTGATAAGCCCTTCCTTTTTTAAGCGCGATAAATACACGTTTATAGTACTTTTTTTTAGTTCAGGAAAATCAAACACAATACATTCTACCAACTTATCTTTTGAAATGGTTGATTGTTCATTAAAATAAGATTGTATTTTATCTTTTATAGTATCAATCAATGCACTAAATTATTAATTAAACTTTGGCAAATTACATAATATTTGCCAAAGTTTAATTATTTTTAGCATAATTATTTTCTTTTATCGACAGCATTAGGTTCAAAAGCTATTAAATTGAATAGTTGACGCATTCGAGAACGCACTCGATTCCCATAGCGCTCCTCCAATTCCTGTGCGTTTAGATTGGATGTCGCATGCGTTTTAACCTTATGATCTAAAAACAATTCATAACGTGACAACAGGATTTCACCCATCACATTACAATCTTTTCCATAGTGCCTTCCAATGGGTTCGACACCTAAATCATCAAAACAAAAGTAATTGGTGCTGCCATAATCTTCGATGGTCTTATACCCCACATGATTAAAGCCAAACACAATATTTCTGGAAGGTATTATTTTATAAGCTTTTTGATGTGGTACAATATGCCTGAGCAGTTTCATCAAACTTGTTTTACCGCAGCCAACAGGACCGATTAAAAGAATGCCCTTATGAATGTCTATGTCCAACTTTTTACAGTTAGCTTCGTCCTTGATGAAATAATTACATAGCTTAAACAGGACGTCCCTATCGTCAATGACTGTTTTAAAATCAGTTCCAAAAAGCAACTTCCCTTTGGCATTTAGATACCTAAGAATTTCATTAAAATCATAAACGATTTCATTGCACTTAAGTTCTCCTAACTTATACTCATTTGGGCCTTCTATGATGATATGTGGATTCGTGGTATTCATAAAGGCTCGTTGTAATTTTTATCTGAACTTGTCCTTAAGTTGTCCTGATATGGAACAGTTGTGTTTTGTTTGCTTCCTTTTTCAAAAACTTTTTTATTATTAATTTTTTGTTTTGATAAGTTTGTATTGTTTATTCCTGTTTTGATATGTTTATCTTTAGATACCAGCGCTTGTCCATTGGTTGTCCCGATATTGGTACGGGAGAGGTCTAGAGGTAGTTCATCGGTTGTCCCAAAAATGAACATCTTTATTTTACTTCCTCGAAACGGATTATGGGACGGGTTATACAACAGATAGCTCCAATCGCTCAGTTCCTTGATGCATCGATGGTAAGTGGTCTTTGACCCTAATTTTGATAGATCCATCACTTCAGCACGATTGATGTAAAAACCTGATTTGAAATGGTAATTGTTCCAAATTTGGAACAATGCCATGTATAGACTTATGTGCGTTGGGTTTAAGCGGTTATCTTTTGAAAATTTTTCCAAAACTCCGTTAAGATGCTTGATGTAATTCATGGATTCCAAAATGGATTCAGAATTTATTATGGATTTTATTGCCTTCCAAAATTTTCATAATTTCCTGATAATCATAATACAAAACGCCTCCCATTTTGGTGTATGGCAATGTGCCGTTGATTCTTAGGTTTTGTAATGTTCCAGGAGAGATGCCCAACAGCTCCCTGACTTCGGGAGATTTTAGCCATTTCTTGGATAGTTGACCAGTTTCTTTGTTGAGTAATTTTTTAATATCATCGAGTAATTCCATTTTGAATTCCCAAAGATCTTCGGTGGTAATGATTGTTGCTGCCATAATTTTTCTTGTTTAAAAAAACAAAGCCGTCAAGGGTTTCATTCTTTAAATGACGACTTTGCCTCGATTTGACTTTCGTATGGCAAAGCTGTAAGGTTTATTAATTCTTTATTCACAAGGTCCACTCAACTTGGGTAATTTTTTTCTACATATTATTTAAGTGTATTTACAGGATTTTGTTATTACCAATCATTTAAAACCATCCGAAATAGCATAAAAACAACCCATTAAAAAAACACCCAAGTTGGGTGTTTTCAACGATCCAAACTCAGCATATGTTGATCAAGGGATTCCTTTAATTTTTCCATAAACTTAGTTCTGTGTATCTTTCTAGAGCGGATCTCCGAATAGGTTCGATAAAAGTCCCCTAAGTCCGTTCCCAATAGTGTTTCAAAAGAGTCTGCTATTTCATTTATATTGGCGGCACCTCTATTTATGGCGCCAGAAGTATACAATGCATAGATCAACTCAATCAGATCCACTTTATTAGCGGTCCAAAAAAGTTTTGACGGTGCTCTTTTCCTATGGGATTCTGTAATCTTCAAAGGGGTATCATCAAGTCTTAGCATTTCCCTTTTCAAATGCAAAATCAACTTGTTATGGGCCATAATCATGGCCACTGAACTATCGTGGCTCGTGGAAAACTGCAGATCCGTTAAAAAACAAATCGCATCTAGATTGAGGGAAACATCTGCATTTTTACGCAAAAAATAGTGCTCATCCAAGAACGTAGCCCCACTGCGGTAATAATGGTAAAACTCTTGATTGGTATTAAAATATTCCTGCAACTTATCAATCTGCAACACAAAATACTGTCTTTGAGCTTCGTTGGTGCTTCTGGGCCTTTTGCTTTCTATAGCAAAAAGCTTCCGATAATAAATAAGATTACTGAATATTTGAGGTTTAAGATATTTAAAAAAATGAATCTCCTCATCTTTTCCCTCAAATCCCTTAGAGACTGCACAATCCCTAAGCTTCTTAATTACTGCAGTGGTTATTTTAATGCCCTGTACAAATTTAGTAAGAGTATCCAATGGCTCCAATTCAAGACAGTCCAAGTCCTGGTTCAGGTCATTTAAATAGTTTTCATAGTTGTTCATTGCCGGATGAAATTTTATTAAAAAGATTGCTTACCTGATTACAAAATAGCTGAAACACCCTATCTATGGGTAGATGCTTTGTATATTATTTTTATTCATATTATCTACTTGGTCTTATTGAAATCTAAATAATTTTAGAGACACAATTAGCAACTTTGAAACGTTATTTGATTTTAGACTCCAATGCAGAATCCATTGACTTAATTGATCATCTCCTGCATAAAACAGGACTATTTGAACCATTAGGAAATACAATATGCCGTAATAAGGCTCTTGAACTGATTATAGCGTATCAACCTGATTTGGTTTTTATAAATGTCGATGGCGTTATTGGCGACGCCTTAAGATTTTCCCTTGAGCTACATCTTTATAAAATTCCCCTTCCGGCATTTATTGCGCTATCCGCCAATACAGATCTTGCATACCAAACCATCAAACATAAATTCCATTATTACCTGTTGACACCTATTTCTTCCCTTGAAGTCAACAAAAGTATATCCCGATATCAAAAGAAGCCCGTTACCGATAGCCAATTGATCTGTCTTAAATCGTACAAAGACTACCACTTTCTGAATACCCAAGAAATCATCATTTTAAAAGCCGACAATAATACCACGGATTTTCACATGTTTAACGGCGACATCATCACGTCATTTAAAACATTAAAAACCTTTGAAGATAAATTACCCAAACATTTCAAGAGGATCCATAAAAGCTATATCATCAACACCTGCTTCGTGAATCGAATCGATTTTGGCAAAGGAATTTGTAGCCTAAACCATTTTAAAAACGTCATTCCTTTCTCTAAAAAATACCATGAAAATATAAATATAATTTTCACATCACTTACCAGGATTACGTTCTAACCTACTTTACCATGCCTCATAAAAACAGGGCACACCCTCACAGAAACAGCTTACTCACTAAAGCCATGTTTTATTTTACATCCATCTCTATTAAGACTTTTAAATTAGTTGAAGAAAGCTGCTTTTAACTTGGCCCTTGGGTCAAGATTTCCATTGTGCACAATAAAATGACTTGCCAGTAACTCAACTGGCGCTAAAACATTTGTGTAATTAAAACCACTAATATCATGAGAATATCCGTAAACAATATCCTGTTATCAACCTTGTTCTTGAGCTGCTTTATATCCTGTACGCCCACTGAAAACAACCATAAAAATACAACGCCTGCCGAAGTAGTGGCTACAGGTGATGATTCCAGTGTGCGACCCGATAATGACAAAGATGATTAAATCTTAGTTTTGACATACTTATCTAATTTTTAATCAAGCCTTTAACATTTTTGTTAAAGGTTTTTCTTATATTTATGGTCTCCCTAATTTACAGTGAAGTTCTGTGGTCCTAAATATTATCCTTCTTCACTCCTTTTCTGCATACTGCTTTTGATGGGACTCTTTGTGCAATGCACGAATCGAACCAAACCCAAGCAACATGATATAGATAAAGGAGACAGTATTGCTATGCTTCTTCAAAGGGTAAAAACAAATAACCTAACGAATTTCCAAAAGCGTAGATTGCTCCAAAAAGCTTACCAATCAATCAGTGACACTGAGAAAGATTCCATAGCTCTTGAACATCTAAGCACTATTGCATACCAAGCTTATAAGAGCCATGATTCTGCCCTTTTTATCAGGTCAGGACATAAAGCGTATACCATGGCTATTCAATTGCAGGATACCCAAAAGATTGCTGATATGCATTGGAATTACGGGGCTTACCACCTGAGACAGCTAAGCTACGACAGTTCCTATTTTCATTACCAAAAGGCACATAAACTTTTCTATAAAACCAACAACCTCTTTTATGCTGCCAGAATGTTGTACAACATGGCCTTTATTCTCAGCAGGTTTAGGGATTACACGGGTGCGGAAGTGTATTTGTTCCAAGCAATTGAAATTTTCAGACCACTTAACAAATACAAACAGCTTTACCAATGCTACAACCTTTTAGGCGTCGTTTATGAAGAACTCGAAGACTATGAAAAATCCATTTCCTATCATCAAATGGCTTTGGAATATTTGGATGAGCTGGAACACAAATCCCTTTTTCTACAGGATAGTTACAACAATATGGGATTGATTTACCAGAAACAGGGAAACCAAAAAACTGCTATTGCCTATTTTGAAAAAGCCCTAAAAATCATGGACTTAAGAGCTATTGACCCTTTCCTTTATGCGCGCCTGATAGACAATAGAGCCTTTAGCAAATTCCTAAATAATGACACTACAGGTCTGCCAAGGGAATTTTTTGAGGCACTGCATATCAGGGATAGCATGCACAATATTTCAGGTGTGATTGTGAGCAGGGCACATTTAGCAGCCTACTATGCCAAGCAACGAGATACCGCTATGGCATTGGACCATGCCAAAAAATCCTACCTATTATCCAAAAACATCAAAAACAACAGAGACATTCTTCAATCCTTGGAACTACTCTCTAAATTGGATTCCAAGTACAAGGACAAGTACCTGGAACAGTACATAATTATCAATAAGAAGGTTCAGTCCCAAGAACGAAATACAAGGAACAAGTTTACCCGGATCCAATATGAAACGGATCAGTACATTGCCAAAAACAAACAATTATCCACTAAGGTCACCTGGACATCTATAGGTGGGCTGGTTTCTTTTCTGTTCATTTTTTTGACTTACCTGATATACCGACAAAAATCACAAAATAAACTATTGCAACTGGAAACCAATCAGCAACGGGCCAATGAACAAATCTACCGGTTGACACTGCAACAACAGGAGCAATTGCAACAAGGGAGGAACCAAGAGCGAATCCGTATTTCTGAAGATTTACATGATAGCATCCTGAGCGATCTATTTGCACTCAGGATGGGATGGGCCTATCTTGATTTAAATGGACAAGAAATGGAGGTTGAAAAACACCTATCCTATCTCAAGGAACTACAGCGCATCGAAAAGAAAATCAGGGAACTATCACATGAACTGAAGAACAAAATGATTGAACTTCCAATCGACTTTATTTTTATCGTAGAAAGCTTGGTTCGTAAACGGAGTAACATCGTAAAATTTGAATACAAGTTAAGACATGATGGCAATATACCATGGGAACGGATAGACAACCTAATTAAGGTAAACCTATATCACATTATAGAGGAAGCGTTGCAAAACTGTATAAAGCATGCCCAGGCGTCTTGTTTTACTTTGCAATTTTTATGGTATGAAAATGTATTAAACCTTGAAATGATGGATGATGGCTTGGGTACTCGCAACAGACGACCTAAGGGTATTGGACTTAAAAATATGCTTTCCAGAGTTAAAAAAATGAATGGCACCTATATCTTAAAGTCAACTCCAGGTAAGGGCACTAAAATTTCCATTCGCATACCTATAACCCCCGAAAGATCATGACTAAAAAACAATGCGCCATTTTACTGGTGGACGACCATCCCTTAATTACCAATGCCTATGAAAACGCGTTTTTAGCTTTCCAAAAGGACAATGACATTGTATTTCAGATTGATATTGCGCATAGCTTTCTTTCGGCTTTAAATACCTTGGAAAGGAAACAATACGACTTGGTATTCTTGGATGTACAAATGCCGACCTTGGAACAGGAAGGTCTTTACTCCGGTGAAGATCTGGGGGCACACATCCGTTCCCAAAACGAAGCTACCAAAATTGTTATCATCACCACCTTTAATGACAACTACCGTATCCATAGCATCATTGAACAGGTCAACCCTGATGGTTTCCTTATTAAAAATGATCTGACCCCTAAGGAACTGGAGCTTGCTATTTGGCGTATCCTCAATAATCCGCCTTATTACAGCAAGACCGTCATACAATCCATGCGTCAATTCATCAGTAATGATTTTATACTCGATAAAACCGACAGAAAACTATTATATTATTTATCCAGGGGTGCCAACCTCAATGAAATTGCTGATATCTTGGCTTTATCACGTGCTACTATCGCCAAACGCAAACAACATCTCAAGGACATTTTTAATGTGGAAGGTGGCGAGACTTTAGCCTTGCTGGAGAAGGCCCGTGAAAAAGGATTTATTTAAAATAAGACCGTAACCTACAAAAATAAGGCATTCCAAATTCTAAAAAGTAGACGTTTTGTATAAAAAATGTATTCAAATGGTCAACCATTAACTATAACATATCAAGTAATTTTATAACCTGAAACAACATCCGGCGTAACTTAATATCATACTTCATATGTCAGTGCGCCCATACTATATACTCTTCATAGAGATCATTTGTTTCCTGTTCATCTTTTTGTTTTCCTATGCTGCCATCAGTAAAATATTGGATTTTAATACATTTAAAATTCAACTTGGTCAATCGCCCTTGTTAACTGCTTTTGCCGGATGGGTTGCTTGGGTGGTACCCATAATAGAGCTGATCACAGCGCTGTTACTAGCGATTCCTAAATACCGGTTAGTGGCACTCTATGGTGCCTTAGGTCTCATGAGTCTTTTTACTTTGTACATTATTGCTATACTTAAATTTAGTGATTATGTGCCCTGCTCATGTGGAGGGATTTTGGAAAACATGGGGTGGCAGGAACATTTGATCTTCAATGTCATTTTTTTAGGTCTTGCCATGATTGGCATTCTAATAACACCACCAAAAACAAATGCATCATTAATACAAAACACATAAAAAAATTTCAATTGTACAGTTGAACAAGGGGAACCGAAAACCTTTAACAGAGTAGGAATAACTTTAATATTTAATATCATGAAAAAATTAAAAATCATGTTTGCAAGCGTTGCCTTTCTATTTGCTATAGTGGCTGCCTTTGCCAGTAAAAATGCGTCTTCAAGTGAGACGCTGGTGGATTATTACCGCCAAACAACATCCAATGAATGTCAGGTAGAGAACATCTGTGATCCATTTAATCTTGGAGATGCCTGTGAGTACACGGTTTACCAAGAAACAGAGGGCACTGAATGTCAGCAACCTATACTGGCATACAAACCATTGTAAATAATGAAACTGGGATTTATTCCCAGTTTCTTTAATTTATATTTATTATGAAACAAAAGTTTATTTTAATTGGAGGTCTTTTCATAACCTGTTTTCTAATTATTTTTTTTCTAAATAGAAACTCTTCGCGTTACATTCACTTGAAAAATCCATTTATTCGGGTGTTTCCTCCACATCCCTATTCAAAATGGTCTACCTTAGAATTCCCTAAAGGCTATCAATTAGTTGGACAATCATCTAAAAAGGTCTATTTATGTCAAAAGGGGAACTTCACAAATTACATGACCGTAGATCTAAAAAGCTTAAATAAGTCATTCTATAATCTTAAGCTCCCAAAATCCGAAAAGTTTGCTTGGAGTGCTGCTAATATAAAAATAGATTCCTCAGGGATTTATCTTTATGAAGGCCTGACTCCCAAAATGTTTCATAGTAAACTAAATGCTAATTATTTCAGGTCCATTCCCATGGACAGCTTAGGGTTCATACAAGGTTACCTAATAAGTCCCCAAGCCTTTATATCTATAAGCTATGATTCTATCAAGCAACAGAATATCCTTAATCTACAAAAACTGGATACCTTTTCAAAAATCATCCCTAAGCCAAGTCTATTGACCAAACAACTCGATGGGGTATTCTGTACCCTTGGCAAGATCCTTACGGATCCAATAAGTAATAAGGTGATATATTTATATCATTATAGAAATGAATACCTCACTATGGATACGGAATTAAACTTATTAAAAAGAGCCAATACGATCGATACGATTTCCAAAGTGCAAATTCAAGTAGGCCATTATAAAAAAGGAGCGCAAATGCACTACACATTTTCCGCTCCCCCTTTAATGGTCAATAAATCGGCCGCCGTTTACGATAATATCCTTTACATATATTCCAATCTTAAAGCCAAAAACGAGAATGAAGATACCTTTTCTGAATATAATGTCATCGATGTATATGCCCTTCAAGACTTCACCTACCGATATAGCTTTTATTTACCAAAACTTAAAGGCGAATCGATCCAAACTTTTATTGTTCAAGATCAAATTTTAGTAGCACAGTATGCTAACCATCTAGGTATGTTCTACCTGACGCTTCCTAAACTGAACTAATTATCCAAAGCTTCTTCTATTAACGCCACAAGCTCCGCACTGGCATCATGCTTTGGAGGCGCGGCGGAATATATACGTCCTTGTCTATCAATAAGCATCGTTGTTGGCCCGCCTTGGACTTGATAATATTGCAAAAATGGATGCTCTTTCCCTAAACCTTCTGAATATAGATTCACATACTCCTTTAAACAATACTTTTCTGTGGCAACACTTTTAAGCCATGTTTCCTTTTGCTTATCCATACAAACGGTTAAAAAAACCACATCGGGGTTATTCTTAAACTTCGGATATACCTCTTTATCCACCTCTTCGGCCAAATGTAAACAGCCGCCACAACCCGTAAACCAGATGTCGAGATATACAACCTTTCCTTTAAAGTCCTCGAGGTTTACCATATTGCCGTGGACATCCGGTAATGAAAAATTATAAGCCGTTGCTCCTCTCATTTTTCGTCCATACATCATTTCTATGATTGCTTTTAAGTCGGTGTTCTGAATTAAATCATAACTTGTTTGAAGACACTCTTCCAGACCGTAAGTATCCTGAACTTTCATATTTTGTAAATTATAAATTAATAATTTTTCTCGCAACAAGCCTGTGTAGCGTTCTCTTAACAATGAACAGAGTAGTCCAAAGTGTTTTAAGTAAATTTTTGAAAAATGGTACATGGAATCCCCAGGGTTGTCAACGACCAACTCTGCGATAGCCATACGGTTTAAAAAATCAACATAAAAGGGACTTAAGGCCATGGCTTGTTCGGTAAGTTCCGAAGCACATGCTTCTTCAATCAACAGCTTATAAACGTCACTTTCCGATGTTGTCATGGTTTCGGGTCTTAGGGTATTGTCCATCGAAAAGAATCTTGATTTTGTGGCTCCAATGATATCTGCTTTAAGTACGTCCATTTCTAAGGCCTTCATATCTTTTTTATACGGCTCTATGAGTCTTAATTGCTGAATTATTAAGGAATCTGAAAAATACAATTCTTGTTGTTTTCGTTTTATACCTTTCCCATAGTTCTTAAAAATACGTCGATAAGCTTGCACTGTTTTGGTTTGCTGATCTCCCCGAATCATTTGATCCGACTCCCAACGCACTTGGCATTTTGCAGATCCTTTTCCTGAAAACCTAACCTGTGTTTCCGCTTTACTATGATCGATGGTGATATGTATGCTATCGCCTGGACTCATAAAATATTCCCTCAGACCATCATTGAATTTCAAGTTCTTTGTATCGGGATAATTACGACCACATGCCAAGGAAAAACGTTCCACGGGATGCTCTGGGGTTGCCTTAAAACTGAACTTATGGTTGCGGTCCAATTTTAATGACTCTTGTTGTACTTTATATTTCCTATTGAAGGGTATAACACTACCAAATTGTATCGTCACCGTATCCTTAGTACCCGTTCCTGGAATGACTTCACCTGTAATAACTATGGCTTCTGATTCTATTGGCTCATGTATTTTTTTACTTTCTATTTTTTTACATCCACCAAGTTGAAGTGTTCCCAACATCATTAGGCTACCTATGACTATATATTTCATTTTATTTCTCATTTTATTTTAATAACCTGTATTTTGTGACATATTAGGGTTGCGCAATAGCTCGTCATTGGGAATGGGAAATAAGATATCCATGGCATCCCAATTGACTTTAGAAGTTCCTAGGACTTGATTGGCTCTATCTGTTCGTTTCAAATCAAACCATCTATGTCCCCATTCCGTAAAGAGTTCACATTGCCTTTCCTTATAAATGGCCTCCAATAGGTCTTCCTTGCTTAAACTATCAGACAGGTCATTTAGCCCTGCCCTATTTCTTATGGTGTTGACATCATTGCTTGCCAATCCTAGTTTATCCAATTGCGCTCTTGCCTCGGCTCGTATCAGAATCTGTTCTGATAATCGTAGTACAATGGAATATTCGGTTAAAACGGTCGAATTCCGAACCTTATATTTATAGGGATAATACCAAGTTTGTGTCCCATTGGTGATGCTCTTAACCCAATGTTGTCTCCTCAAGTCTTCAGGGGCAAAAACCCCGACCAAACTCGAGGTTAATGCGATAACGCGAGGTGGGGTTGTTGTCACTATATATGAAAATCCATCCATGGTATTCAATCCCGGGTATACGGGATATAACTGCCAGATAGCCTCACTGCTTCCTTTCAAAAAGGCTTTATCCAAATCCGGCTCCAAAGCGTATGTATTGGTGTTTGCCATTACCTCGGTGGCATACTGCTCCGCCAATGACCATTCCTTGGTATATAAATACACCCGAGACAATAAAGCGGAAGCTACATGGCTGTTTGGTCTTACACGTTCATTATTGGAAACACTGTAGTCATTAGGTAATAATTCCCTTGATTTTTTTAAATCACTGATGATTTGATTATAAATGGCATCAACTGAACTTCGCCCTCGTAAGGCATTAGTACCGTAATCTGAAGTTAAATGCAAGGGCACTTCCCCAAAGGCATTCACCAAATAAAAATAACAAAAGGCCCTTATAAAACGTACTTCTCCTTCTAATTGTACTTTAATATTTTCTGAAAGTCGCGTGTTATTCTCTAAATTTTCTAACACCACATTGCAGGTATAGATATAGGAATAGGGCTCCCGCCACCATCGCACACTTATGGAAGTGTCATCTGGGGTGAGTGTGTTTTCATAGAAAGCATTACTACCTGCGTAATAATCCAATTCATCGGAATACAATCCGGACAATACTGCAATACTTGAGTTGTGACCACTATAAAGTCCCAATGAGTAGATCATTCGGCTATAAATCCCTGTTACTACGGATTCGGCTGATGCATCAGTTTCAAAGACGGATTCGGAAACCAGTTCATTTTTTGGAGGTTCTACTTCTAAATAGGATTCGCATGAAGCTATTGCTATACAAACAATGAGCCCCATGATTTGAATTCTATATATTCTTAAACATTTTATAAGTGACTTTTGTTTATTATTTATACTTATCATGATAATTAGTTTAAAATTAAAAAGTGAATTGTAGTCCCAGTACGAAGCGTTGTAAAGGTGGCAATCCCACTACTGATGTTTCCGTATCAAGTCCTTTATAATTGGTAATAGTCAAAAGGTTTTGCCCTTGTAAATACACTCTGGCTTTTTTAAAAGGAGACTCCTTTATTGGAATGTCATAAGACAATGCAATGTTTTTCAATCGTATAAATGATGTATCACCATAAATGTAATCAGAGTTGTTCTGTGCATTTTGATAAACCGCCCTTGCCTCACCGGATTGTGTAAATCGTTGCACATTAGTAATATCGCTTTCTGATTGCCAACGATTCATGACATAAAGAGGTTGGTTTTTCATAAAACCTGGTGGAGAAAAATGGGTATACCTTATCCCTTCTTGTTTTACAAATTGGAAAAAAATATCTAATTCCCAGTTTTTATAGGTTACATGGTTTTGAAAACCACCATAATATTGTTGGGTCAATTCATAAACTGACTTATAATCATCGGGTATAGTAACCGCATCGTCACCATTAACATCTTCAAATTCCAACAACCCAGTTTCAGTATTTACGCCTAAAAAATGTAGCTTACGCTGAATAAATAAAGAACTTCCTATTTCATAGCGATTGGCAAATACAGAGGATTCTATATCTGGATAATCCAAAAGTGTATTTTTAGGTAAACTAATGTTAAATGAAGATACCCAATTCACATGAAGGCTCTTAACGGGTGTTACACTTAATTCTAATTCCCATCCCTTATTCTCAACCAAGGCTCCTAAATTAGCATTGATACTACTGAACCCCGTACTTGTAGGCAATGGCAATCCTATAAGTTGATTATCAGAACGGTTGTTATAATAAGTAGCACTAGCAAATATTCTATCCTTGAAAAAACCAAACTCTAAAGAAGCTTCCAGCTTACGGTTCTTTTCCCATGCAAAATTCGGATTGAACAGGCGTGTTGGATACAGACCTGCTGCTCCTTGGAAAGGAAAAGACGTTGCTGAATACGTATCCAGAAATTGGTAATCACCAATCTGGTCATTACCTGTAGTGCCATAACTACCTCTTAATTTTCCATGACTTAAAAATGGAAATGCTTGTTGTACAAAAGGTTCTGATGACCATAGCCAAGCGATACCTAAAGCGGCAAAATTGGCAAATTGATTACCGGAACCAAACCGACTGCTTCCATCCCTTCTACCCGTTAAATTGATAAAGTATTTGTCATCATAACTATAATTGAGCCTTCCAAAAAAGGCATTATATTTATATTCCGCATAGTCATATTGACTGATACTCACTTGAGGGGCACCTGCTAAATTCTCCAACAGGGCATCGTTACTAAAACCTGAGGCTTGAATGATTGTGGTTTCTTTTTGAGTTTGTTGAACCGTTGTTCCCAAAAGGACTTCAAAAGTGCTTTTATTGAGTTGTTTCCTGTATTCCAGTTGTGGTTCTATGATCCAGCTATCTCGGGTGGCGTTACCCTGCTCTGATGCGGGTTGGGTCGTTGAAATGGGATTGATGGATTTTGCCGGTGTTAACTGTAAATCCTTTCGATCCATAGTGTTATAGCCGAAACTTACTTTGGCCGTTAAATTCGTCACCACTTGGTAACTCAACATCAAATTACCGTTAAAACTCTTTGTATCGGCCGATATATTTTGATAGGCATAAGCATACGGATTTGTAATACCCCCATAAAACAAAAGACTTCCATCTGCATTGACCAACTCTGGAGTATTCGGTGGCAATAACAATGCCTCAGGTACCAAATCGGTCCTTGGTAACTGGTTGGCTTCCTTTGCAATCATACTGGAGAAGCTCACTTTGAATCGATTATCTTCGGATGCGTGGTGGATATTGGAATTTAGGGTATACTTTTTATAGTTGAAATCTCCCGGAAACACCGATGTTTCGGTATAGTACCCACCTCGAATTGAAAACTGTGTTTGTTCCTGCCCACCTGAAATGGAAAGTTGTACATTGTTGTTATAGGAAGTTTTACCAAAAAATTCATCCTGCCAATCGACATTTCGTGTTCCATCCCATAATAATAAATCTGGTGCATTCGACACATTTGGTTGCACACCATCATTAGCAAAAGCTTCTTGGCGCATTTCCAAGTACTGATCGGTGTTAAGCAAATCTATGCGATTTGCAACTCTACCAATCCCATTCTGCACTTGTATATCAACAGTGGTTTTACCGATACTTCCTTTTTTAGTGGTAATTAAAATCACACCGTTAGCACCCCGTGATCCATAAATGGCGGTAGCATCGGCATCTTTAAGCACTTCTATGCTGGAAATATCTGATGGATTTATATGGCTCAACGGACTAGCATTGGCTATAACACTGCGACTGGAGGTGGCCAAACTTTCTGAAAAGAATGGGACACCATCTATGATATACAAAGGCTCATTACCACTCGATATACTATTTCGTCCACGAATACGCACCTGAAAGCCCGTGCCCGGAATTCCTGAATCCTGTTGTATGAACACTCCAGGCATACGACCTTGCATGGCGGCCAAAGGATTGGTTACAGGTTGTTGTCCTATATCTTTGGCTGTTATTCTGGAGATATTTCCGGTGAGCTCCTTTTCCTTTACGGAATAATAACCCGCATTAATGGTCACCGCATCTAAGTCGGTGACATCTTCTTTAAGTGTTACGTCAATGATTGTTTGATTACCGACAACAATTTCTTGCATTTCATAGCCTAGGGAAGAAAAAACCAAAACATCGGTTGGTTGTACCACAATGGTATAGCTACCATCAAAGTTAGATACACTGCCCTTATTGGTGTTCTTGATTTGGATGCTTACACCGGCTATGGGCATGCCATTCTTATCCATTATTTTTCCTTTAATTTTAATGCTACCCTGTTCTGTGACTTTTGGCTTTTTTCGGCTAATTGTAATGTATTTATCTTTAGTTGTCACAATATTAAAGTCCTCTTCAGGGAGGCATTGTGCCAATAGTTTTATAACCTTGACAACACCTTTTTTAAGTTGAATCTTAGGTACATCATGAAAAATATCGGCTTGGTAGACAAATGTACATTCCGTTTGATTTCCAATCAATTCCAGTACCTCAAAAATAGTCACGGTCTTGTCTGAATCAATAGCCACTTTCGCATTCTGCGAAAACAGGGCATCTGAATTAAGACTAAAAACAGTTGTGCAGCATAAGAATAGTAAAGTTTTCACAATAAAGTTTGAAATCCTTTTCCAATGAAGGGAAAAAGCATTAGTTAATTTTATTTTCATAAATTTGTTTATTAGTTGGTTTAAAAACCAGTTAATGATATAAGGGGATTTAGCTTTATACTGTCGAGGTAGCAGCTTTGTTCCCTTTCTTTTTATTTGATGGTAATTGTCTTGTTTTTTATCCCATAGGCATTTATAAATTTTGTATTTTGAATTCCTTTTAATATATCTCCAATGTTCTGCTTCCTGTTTAGCAGGCCACTGAATTTAACTTTTTCAAGCTCGGGTGATTCAAAAAATATTTCTACATCATACCATCTTGAAAGCACTTTCATTATGTCATTTAATGGTTTGTCCTTAAAATTAAAATAGCCCCTAACCCATGCGACATCATAGTCCACATCAACTTTAGACTTTGTTAGATATTTTGTCTGTAGATTTAAAACGGTTTGCTCACTAGGGTTCAGGAATTCCTTTTCACCATTTTCAAGAGTCAAACCAACTTTCCCTTCTACCAAGGTTGTATATATGTGATGCTCGTCACTATAGGCCTTTATATTGAATTCCGTACCGACCACCTCTACTTCTTGTCCTTTGCAAATGACATTAAACCCTACGCCTTGGTGCTTTGTACTAGGAGACACATCAAAATAAGCTTCCCCATACATTAGTTCAACCTTACGGGTTTCTCCCTTTTTAAAGACCGCCGGGTATTTGAGTTTAGTATCTGCATTTAACCAAACTTTTGTACCGTCCGATAAGACCAATTGATACTTACCTCCTCTTGGAACAGCCAAATAATTAAAAGCCGTATAAGAGTGATTCTGGACATTTTGATATTCTAACTGTTCACCGTTGCTCTTGACTAACTCATTTTCAAAAGGAACATCTTTTTGAAGTGCAACTTTAGAACCGTCCTCTAGTGTCAAAATAGCCTTGTCGGTTCCTGCAATAATTTGAGATCCTACGGATTTCAGGTGTTCTGTTTGTCTGGTATTATAAAATGTTACATAGGCAATAGAAATAAACAAAAACACAACGGCGGCCACTTTATAAAAAGATGATATGCTTAACTTTTTCTGGGGTTTTAATTTGGGTAACATGTTCTCCCAACCTTTTTCTACATCAACCTTCTTAAGCTTTGCTATTTCAGCGTCTATAGTTTCTTTTGATAATTCTTTGAATATACGCTCTTTAGTTTTATCACTAAACAGTTTAAACTTTTGCAGGTCTACAGGTTTTTCTCCTTTTGACAGGGCTTTGGATATTTTTTTGGATAACTCAAAAATGTTATCATAACTCTTCATGGTCGTTTTTTTATATCACTAAGACGATATAAATGAAATCGTGTCTATTAAGAATTTAAAAAAAGGTGATAAGCAGATATAAATCCCCAAACGCTCTCTTTAGCTTTTGTATTGCAGCAACCTTTTGTGTCCTTACGGTACTGGCAGTCACAGATAACTCTTCGGCAATATCTTTTGTGCTATAGTTGTTAAGGGTGAGCTGTATGACCTTGCCCATTTTCTCCGGCAGGGATTCAATGGCCTTATGGAGTTGATTGTAGGTTTCTATGGTGGTTATTTGGGAAAGAAAATAATCTTCATTCTGTATTTGTGCTAAATGTTCTGGAGTAGCATGGCCTAATAACTTAACATGTTTGCTTTTCAAATAGTCCAGACAACGGTTTTTTACGGCATTATAGAAATACCCCTTAATGGCATTATGACTTTTAAACTTGGGGTTCTTTTCCCAAATTTTAATAAATACCTCTTGAACAACATCCTTAGAGAGGTCCATATCCCCTAAATATTTGCTCGCAAACAAACACAAAGGTGGGTACAGGGTATCAAAAAGCGACCTATACCCTTCTATACTCATAGGATGTAATTTATCCTTGGACATATTCCATAGTATTTTAAGGGAAAAGGTTTGGATTTTCCCTAAATAAACCATGAGCACCAAGCTATACTGTTATAGTTTGTTGGCGTAAGCTTACCAACATCAGGTGAAACAGCCCAAAATTTTCGAGCGCCCAGAAAACAATAGGGCGTAGTACTCAACTTATCCGAATAGGGGTACTGGTATACCTTGCACTGATAAGAGAGCCCACGCCCGGGTCGTGAGCCATTCTACTTATCATCTCTTGTGCAAAAATTACCAGTTTTCTATTCAGAGACTCTAAGCGATAGCTTCAAATATTGTTTATACGAAGAATCGCAAATATATGTAATCAGTTACAAATATATAATAAATATTTGTATTGGTCACTATCGTGACCATAATTCGATTTGCTTATGGCTTCCTTTGTTTTATGCCTAAAGACAAGAGCACACACAAAATATATCTTACAAGTAAATATGTATGCAAGTACATAAGTGAGGAGTGGCTTATTGATGGGAAATCCATGAGAGAATACGGTAAATTATATGGTGTTCACAAAAACACCATTGAAAAAATTATTGAGAAAAACGGATACAACTTACCGCTATACACGTTATCCATTATTTGTTTTAACAGGGGAATCAGTTTATCCGACTTCTTTAGACTTGTTGAAAGTAAATATGGAGACAAATTAAATGATTCTTTTATTTTGAAATAATTTATAGAGTAAGGCCTTAAAATCCATCCTAAGGAATAATTTGATTTTATTATTGATACTGATTAAACATCACTTTTAATTAGCTACTTAATGACATAGTGATTTAAAAGAGTACCTTCTTTAAAGCTTCTGAGGCTTTGAACTTTATTTCTCATCCTTTTTCTTTGTTATTATGACAAGCATTAATGTTAAAATATGCAGCTACATTACAAAGGAATGGTTATTCCCGTGGCTTAAGGAAGGAAAATCTCAAAATTCCTTTGCCATTAAACACAATATTGATGAAAGTACTGTTCGAAAGATAAAAAGCAAGAAAGGTTATAGAATACCTGTTGAAACATTAAACAAAATCTGCGAAGCTAGAGGCCTAAAATTATCAGAATTTTTTAAACTGATTGAGTATTAAGAATAGAAGTTGAATTCATATAGCACAAAATATTTTTTTGATTTTGTTATACTCACCATTGTATTCAATCACTACAAATAATTTGCTAAAAGCAAACAAGCAAAATCAAAGATTTCTGCACATTACAAGTTCCTGATAAACCACATGTGTTGTCTGGGCATGTTTTTTAAACTGCATAATAAATAATTACGTTTTATATCACTATTGTGAATTTAAATCTCACATATTGCATACATATAATAATTTTAATAAATAACCAAAAAATCTATTGTTATATTTTGTATCATTTTAGTGAGTTTAATTCTCTCATATCGACTATGAAACATAAAAACACTTCAACACAATCTAATGAAATCCTTTCCTACTTTAATAGCAGGAATAAGGTTTGTTTTGAATATAAAGATGCTTTAAAAGTCTTGCCTAACTCTAAGGAAAATACCGTTAGGCGATTACTTAGCGATATGACTTCCAGAGGTTTGCTAATGCGAATAAAAGATGGTGTTTACTATATTATTCCTTATGAAGAAAATCCAGAAACCTTTATGCCTGATTGGCATTTACTGGTAAAATATTTAGTTAAAGAGGCTAAACATTACATTGGTTATTACTCGGCTTTACAAATTCACAATCTCATAACACAACCTTCATTAAAAGAACAAATTGTGGTCGCCAAACAAATCAGGCCTTCAGAGATAAAGATTAAAGACATCACCTTTCAATTTATCTACCATAACGAAAGTCACTTTTTTGGGGAAAAGAAAACATGGATTGATAATTTCAATAAAGTAAGCTGTTCCGATATTGAAAAGACCATAATAGACTGCCTTTTCAAACCGGATTATGCGGGAGGCATTGTAGAGGTGGCAAGAGCCATATACAGCACAAAGGAAAAATTAGATTATAATAAGCTTTTAGAATACACCATAAAATTTGATTCTCAGGCCGTAGTAAAAAGACTGGGGTATATTTTAGAACTTTTTGAAATAGAAACAGAAATCATCCAAGAATTACAAAAAATCAAGACCGTTTCTTATGTGTCTTAGATACTGAATTACCCAAAACAGGTAAAAGAAATAGTCGTTGGAGCATTCAACAGAATTTAGATATAGAAACCATTAAATCAGCCATGTTCACATGATTAAACCGGGCGAAATACAAAAGAAAGCGAACCATATTTACACTGGTAATGATAAAGCCCAAACTATAGATAAATCAATCTGGTTCGAGTTAAAGGATGATGAAGATGATACGGATTTTTTTGAATATTGTATCCCAACAAAGCAGTATCAAACAATTATTTCAGTAATTTGGGAAGAATAAATAGAAAATTTAAAAAAAATTAAAAACAAGTTCTGATTTCCTATTCCCACTACTTTCCAACGCTCATAAAAAAAATCTGTTAATTTAATCTTTTAAAATGTAAACAAAAATGTTTATATTTGTACTATGAATAGGTTTATAGAAAAATACAAAGGCATTCATCCAGGTTTTATTTTGGAACGTGAGTTTAAGAAACGAATGATTCGTCAACGTCCTTTTGCATTATCTATAAACGAACATCCTCAAACGCTTAATGCCATTACTAAAGGCAAAAGAAATCTTAATACTGCCATGGCTTTAAAGATTGAGCATAAATTAGATATGGAAGAGGGCACACTAGCGCTTTTACAAACGTATTACGACATCGATAAAGAAAAAAAATCACAACATTTAAGAACCCCAGACCTAACTATTTTAAGAAAATCGTTGTTTTGGGACACCGACATCTCTAAAATTGATTGGAACAAACTGTATAAAGCGGTTATTAAACGCGTTTTTGAACGTGGTAATGAGGAAGAGAAAAAGGAGATACGTCGCTTTTATGGTGCTAAAAAAGTTGATAATACCTTACAGTCTGCAACTCGTAAACCATATACCGTTTCACATATATAATTATAGAATAACGGCATGTTATATTACAATACAGTAAACGATTTGCTTCGAGAAAGTTTAATAAAACTAATAAACGCTGAAATATTTAAACCGTTTAGATTAGTTGGAGGCACAGCTTTAAGCTTAAGGCTGGGACATAGAGAATCTATTGATATTGATTTGTTTAGTGATGCGCCTTATGGTACTATTAATTTCAACGAGATTGATGATTACTTGAATAAAAATTTCGCATATATTGACCACCTAAAAAACATAGATCCTGGCTTAGGAAAATCTTATTTTATAGGTCATTCTAAAGAAAACATTTTGAAATTGGATGTTTTTTATACCGATGACTATATTCATCCTGCTTTTATAGAAGATAATATAAGAATGGCCACAATAGAAGAAATAATTGCGATGAAGTTGGATGTGATTCAACGTGGTGGTAGAAAAAAAGATTTTTGGGATTTACATGAGCTCTTTAATTCATATGGCATTGAAAAAATGCTACAGTTACACGAACAGCGTTATCCTTATGCACATGATCCCAAATTAATACTAAAAAACTTTATTGATTTCACACTAGCTGATAATGATTTCGAACCTATTTGCTATTTAGGTAAACACTGGGAATTTATTAAAGAGGATATTGTTGAAATCATAAATACTTATAAGCTTTAGTTCTGTGTCTAATTATTTAATGATATTAAATCTAATCTCCTTTAATAAGTGTCTCAACCTCTCTATAAACTTTCATAAAGTTTAAACTTAACTCTCTCTCTGAATAAGCCATTTTGAATTCGGGAATTTGCTTTTCTATCTTCTGTAACTTGAACTGCACCTTGCGATCCTTCCCATCAGCAAAAGCAATAAATTCCCCTTCCTTTAATCTAAAGAATATACCTGCGCGCCTTTTGGAAACCTCTTTTTCTCCCTTTGTAATTCGGCTTTCCAAAGTAAGTCCACTACTTCGACTGACGCTTTTCGTTGGAATCTTTATTAGTTCAAAAAACTGCTCATAATACTTGGCAGTATCGGGGTCGTTTACCTTTCCAAAAAACTGATATGACAGGTTGCTTAATATGGCCTTACTGGCCTTGTCGCCGTAAAGCATATCGTTCTGTATTTTGTCCTGCATCACATAAACGGTGGCAATATCATAGCTTCTGAGTGTTGCCGGAATGCGGTGCATATTCAACAGTTTTATGGTTGGTGCTTCTTCCATCATAACAAAAGCACTTTGCTGGTTTCTGACACTCATTTGTTTGATGACTGTGTGCATGATGGTAGCAATGATAGGCGCATAAGCCGATTCGTATTTAGGGTTATTTACTATGGAAATGACTGAGGGATTGTCTGCGTTATTAATATTAAGTGGCACTTCGTCATCAGACAAGACCATAAATAGTTTTTGGGAGCTTATTTTCTTAAAGGCGTTGGCCAAGGTACTTTTCACCCCTGCCGTTTGCTTTTCGGATTCTATGCCGTTTATAAAGGCACTCGCCATACTTTTCGAAGTCAGATTGGAACTTAAAAAAGCCACCAGCTTTAAAGTATTCATACTTTGAAATACCGCTATAAGATGTGGCAATGTGCAAAACTTGGGATAATCGGTTTTTAGCTTCCAGATAAGCCCTGACAAAAGCCCTTCTACAGCATCGTTAAAAAACCGTGTGGTGGCATTCATGGATTCGCCATGTTCCAGTAGATTTTCAATGAGTACCCGTGATAGTTCATTGACGCTTTCTTCATTGGGCAGGTATCTGGGTGCTATGGGATTTACCTTAAAATAAATGGTATCAAATGATATGGTATAGAATTTTATACCCAAATTTTTGCTAAACAATGGATAGGCTATTTCGGTGAGTTCAAAATCCTTATAGTCATGGATGATGCCACAGAAATGATGTTTACTGAAATGCTGCAATAGATTGTAAACCACAGATTCCGTTTTACCACTACCGGCAGACCCAATAATGGACACACCTCGTTTTATATTATCTATTTTTAACCTACCCGACTTTAATTTAAAATGTACCCGATACTTTTTGTGGATTGCTTTTTGGTCTTTATCAAATAGCACATACAAAAGCATCCCGATCAAGAGCATAGCTAAAAACACATACATGCCCATATGTTGCACAGCCATCATCATATACCAATCGAACCTGATTCTATGGCTTTGCCCACGCCACGTTTTAATTGTTTGATCGCCTTAAGTACAAGCTGCACCTTATTGGTCGGAATGTTCATAAGCGGTGTATTAAGTCCTGCTTTACCTAGCATTTTAAAAGCCATAACCTTTTCATTGGTTGGCAGCCCCATTATGGTAGCATAGTAGTGTTGTGGCTGTTTTACAAAGGTCTTTCTTGCTTGATAGGTTTCTACATAGTTGCGCTTGTATTCAAATAAGGTATCAAAGGTGGTTTCTGCATTTTTATAGAAACCATTCCTATCAAATCCTCGTTTAACGATTTTACCGTTCAGTTCTACTTCCGATGCTTTGTATTTACTCCCTGGAGATAGGCTATAGCGATTGGATTGGTCCTTTCTACTGACGATGATATGGATATGCGATTGGGAACCTTCTTTTGCCATGCCCTGCGTGATCATCTGCCCATTTATTTTATGGGGCGCTTCTTTTTCCAATTGTTTGATCTGTAGTTGCTTCTCTGAAATATTCCCTGTCTGTCTTCCACTTTTAATTTGCTGTATCTCATTTTTCAGGGACACTATCTTTTTGTGGTATGGGGCATTTTCCTGAATGACCTTGTCCTTTCCCTTGTAGCAGCGTTCGTGCTCAATTTTGGCAAAGTATTTTATATCATCGACTGTGACGGGTCTACCATTGATCTCCCGGTTAAAGGATGCCGCATAGGTTTTCATGACTTCCCTAGTGTATTGCTTTAAAGCCACCGAATGGTTTTGTAACTGTTTCAATTCATACTGGCTTGGATTGAGGGTGATGGAATAGAATCTGGGTTCATTTTTTTTGAGCTTTGCTGTATTGTGGTCAATCTCATCGATGACTTCCTTATTGTAAATGTGGTCCCCATGTTGGTTAAAAAAGGGTTCTATGTCCTCCATGGTTTTGCCTTCGTTTTCCTTTTCCAAATAGGCTACAAAATCAGCAACGGATGCTGCATAGCTATCGCCCAGTTTTTGTGGTGTTATGGTCATGTACATAATCAGTCTAGTTTTTGTTTAAAGCCTTCGAGGGCTTCCTTGGTGATGTTCCATCTATAATGCCCGATGCCAAAATTGTTCTTTACATATTTGACCTTTTTGAGCAGTTCCCTGGTCTCCCGTTTCATTTGGTTATGGGTTTCCTGGGTCTTGAAATAAGCGTTTTTATAATAGGTCAGTTCCTCATTTTCTGTAATGAGCGTCGGTGTTCCAAAATCAAAAACTTCAGCTGCTTCCTTTTCAATGGACGCGGTTTCCTCAAAGAGGGACTGCAAGATGGCCGTGGTCGGTTTGTGGTGTATCTTTTCAATGTTCTTGATAATGGCAATGACGGCATTGGACCGTTTGATGATCTGTCCTTTCAAGGACGAAATGGTATCCCCTAAATGGTCTTCTGGGGATATGCCGTTCATTTCAAAAAAGCCTACCATATGGTGCAAGGTCATGGACTGCGATTTAGAAATGGTTCTGCAATAAACCCTAAAGCGTTTGGCCACCGAAGTTTTGATCTTGATGGTCTCAAATTTTTCTTTTTCATACCCTTTGTCCATTTTTTAGTAAAAAATTTGTTGATTTTACTGGGCTGCGACGGTTTTTTAGTAAAAAGCCGTTAAAACACCCTTGAACTAAACCCCTTCAATCCCTCTTATATCAAGGGATAGCACTAAAAATCAAAATATGTAACGTCGCATCGCGTGTTACCCTCTTGCTTCTCCATATTTTGTCCCGCAGGGACCAAAATTTTCAAACAACCTGATTAAAATATCAGTTGCTTTTCTTTGCATTACGGCTCTTTTAAAGTTAAAAGTTAATTATGGAAAACGAAAACCCCGATTGTTCCCAATTGGTTCGTTTTGAAAGCAAATTTTATGATTATTGGTGAAATCAAGTTTTTGAACGTCAGATATCATTCCGGGGTTGAATAAAAAAGACCTTTAAAAAAATTAAAGGTCCTGAGGTTAAAAGGTTAAATATTAAAAACATACTCGTAAGCATAGAGGTTTCTTATGGCTTCTTCTTCCAAAAGCGTATCATATTCTAAATGATGCTCTTTTGCGTATCGTTTCAAATCATTTCCAAATTTCTGTTCAACATCTTTTTTAGAAACCGAAACCAATCTTTCTTGGGTTTCGTTATCGAGGTTCGTATAATTGAGATATACCATAATACAAAAATCAATATTCACTCGGAAGCATCAACGTATCATTTACAAAAAACAACCGCAATTCATCCAATGGAAAATCCGTTACATCGTATCTATGTGTTTCGTAGATATTGCCATTTCCATCACTATAATTTATTAACGCTTCGCATTGACTTTCTTCACGTTCCGTTTCAGAAAGTCGTTTAAAATCGACTGTTATAAAATAACTTTTGCTCATTAAACTTTTTGCTATAACTGAAGCATCAGTTACTAACCAAAAACACTCGGCAGCATCTGCCAAATATTTTATCCCATCTGTAAATCTAGTTCCTATTAAAGGAATTTTATAAAAGGATTCTGAACCTATAAAATATTGCAGTTCCGCTTTTATTTTGTTAACTTGTGTCTTCATTGTGATTTTCTATTTAGAAGTTAATAATGAAAAAGAGGACGCGTCTTTCGTGAGGAACGTCCTCTTTTATTTTTAGTTATTCACTAGCGTTATCATCGCCTTTTATGCCCAAAAGCAGGATTTCATTGGCTACCACTTCAGTAACATATCTTTTTTCCCCTTCTTTGGTTTCATAGGAGCGTGATGTCAATTTGCCCTCTAAGGCAACTTCTTTTCCTTTGCCTACGTATTTTTCTATGATTTCGGCAATCTTTCCCCAAGCCACGACATTGTGCCATTGGGTGTCCTGTTCTTTCTCTCCTTTCGAGTTTTTATAAAACTCATTGGTAGCGATTGAAAATTTAGCGACTTTTTTTCCGCTGTCTAGGTTCGTAATTTCTGGCTCGTTTCCTACGTTGCCAATTAACTGTACTTTG
>TARA_R110002096_G_scaffold273422_3_pt1 | contig 25764 bp, 21 predicted proteins | sample TARA_R110002096 | Tara Oceans TARA_R110002096 (sample SAMEA4397295) | marine metagenome | biome: Polar Biome; feature: [DCM] deep chlorophyll maximum layer (ENVO:01000326); material: water (ENVO:00002006), including particulate matter (ENVO:01000060) such as... | depth 35 m
CATCCGCAACCTCCTTGGCGGAAGCCAACTTTGACGCTCTCCCCGTATTAGAGGTCAGCTTGCTTTGAATCGTCGTCGAGTTAATCAGGTGAAGGCTCTGAGCAAGATTCGCATCCAGGGTTCGCTCACACTCACAAGCACTGTCCATTTCCGGCCGACCAAATACGCTCAGGAAGTAGACGTCCTTGTTATATTTATCGTCAGGAAGGGCGATCGCACGCGTTCCCTGATCCTGTCCGTTAAACCGATCGCTGGTCATGGAGACATCGTTAATGGCATCCAGGAGGACCTCTGCGGGCAAACGCCTTGGATAGTAACGGGAATAGTTTTGCCGATCATTGGTATTGTACCCATTTGGCTCCGCGCTGAGTTGATACGTGTGACTGTTGCAGATCACCCGAATCAGATCCTTGAGGTCATAACCGCTCACCACGAAGTATTCAGCGAGATCCGCGATCAATTCCGGATGCGTAGCCGGATTCGTTACCCTCATGTCATCCTCCGGCTCGACAATTCCTCGACCGAAGAAGTGTTTCCAATAACGATTGACGAGCATCTTCGCGAAATAAGGATTGTTCCGGTCCCGCATCCAGTCCGCCAGCGCAAACCGCGGATCATTTTCCGCCGACACAGTGACAGCCTCACTCCCCAACGGCGTTGGTTTCAGTACCTCCCTGGTGTTGGGATTCTGCGAACCGGCGTCGCGCCGCTTGTGGTAAACGATCTGTTCTCCAGGCTGCTCACCGGGCTTTTTCTGCAAGGTGGAAAAGAAGGCGGTAAAGCCGTAATAATCGTCCTGGCTCCACTTCTCGTAAGGATGGTGGTGGCACTGCGCGCACTGCATCCGAATCCCGAGGAAGACTTGAGCAACATCCTGCATCTGCTCTTTCGAGTCACTCACCGTCCGATACCAGGCTACCGGAGGATTCTGGCCCATCTCACCAGACGCCGTCACCAAGTCGCCCACAAACTGATCAAAGGGAACGTTTTCCGCCAGGTTGTTTCGAACCCATTGATGGAAGGCGTAGGTGCCCCGGGCGTACTCATCTTTGGCCCGCTTGTTGCGAAGAACGGCCGACCACTTGTTGGCAAACCAATCCGCATATTCCGGAGAATCCAGAAGTGCGTCAATTTTGGCGGCCCGCTTATTGTGATGGGTATCCGCGAGAAACGCCTCGGTCTCTTCCTGGGTTGGCAATCGCCCGGCAATGTCCAAGGTGACACGGCGAAGAAAGGTCGAATCCTCCGCCAAGTGCGATGGCGGCAGCCCAAGAAGATCCAGTTTCCGGAAGATATGATGATCGACAAAGTTTCTCGGCTTGGGCAAATCGACGGGCGCTCCCAACGGGATGTTGGCGATGAACACACCAACATGCTCCTGGAATCGAACCATGATTGAAGTGCTCCCCGGCAATTCCTTGAGTTCGACCAAACCGGACTCATTCACATCGGCCATTTCCTTCTGGTTCGCTTCAAACTGAACCGCCCGGGTCACGTCCTTCTGTGTGCCGTCCGAATAATGCGCCGTGACAATCAACTGCTGTTTGGATCCCGACCCTGCTGTTCGTTCTTCCGGAAAAACCGCGATCCGCTCAATCGTTGGGTCGGTTTCGCTGCCATACGGCATTCCCTGGCGAATCCAACGCGACAAGAACTGGTAGTCGTGACTGCCCAATTCGAGCCGGGCGCCCCCACCATGCGGAATTTCTCCCGTCGCTTTCGTCAAGAGCAGGCTGTGCTCCGGGGCGGCGGGAAAAATCCGGCGCCCGCGACCTTCGTTGATCAGGTAATCGTAATCGTTCCACGGTTCATAGCCAAGAAGCGACAAGCGGAATCCATTTTGACCACCAGACTTGCCGTGACAGCCACCACCGTTACACCCGTACTTCGTCAGAATCGGAACCACCTCATTGCTGAAATTGATGGGAAGTGGTGATTGGCATTTTTCGACCTGAACCTCGATTGAGGCTGAAGAATGCCCCGAAACCGTCACCGTGATCAAAGCTTTCCCATTTCCAATCGGTCGAATATATCCCGGATCGATGAACTCAACGACTCCCGCGGGTTTCACGGAAAACGAAGCTTCATGGGTAAAGTCTCGTTCGCCTATTGAGGCGACAATTTGCTGACGCGCATCAGGGCCGACCAACTGGATCACGTCTCCTGAGCCGTTTCGCCCGGAAAGAGTCAACGGCTCTGCCAATGCCAAAGGAGTCAGGATGAACAAAAGTGAAGCAACAACTGGGGTTTTCATAAGTTCGGGATTCAAACGTTGGGAGGCTTATCCGATGAGTTCCTTGAGCGGCTCATATTGAGGATCGACCAGATATTGGGGGCGCCCGGTCAGGTCCTGAACCGTGACCTTGCGGGCATCGATTCCAAGGTTGTGATACAAGGTCGAAAGCACCTCCTGGAAATGAACCGGCCGCTCGACAGCCTCACCACCGAGCCGATCTGTCGCGCCAATGACCTGACCGCCGTTCATGGCCCCACCGGCAAGAAGCGCACACGAAACCCGGGGCCAGTGATCCCTACCCGCATTGTTGTTGATCTTGGGAGTGCGACCGAATTCTCCCCAAACCACGACGGAGACGTCGTCACTCATTCCGCGTTGCTTGAGATCCTCAAGCAACGCGCTCAACCCCTGATCCAGCATCGGAAAGTCTTCTCGCCCGCGTTTAAAGTTTCCACTGTGCCAATCCCAACGGCTAAACCCGAGCGTTACCACCCGCGCTCCAGCCTCAACCAATCGTCTCGCCATGAGGAATTGGTCCATCCGCTTCCAACATCCATCCGCACGCAGGACATCGCTTCCCCGACCATAGCGCTCGCGGGTCTTCGGGTCCTCATCGCTCAAATCCAGCGCCGCAGCCAACTTGCTCGACGTCAACACCCCAAAAGCCTGCTGATTGAAGGTGTCCATCCCTTCCATCATTCCGGAGCTATCGACGTTTCTTCGAAATTGATCGAAGCTCCCCAACAGCGCTTGCCGGTCCCCCAGTCGTTCCAAGCTGATTCCCTTGAGGACCATGTCTTCCTTGCCCCCTCCCCGGAATGGACAAAACGCAGCGTAGCTGGGCCCAAGGAATCCGGCCTGGCCGGGATCGCCCCATTCGTCGTGACCGCACTTCGGCGACAGACCAACGAACGGCGGTGCCGCGCTATCAGCGGCGCCTTGAAGTTTCGAGACCACCGCCCCGATGCTCGGCCAGCCTCCAGGAGGCGAATTCGTCACGCCATGACCGGTCAGACATTGCTGCGCATCATGCCTCCCCGTGGCGCCAACGATCGAGCGGATGACCGAAAACTGGTCTGCAATTCGAGCCAGCTGCGGGAACTCTTCGCAGATTTGCATGCCCGCCACATTGGTGGAGATCGGGCGAAATTCTCCTCTCACCTCACTCGGAGCGTCCGGCTTGAGGTCAAACATGTCCTGATGCGGAGGGCCTCCGGGAAGAAACACCATGATGACGGCCTTGTGGCCACGTTTCCGGGAAGTTGCCGATTCCGCCTTCAGGATTTCAGGAAGTCCAACACCACCCATCGCCAAGCCTCCTACCGTTAGAAAACCTCGTCGGCTCAAACCGTCACAAAATCGGCCCTGATCGCTGGAGTGAATGGTAAGCATTTTGGTATCTGTCTTCGAGGGAGCCAATCCCCGTGGGTAATTCACGAACTCCCTTTCCCCACTCTTTCAGATCGAGCCCGATCAAATGATTCCATTTCAGACCCAAAAAGGTCAGCAGAACCTAGACACTTGCCGATTTAGTTAAAAATTAGCATTTTTTGATCCAACCGAATGGGCGCAATCGGCTTTTTAGCTCGAAATTTTAAGTTTTCAGCACTCGGAAGCGTCATTTTTGGTGTTTTTATCGCAAATTTGCCAATCTTTGTGCTTTCCATTCCTCAAAAAGTAAGGAAACATCTTCCCAGTTTCAAACCCGCCCCAAAATCATGGAGTTAATCGATAACACCGCCAGTGCTGAGAGCACGGCACCACAATCCGCGCAAGCTCAACCAATGGATGGAGCGCAAGCCCTGGTCAAAACCCTGAGTGACCTGGGAGTCGAATACATTTTCGGATATTCCGGCGGAGCAGCCCTCCCGATTTTTGACGCACTTGAAACCGTCGACTCCAAAATCAAGTTCATCCTCACCCGCCACGAACAAGGAGCGACCCACATGGCTGATGGTTATGCCCGCGCCACAGGAAAGCCGGCGGTGGTCCTGGTTACGAGCGGCCCCGGGGCCGGAAACACCATCACGGGCATCATGACGGCTCACATGGATTCCGTGCCGATGATCATTGTTACCGGTCAACAGGTAACATGGATGCTGGGGAAAGATGCGTTTCAGGAAGCAGACATTTTCGGAATCACGATGCCGATCGTGAAACATAATTTCCTCGTTCGAAAAACGGACGATCTCCCGCGCATTACCCGAGAGGCATTCCATATCGCAACCACGGGGCGTCCCGGTCCGGTCTTGATTGATGTTCCCAAGAACGTGAGTCAGGACGAGTTCCACGGCGATCTCAATGCCCCAATTGATCTTCCCGGATACCACATCGAGCCCTCGTTTGAGATCGACGAGACCCAGATCGAGGCAGCGGCAGAGCTGATCAATCGGGCCGAACGCCCGGTCATTCTGGCTGGTCATGGAGCGATGATCGCAGGCGCTGAAGCGGAGTTGCTCGAACTCGCGACGAAAGCCGACATCCCGGTTACCAATACTCTTCTAGGTAAGGGAGTTTTTCCCGAGAGCCACGACTTGTCTCTCGGAATGCTCGGAATGCATGGAACGGCCTATGCCAACAAAGCGATGGTCGAGAATGATCTCATCCTGAACATTGGCTCTCGCTTTGACGACCGCATCATCGGTCAGGCTGACAAGTTTGGAGCCAAAGCCAAGATCATCCACATCGACATTGATCCAGCAGAGATGAACAAGATGATCGAGGTTGATGTGCAGATCGTGGGCGACGCAAAATCCGCCCTTCAGAAACTCATCCCCCAGATCAAGCCTCGCCAAAACAGCACTTGGCTGGAGACGCTTGATGGCTACAAGAAGAAGTATCCCCTCTCCTACAAGAAGCAGGGAGGACTGCGAATGCAGCAGGTTCTTGACGAGGTTTACCAAATCACGGAAGGCAAGGCCATCGTGACGACCGACGTGGGTCAGCACCAGATGTGGGCGGCTCAATTCTACAAGACCGACGAATCCTGGAAATGGATCAGTTCCGGTGGAGCGGGAACCATGGGATTTGGCTTTCCGGCGGCCATTGGAGCACAGTTCGCGTGTCCCGATGACATCGTGATTGCCGTGGTTGGTGATGGTGGTTATCAGATGACGCTGTGCGAACTCGCCACCGCAGTGATCAACAAGCTGCCAGTCATCATTCTGGTTTTGAACAATCACTACCTCGGAATGGTTCGCCAATGGCAAGAACTGTTCTTCGATAACCGGGAAAGCGGTGTGGATCTTGACGGGAACCCCGACTTCGCAAAACTGGCGGAAGCCTACGGAGCCCAGGGCCTGACGATCAAACGCCCAGCGGACATCGGGAAGATCATCGAGAAGGCCCTCGCCTATCGCGAAGGACCGACCGTGATCAACGCCGAATGCATCAAGACCGAAAACGTGTTCCCCATGATTCCGGCGGGTGCTGCTCTCGAAGATATGTTGACCGAGGAGCCCAAGCACAAGATGGCCAAACCCGTTGGCTCTACCTAGTCCAAACCCATTCCCCTTCAAATTCCATGAGCAAAGCTCCAATTATTACGACCGACTCTGACATTTCAGAGGATAACACACCGCTTGAGAGTGCCCACACGCTCAGTGTCTACGTCAACAACCAACCCGGCGTGCTCGCGAGAATTGCCCTGACCTTCTCGCGCCGCGCTTACAATATCGACTCACTGGTCGTTTCCCGCGGCCGGGATGAGCGGTTTTCACGAATGACAATCGGAGTGAGCGGCGATCCCGCGGTTCTCGATCAGATCATCAAGCAGGTGAACAAGCTCATTGATGTGATTCACTGCTTTGAGCACACTTCCAAGGAGGCCGTTGCCAAGGAACTCGTGATGATCAAAGTCCTGGCACCACCCTCCCAGCGGACGGAGTTGCTCCAGATCATCGATCACTTTGGGGGGAAGACCGTCGATCTGACGGAGACTTCCGTGATCGCCATGATTAGTGGCGACACCCCAAAAGTGGATGCAGCGGTCAAACTTCTCTCCGCCTACAAGGTGATCGAGACGGTCCGGACCGGTAAAGTCGTGATGGCTCGCGGTGAGCAACCCACCTAAACCAGCCTTGCCCGCATTTCTCACGAGCCTGCGGCTGCGGCTTGCCCAATGGCATTCCTGCTGCGTTCCGCTCGAATTTCGGGATTCACGGTATGTCGGCATAGCGCTCATCCCGAAATCCTTCGCGCGCCTTTCATGAATGCCATTTGCCTGCGCCTCGCGACGCGGTTCGTGAGAAATGCGGGCTAGCCGTCCGAACGAGGGTCAAACTTGGTTTGCTTGGCAAGCTTGCTCCAGAGCTCCTTTTCTTTTGAAGAGGAGATCTTCGGGAGTCTGACGTTGATTTCCACGTAGAGATCGCCAAATCCGCTTTCGCCAATTGGAAGTCCCCGTCCCTTTACTCTCAGGGAGGTTCCAGATTGAGTTCCTTCAGGTATTCTCACCTTCATTTTTCCATGAAGAGTCTGGAGAAGAATCTCGGCACCCAAAACGCATTCCCAAGGAGCCACGTTCAGTTCATGGTAGAGGTCTGAACCCTCCACATGAAAGTCAGGGTGTCGCTCTAGCCGCACCCGAAGAAGGAGGTCTCCTGATGACCCTCCCATTGAACCGACGCCTCCCTGCCCCGCACAGCGGATGAGTTGCCCGTCCTTGACCCCTTTCGGAATCTTCACACGGATCACCTTCTCTTCCCCATTCCCACGCTTCAACCTCACTTGCCGAGTGGCCCCTTCCATGACCTCTTCGAGCTTCACGAGAAGAGCAGTCTCAATATCCTTGCCTCTTGAGGGCCCAGCTTGCCGAGCCTGAGGGCGACCACCAAATGCCCCAAACGGATCTGAACTTCGATTCCCGAAGATGTTTTCGAAAAAGTCGCTAAAGCCGGTGCTCCCTCCAAACTCATATTCGAACTGCGTGTTACCGCCCGATCCCGGAAAACCTCCCCATCCGGGAGGGGGAGTAAACTCGCTACCATGCTGCCAATTGGCTCCCAGCTGATCATATTTCCGCCTTTTCTCGGGATCACTCAGGACTTCATAAGCCTCATTCGCCTCTTTGAATTTGGCTTCCGCATCCCCGCCTTTATTGACGTCGGGATGATATTTTCGAGCCAATTTTCGGTAGGAACTTTTGATCTCAGCTTGGGAGGCGCTGCGCTCAACGCCCAACACTTCGTAGTAATCGCGAAACTTAACAGCCATTTTTGTTGGAGTGATTTACAACGTAGCCCAGAATTGATGAAATGCTAAATTCAGGAATACGTCCCTTCAACTATGAGTAACAAGAACCAACCAAGCTTCCTCACCAAAATTCGCCGCTTTTTTGCCGCCATTTTTTTGATCGTGATCGGAGGCGAAACGGCTCTCCTTTATCGGATCTATGACGCGCACGGCGTGGAAGGGATTTTGAGTCCAGAGTCCATTGGACAGGAAAACACGACTCCCAATCCAGAACCGGTAGATCAGGAGATCGAAACCTTGCGATAGCCTGATCATCGGCCAATCGAAAAGCGCCGCAATACTGCATTGAGGAACGGAAACCTGGTTCAAGCTATTTCGTTCAGCAGGCAGGAAGGCATCGGCAACCTGATCGTTCAGAATCCGAAACCGCCACTACCGCCATAGAAATCAACCGGCAACCCCAATCTTGGGAATGCCTTCAGCGTCAGACTGAACACCAGTCCAAGTTCCTCTTGGATTCGATTGTCTCGAACCTGAGCACCAAACCCAACCGTCCAGCTGGAGAGGTCTCGATGGAGGGTGTACTGCTGAAGCTCAAGTGTACCGTCATTGAACTCATAAAAGTGCGCTGTTCCAACACCCCAGTTGTCACTCAGCCGCGTGTAGGTCGTGAAGCGCATGTTGCTGCTGTCCAAGAAGAACGGGTGATCATCCAGATAGAAATGCCCCACCGTAAACCTGAAGTCCCTGAACGGTTGGAAGGATAGGTAGGTATTCATCTCGGTGAAATCGAACTCATCACCAAGCGGAATTTGAGAATCCACAACCATCGAAAGCCATGGAAGGGGAATCCAACGCAACTCATTAAACAGGTTGGACATGTCACGGTTGGATTCCGGATCCTCAGGATACAATTCCATGAAGGTATTCAGTTCCAACCAAGGATAATTGCCTTCGTTTCTCTTCGTGAGAAGACGATTGTAAGCACCAACCCGAATGATGTTCCAATCCGTGATACTGTCAGTCGCGGGATAACGGCTTACATCGAGCGGACGGAGCTTGGTGGACGGAGCAAGGCGGTCGATCGCTGGAAATCCAGATCCCAAGCTCTCACCTGAAACATAAGAATACCTCGTGTAGGGTTGAAAGACATGATGCAATTGATCCAACCCAAGTTTCCTGTTGTTCACCTGGTCATAGGTTTTTGACATCTTAAATGAGATGTCGGCCCCAAGGTTCACAAAGCTCCCGTCCACGGTATCTTCCATGAACAGGTTTCCAGAGACATCATCATAGCGCCGGTATCCAAAACCTGCCCGAGGAACAACGTTCAACCATCCACCAAATTGAGCTGGGTAGGATACCTGCTGAAAGGTGTAGAACCTGTTAAACGAATTTTCGTCAAGTTGCCTGGTCAAGCTTTCGATAAGATCGGCTTCGACCACCGGATCGATGATGCGATCCAAGAACTCCGGTCGATCATCGCCCGTGACATCGGCAAAATCTTCCAGCAACTGCAAGCGCTCTTCGGCCAGCGCAGATCGGCCTCGAGCATACTCACGTTCAGAATCTGCCAACGACTCCTCGAGAACCGAGAAGCTGGTATTCCCCTCGTAGAACAAATTCGTATCAAAAATTGGCTGCCGGGTGAAATCGAGGGCGATTTCAGGCAATCGCGTGTCAGTCCGGAAAAAGTCGTTCAATTGAAACCGCCCAAGAACACTCAGCGTCCCCCGCGGATGATTCTTGACCAAATTAATCAGGTTGTCAGGCCGCGGATCGTCACGGTATTCACCGGGAAAGAAGTCCAAATAGAACAATTCATCGCTGAGTTTGTTGATATCAACATCCAGATAAAGCGAGGATTCGTCGGGCCCGGGAATGTAAACCCGATGTTGCACATTGAAACGATATCTCTCCGAATCAAAATCGGTAAGCCTGGGTTCTCCACCGGTCCCCTGATTTGGGGCGTCATCCTGGGCATAGTAAAAATAGATCTGCCCAAAATTATCGGTGTCTTTGTGCTTCATCGACTCCAATTCAATACCACCAGCAAGACCGCGCTCTGATCGATAATCCAATTCAGCGGTAGCCAAGGTATGATCGCCGAGAAGGAATCCATACTGATTTAAGACGTAGCCACCCCAGGCGTCGCTGTAGCCAGGAGTGAAGTAATAGCCCAACTCATCATCAACCGGCTGCGCATAGATTGGCATGTACATCACCGGGACTCTTCCAAACATCAGCACCGCGCCTTTGAAGACGACGTATTCGTCGGGATAAATGTTGATCTGGCGGGCCTTGATCTTGTAGTTCGGATTTTTGACATCATGGGTTGTCAAAAACGTGTCCTGAGTTCGGATCACGTCGATATCATCGCTGGGAAGAGTGACCTCTCCGGTATCGTAGTAAAGTGGATCCAGACCGCTCCGCATCCCACTTGCAACGATCACCCCGGTATTGACGTTGTAGACGGTTTCTTCTCCCCGATAGACTTGGCCATCCTTAAAGATCGAAACATTGTCTCTGGCAAAAATGTCGCCCGTATTCTGGTGATACTCTGCCTCGTTGGCATAAATCTTAACATCTCCGTAATTGATCACCACCTCCCCGCGTGCTCTCGCGATACCAAGTTGTTGATCGTAAGTAGTTTCCAGACTTTCGATCTGAACGGATTCGGCGGCTTCTTGAACCTCTCCCAGCATGTCAAGCTGCCCAAAGGAAGCACTGACTCCTGAAAGAAAGATGGCAAAGGGGAATAGCCGCGTGGTGTTGAGGATGTTGACCATGGCAGACGGGTTGGAGGGACCTAACATTTGTCCCATTCCTTAACAACTCCAAATTTTCGTTAACTTGGAGTTATCTTGGGCCACCTTTTAACAATGAATCATCAGTTTACCAAAGAAAAAAACGCAAATATCACGCTGAAACCTCTCATTCAATGAATCGGCCGCCCACTTTGCGGGTGCAACGCAGCCGCAATTCGCCCCGAGGAATTCCGAACCGCTTCTAGCACTCCAATTCTGCAAGATAGCGCTCCGCATCCAGGGCTGCCGCACAGCCATCACCGGCCGCAGTAATGGCCTGCCGGTAAACGTGATCACTCACATCGCCAGCCGCAAAGAGACCGGTAACGTTGGTCATCGTGCCCTTTCGCTGAAGAATGTAACCATTCTCATCGAGATCGACGACTCCATTCAGAAACTGGGTGTTGGGATCGTGCCCAATTGCGACAAAGACACATTTCACCTCCAGTTCGCCTGAATCCCCGTTCACCGTGTTCTCGGTTTTCACTTTGGTAACCTCGCCATCGTCGTCGGCGACATATTCCGTTACAACGGCGTTCCAGACGGGTTCAATCTTCGGATTGGCCAACGTTCGATCAGCCATGATTTTGGAAGCCCTCAGCTCATCCCTGCGATGCACGAGATAGACCTTTGAAGCAAATTTGGTCAGGAACATCGCTTCTTCACAGGCGGAATCCCCTCCCCCAATCACAGCAACCGGGACATCCCGATAGAAAGCACCGTCACAGGTTGCGCAACTCGTCACGCCATGCCCGATCAGTTCCTTTTCATTGGGCAGGTTCAAATACCGGGGGCTCGCTCCGGTTGCCAGAATGACCGTCTTGGCCTCGTAAGTTTGCTCTCCCGCCTGAACTTCGAAATGCTCCCCGACTTTCTTGATTCCCGAAACCATCTCATACTTGACCCGGGTTCCAAACTTCTCCGCTTGGGCCTGCATTTTCCCCATCAATTCGGGCCCCATAACGCCCTCCGGAAAACCTGGAAAATTCTCCACCTCGGTTGTCGTTGTGAGTTGGCCACCAGGCATCGCTCCGGCGAGAACCAGGGGATCAAGGTTTGCGCGGGCCGAGTAGATTGCGGCGGTCCAACCGGCGCAACCGGTTCCTACAATGACAACGTTTTCCATGGCGAAGGATTATGAATTGGTTCGATCCGTCGTCAAATCCTCACGCGACCTTAATCAGACAATGCCGGAATTCCTTCCACTGCGCCCCGCAACTCCTCAAAATAGTCCTTCGCCTTCCCCGGGACGTAGCCGCTCCTTCTCCAGAGCTCCTTCCCTTTGTGATCCAGCAAGACGATGGTTGGGTATCCGGTGATGCGATATCGCTCCTTCATCATCTGCATCGATTCCGGGGCCGAGCTGATCGATTGAGGGTAATCCAGAAATGACATCACCAATTCCTTCCGGGCAAAATCGTTAAACGTCCGACTCAGGAAGACTTCATCCCCCAGTTTTCGGGCATTCTCGCTCCAACTTAAGGCCGTAAAGAGAATCAAAAGCGGCCGGTCTTGCTTCCGCGCATCCTGCATAGCCTTGCCCGGATGGCGCTCCCAGCCGACAAATTGGATGCTGGAATAGTCCCGATCGGGCAACGCCCCCTCTTGAACGCCACCCGTTGGGTCGAAATCCTCAGGAAGAAATGACGGCTCTTCCAGCGTCTCTTCAGCCTGGAAGTCCCCGGTTTCGTCAGTCGCACATCCTCCAAGAAGAACGCAACATGCGATCACAGCGCCATAAATTTTCAGGGACATCTGCTGATTGGACGGCTGAAGACTCACGCCTTCACCAAAAACAACCTATGGATTTGAAGTGACCACCTCCGCTTTGCGCAAAATCGTCTCCCCTCCCTTGTCTTCCAAGTAGAGGTAGCCGCGTCGCAATGTCTCGACGACTTTGGTCACGTTCTTTGGCTTGTCGCTCGTGGTATCAACGATTCGCACGAGCCGTCGACTCTTCAGGTCAATTCGAGTGCCAGGGTCGAACTCGAAGGCTTTGACGGAATAATCCCCCAAAGTGTCGAGCAAGGCTTCCCGGAAAATGGCCAACTGCTCACCCTGATCCCGAGTTGCGCTGTCATTGGTGTATCGACGCACCATATCGTCCAGCAGGTCGATTCTTCGAATCAGGTTCGTTGCAAAATCCTGGATGGTACCGGCCTCGAGCGTCGCGGCTCCCGCCAGGACCTGCGATCGGTCTTCCAAATCGCGAGTTCGTTTTTCCAATTGGGCCCGTTCGCGATCCTTGCGCTGCAATTGTTGCTCGAGATCAGCCAATTCTTCCGCCTTCTTATCCATGCTTGTGATCCGTTCCTGAATCACTCGCTCCCGTTTTTCAATCTCCTGCAATTGCTGAGTACGTTTCTCCAATTCCTGCTGGGCCTGCGTTTTCTGATTCTCCAGGGAATCAAACTGTCGTGACGAAAGGCTGACCCGCTCCAACTTTTCGTTGGCTTCGTCTATCTCTCGCAGCTTGTTCGCCAACTCTTCTTCCGCCGCATTCCGCTTGGCGATGATGTCGTTCAGTCGACTACTATGAGTGTCTTCCAGTTCACGCCGCTCGGAATCCGTCATTTGCACGCTCGAACGCGCCTGATGCAGGTTTGCCTCGAGCTCCCTCAGCTCCAGTGTTCCCGCAGAGATTCGATCACGAAGCCTTTTTTCCGCTCCGTCGAGATGTTCCAAACCAACCTTCTTTTCGCGATGAGCTCCGTCTGAGGCTGATCTGGCATATTCAATATCTTCGTTGACGAGCCTCAGCGTTTCGTAGGCATCGTTGATCTTTTCATCCACACTTTGGAGCTCAGTTCGCTTGTCCTTCACCAAGCGTTCATGGCGCTCCTGCTCCTGGCGGAGATCCGTCTTCGCCCGAAGCAACTCTTCCTCTCTCTCCTGAACCATTCCGGCGAGTTCCTTCATGTGACGTTCGATCTCCTCGACCTTTTTGCGTTTCGACTGGAACTGCCGCTCCATGTCTTCACACTGCTCAACGGCCTTATCCTGCTCGCTCTCCACGTTCTTCGTCTCGATCTCGGCGTTCTTCTTGCGCCGGTGAAGCACCTCGATCTCCTCTTCACGCTCCCTTACCTGAAGCCTCATATCGTCGAGACAAGCTTCGATCCGCTCGAAGTCCGCCCTGAGATCACGAAGATTGCTCTGTTCGCGCTGGCGCTCGTTCCGTGCTTCCAGAAGAGCACCTTCCGCTGCCTCAGTTTCAGTTTTGAAGGATGCTCGCGTTTTTTCGAGATTCGCCATCTCTGTTTCAGCTTCCGTTCGAACCTGGGCCAAAGCCTCTCTCCTCGCCTCAATCGCCTTGTCAATATCCGCAAGCTCATGCTCACGCGCGGCCCGCTTCGTCAGAAAATCGGCAGCCTCCTCGTCGGCATCTGCCTTCTGGGTTTGGAGTGCCAAAATCTGGTGCTGAATAGACCGTTGATCTTCGAGCAATTTCTCCCTCTCAACCCGGGCTGCATCGGATTCCGCCCTCAGTTCTTCGAGCTGCCCTTCCGCCTCGGCAACCTCGTCATGAAGTTCCTCAAACCGCTCTCGCTCCAGCTCGTAGGACGTTTTCGTCTTGGCAGTTTCGGCACTAAAGATATCGAGTTTGTCGCGAGTCTCATCGATTGACGCTTCGATTTGGGCCAAGTCGCCTCGCTTGTCCTCAAGCTCGTCCTCCATCTCCTCGATCTGCTCCCTCATCCGGATCTTATGGCCTGCGACGTCGGCGATCGCCGCCCGAATATCGGCTGTATCCTCATCGAGATTCGCTTTCTCTCGTTGCGCGCGCTTTAGCTCTTCCTTGGCAGCCGCCAATGCTTGTTTCCCCTGACGCTCTTCATTCTGGATCGCCTCCAATTTCTCGGATTCGCGACGCTGCGAAGCCATCGCCGTTTCCAGTTCAGTCCGCACCGCATCAAGCTTTGCCCGGCTTTCCTCCATCGCCTTGGTGTTCTCCTTGGCTTTGGCCATCGCAGCTTTGGCCTCCTTCTCGGCGTTCTCCTTCTTCTGATCGAAATCCTGGAGAATTTGGCGCAATTGCCGGGTCTCGGAATCGGCCAGCTTCCGCTCCTGCTTGGCTTCATTGAGTTGAGCGACCGCTGCCGCAACCAGGGCCTTCTCACTATCGAGCCTTTTGCGAACTTCGCTTAGTTCGGCATTATCCCGCTCCATCGCGCCCTGCGCATCATCCAGATCGGCGCGCGCTTTCTCGGCGGCCTCTTGAGCTTCTTCCGCCTCACGCCTTAAACTGCTGATCTTTGTGCGCAAAGACTCGCTTTCCTCTCGCATTTCCTCTCGATCAGATCGCAGAGCCTCGGTTTCTTTTCGCAAGGAAACCGCCCGTTCCTCCGCCTCTGCCGTTTTTGCGAGTGCAGACTTCTGACGCTGCTCCAACTCCGGAACGGAGTCGCGAAGTTCCTTGGTCTCCTGACGCAACTTTGAATGCTGCTCCTCAAGAGAGGTAACTTCTTCACGAAGCTTGGACCGCTTTTCATTGGCAACGGCTCGTTCTTTCCGTGCCTGTTCGACTTCATCCTGGATCTTATCCAGTTCATCCCAAAGCTCGTTAATTTGACGCTCGGCCTTGATCCCGTCACGGGAAGCCGAAACCAACTGCTGCTCCCTTCCGCGATACAGTTGCAAAGACTTCCGGACGCTTCCCAATTCGTCTTGCAGCGAAGAGAGGTCTTTCTCTGCCGATTGAACTTCGCTACGATCCTTTTCCAACAACGCCTTTCGCCGTTCGACTTCGGCGTTGAGCTGCTCGTTTTCCCGAATCAGTTGCGAGTTGATCGTCGCCGACGACTCGACCTCTGTCCTCAGCTTGCCAAACAAATCCTCTTCGGTTTTGCGCTTGGCTTCGACGTTCTTGATCTCGGTATCGATTCGCTCCAGCTCATCCCGACGTTTGGCCAGTTCTTCCTCATATTTGCGCTTCGAATCCGCGTGAGAGGAGAGCTTTTCCTCGATCGCGACCAAATCTTTCTCGCGCCTCGCAAGCTGAGCTTCAAACTCGCGCATCTGGCCGCTGCGACGCTCCAAATCTTCATGCTCGGTTTGGAGATTCTCGATGTTTTTTCGCAGATCATTCTGGCGCTTGGCCGCACGAGACATCTCTGTTAGGTGCTGTTTCACCAACTTCAACTGCGCGGTCTTCTCGGCAATGATGGCCTCCATCGCCTCAAGCTTCTTTTCGCGTTTGTCGATGCCACGTTGAGCCAATCGATCTCGCCAAGTGGAGGGCCGAGTCATTTCGGGCTCATCAAGCTCTGGCTGGATGTCCTGACGCCGGAGAGCAATCGCCTTCGTACGTTGCTCAGCAAGCTCGGCCTTGGCGTGATTCAGGTGATCGGTCTGAATGCGACCGGTTTTTTCGAGACTGGCAACTTTGGAGCTACTCTCCCCTTTCGATGTAACGGAATGAGAAAGCGTCTTCGCCAACGAGTCAGGCTGCCCCAATTTCGAGCGACGCTGGGATGGAGGGGTGAGCGGCGCAACCCGCGGAACCGCCGGAATGTCTTCAATTGAGGACTCCAAAACGCCGAACACAATCACATCTCCGGCTTTCACCACTTTGCTCTTCAGCTTCTCTCCATTGATCGTCGTCCCATTGTGCGAATCTTGATCAATCACCTCAATTTCTCCGCTTTCATGCCGAACGAACTCGGCATGATATCCCGAAACATAGCTGTCCGGAATGACAATATCGTTGTCCGTGCGCCGACCGATGCGCAACGAAGGCTGGTCAATGGCATGAGTGGACGATTCGCCGTCCTCGTATCGAATTCTCAGCTGTAGCATCGCAGCTTGGGTTAAAGTGTTTGCTCTCCCCTTACGCGGGGCGCCCTCAGTGAGAGTTGGTGTTGTCGTGCTCAAAACTGAGTGAAATTTCCAGATTTTTAAAAACTATTCGCAATGATACGAACTTTTCCAGCAATGTGCAATCAGCAGTCTACGTTGAAGAAAGAAAATGCTACAATTTGCAAAGAAACTATTCAATCCGGATTTCCAATGACCTACAAGAAAAAAGTTCGCCCATTCGACGTTCTTTAAGATTCTACTGAGGCCATGCGGCGCTGGCGAACAGCCTCGAAAAGACAAACGCCGGTAGCGACCGAAACATTGAGGCACTCAACGGAACCTGACATCGGTATTTGCGCCAAAAAATCACAATTTTCCCGCGTGAGCCGACGCATTCCTTTTCCCTCGGCTCCCATCACAATTCCGATCGGCCCCGCCAAGTCCACATCATAAAGCGACTGTTCTCCACTGTCATCCGTTCCGACGAGCCAAATCCCAGCCTCCTGAAGCTTTTGCATGGCCCTCACCAAATTGGTGACTTGAACGACTGGCGTCACTTCAGCAGCTCCGCAGGCAACACGCCGCACCGTATCCGTCAACGAAGCTGAATGATGCTTTGGTGTCACGACAGCAATTGCCCCAGCTGCATTGGCTGAGCGAAGGCATGCGCCGAGATTGTGAGGATCGGTCACTTCATCCAGAATCAGCACCAGGGGTGAGTCAGGGTGACGCTGGACGGCTTGGATCAGTTCATCCTCGGTAAGCCTCGGGGTAAACCCGTCGACCTCTGAGTGCCGATTTTGGCGTGCTTCAGGTTTTCGATCTCTGCGACGCTGCTTCATAAAGAGTTAGGAGATTGGCATTGTATTCTGGATAGAACCTTTCGCGACGAGAATTTCTCCGCGTAGACGGAAGCGATCCAGCAAGCAACACCCACACCTCGAGGCTCCAATCCATGGGCGCTTGCCTAATTTTTCACTTTTCCACAATTACCAGACAAACAGGATCCCAACTAGACAACGAACACAAATATCCCTTCGCTTTTTGCTCAATGGCGGCGATTATAAGGAACAACAACAGTTCTGAAGAGACTGCCCCCTGTTTAAAAATTTATATGGCAACCCGTAGACCAACAAGAAGACGCCGAGGCGGAAACCGCCGAAGAGGCCCCCGCAAACAAAACTCCGGAGAATCCAGCGAGTCCAAAGAAAATTGTTTGGAACTCGAAGGCACCATTCACTCGGTCCTTCCGGGAACCATGTTTCGCGTCCAGTTGTCAAATGGCCATCTTGTCCTCGCCCATATCTCAGGCAAAATGAGAAAACGTTTCATCAAGTTGGTGATTGGAGACAAGGTGAAACTTGAGATGTCCCCCTACGATACCGACAAGGCACGGATCGTATATCGCCTCAACTGACCGGTCTCCTTCGTTCTGATTGAACGAACGTTGTTTCTTCTCTCAAACTCTCGCAGGAGTTGTCAGACATCGTCCGTATTGAAAACGTCGGGATCCGGCGCGGAGAAACCAGGCTACTCCGGGGAATTAATTGGTCGATCAAATCCGGCGAACAGTGGGCCATTCTTGGAGCAAATGGCTCGGGTAAAACGTCTCTACTGAATACATTATCCGGCTTCCTTCAACCCACGGAAGGAAACATCCATGTCTTGGGACAGACATTTGGCGAAACGGATTGGAGTTCGCTGCGAAAAGTCATCGGCGTCATCAATCATACCGTCGCTGATTGGATCAACGGCAACGAGACCGCTCTGGAGATTGTCGTGGGCGGCATCCACAACCAGATCAATTATTGGGGGCGGATTAAGCCGGAGGAACAGCAAGCGGCCCTGAAGGTTCTGCAACGCTACAAGTTTGCTTATGCTGCAGATCGCACCTGGGAGCAAATGAGCCAGGGCGAACGCCAGCGGGCACTGATTTGCCGGGCGATCATGGCAAAGTTTCAGATCTTGATTCTCGATGAACCGTGCGCCGGCCTCGACCCAATCGCCAGGATGAGATTCCTCAGGTTCGTCGAAGGTTTGGCTGCCAAAAAGCGGAATTCTCCCCACCTGATTCTGGTGACGCACCACGTTGAGGAAATCACGCCCAGTTTCACTCACGTCCTCGTCCTGAAGCAGGGGCGAATCTTTGCGTCAGGCAAAAAAGCTGAAATCTTGAACTCAACGGTTTTGAGCAAAGCTTTCGGTGCCGCGATCTCGATTGAGAAGCATGGCGAGACCTACAATCTTGCAGTTTGATTCCTGCTACTCGCCATTCGGTAACAGAAGACTTCTGGCGACCTTCCCCGCTTCCAGATCCGCATACGCCTCATTGATTTCGGTCAGCGGATAGGTCTTCGTCAAAAGTTTGTCCAACTCCAGCTGCCCGCTCAGGTGCAGGTCAATTAGGCGAAGCAAGTCTATCCTTGGACGCATCGAACCGTAAATCGTCCCTTTCAATGTCTTTTCAGCATAAACCAGAGCGTTCACATTGATCTTCGCCCGGGCTTCACGCGGTGCGATGCCGACGACGACACACGTTCCTCCCTTCTTCGTCGAATCGTAGGCCTGCTCGATCGGCTCAGGCAACCCAACCGCTTCAAACGCATAGTCCACTCCCGTGCCGGTCAAATCCATGATCGCCTCTACCGGGTCATCTTCCGAAGCATTGATCGTCTCGGTTGCGCCAAACTGACGGGCAAATTCCAGCTTCTTTGAAACCCGATCAACCGCAATGATTCGGCGAGCGCCGGCAATTTTTGCGCTTTGCACGATGTTGAGCCCAATCCCACCACACCCGAAAATCGCAACGGTGTCGCCGGGGGATACTCGGGCGGTATTTACGACTGCACCAAACCCGGTAATGACTCCACAACTGATCAGCGCCCCCTTGTTGAGAGGGTAATCCTGCGGAATCTTTACCACGGCGGCTTCGGGCATGGTCGCCAACTGCGAAAAGGTGGAGACTCCAGCGTAGTGCAGAATTTGCTTACCGGAGGAGGAACGAAAACGGGTCTTTCCATCCGGCATCAGCCCGGAGAATCGCATTTTGGTTCCGACATCGCAAAGCGCTGGCTTTCCGCCAAGGCAATACTCGCAGCGGCCACAGGACATTCGCCACATTGGCAGAACATGATCTCCCTCTGCGACTTCAGTCACGCCCTTTCCCACAGCTTCTACAATTCCGGCACCTTCGTGCCCGGGAATGATGGGAGTCGGCATCGGCAAATCCCCCTTGATGACGTGCAAATCACTGTGACAAACACCGGCCGCCTTGATACGAACCTGAACTTCTCCCGGCCCCGGCGGCAGAACTTCAACTTCTTCGACCGAAAGAGGTTTTCCGGATTGGTGTAACACAGCGGCCAGAGCTTTCATGATTTCACCCTTACAACGCAACAAGTCCTGTCAAACCGCTTGCCCTGCTAAAACCAAGACATACCGTGGAGGCCATGTTCACCGGAAAATTGGACAAAGTCGGAGTCATTGGCCTCGGCATCATTGGCACTCGTATCGCCGAGAATCTTCGAAAGGCCGACAAGCACGTTTACGTCTGGAGCCGCAGCCCCAAGCCGCAGCCCAATTTCATGGGCAGCCCTGGTGAAGTCGCTGAGAATTCGGAAGCCGTCCAGATTTTCGTCAACAATGGGGACGCTCTTCTCGACACCGTTGAGGGAATGGAGCCTTTCTTGAGTCGCCGCCACATCATTCTGAATCACGCGACCGCTGACGTGGAATCGGTGCGACGAGCCGCGAATATCGTCCATGGGACGGGAGCCGCCTTCCTCGATTGCCCATTTACCGGCAGCAAAGTGGCGGCAGAAAACAGCCAACTTACCTTCTACGTAGGCGGAAGCGACGCCATCCTGGAAAAAGCCCGTCCACTTCTGGAGCTTTCGGGCAAGACCATCCTTCACGTTGGAGACGTTGGAGAAGCGACGATCCTGAAGATCGCCACGAATATGATTTCGGCTGCAACGGTCCAGGTTTTAAACGAAGCGTTGGCGGTGACGGAGGCTCAGGGAATCCCGGGTGAAAAATTGATGGAAGCCCTCCAAGTCAACGCCTGCTGTTCCGATTTGGTTCGAATGAAGCTCCCCAGCATCGTTCAAGGCGATTTCGAGCCACACTTCTCGCTCAAGAACATGTTCAAAGACGCGCAACTAGCCCTCGGTTTGGCCAACGAATCCAAAATCGAGATTCCTGCACTCTCCACCACCGCCAGCATCATGTTCAAAACGATTCAGAAGGGGCACGGCGAAGAGGATTATTCGGTCCTGGCAGTGAACTACACGCCGGAAGATTAGCGCATTGCGACGGCCGCCCACGACACCAATCCGGTCTTGCTGGTGGTACTTTTTTCGAATTTGATCGGGATTTCCGACCTGGCAAATACCGCCTGGTACATGGCGTTCCCGGTCGATGTCCCCCCATCACCCGGCGTGATTTCGATTCCCTCGAAATCTTCCACGTGATCTCGCGCAATTTCAAAGAATCCGAGCCCCCCGAAGTTTCCACCACCACGCAGATAGGTCCAAAGCCTTGTCTGGCCTTTCTTGCGGGAAGATTCGAGAGAGATGGCTTTTGGATGCGCAATCACGATCCCGATCAGACGCCACTCGCCCTCCTCCAAAGCCAGGTAAATCTCGAACACGCCTCCCATTCTTCCAAAGTCCTCCACCGGCTCGGAAAGCGCCATATCCTCGCGCCCATCACGATTGAAGTCTGCCAACAATCGAATTCGCTCAACGTAGACGGATTCGTCCTCAAGACTCCTGACCGGAAACACTGAGGGGTCATCATCTCCGTAAAGGGAAGATGCTAGCAGGGCGACAAACGCCATGGCTAAAATCCGGTTCTCCATCGCAACAATAATCCCGAACCAAAGAAAGAACCGGCCGCCCATTACCCTGGTCAACCGTTCATTTGAACAATTGCAGGCAAACTTTTTATCAAGTTCTGCTCAGTTTCTGAACAAACCGGCCACTCTCCCCTTTAGGACACGGTAAAGATCGTGATCTCTGGATTCTCCAACCGATCTCCAGCACGCATTCCGATGACCTTGGCTCCAAGCGGAGATTCTGGCGTTAGCACTGTCAGATCACAGCCTTCGTGGTCGCACACCACTCCACCACCCTTCGCGGCAATCAAATAGAAGACTAGCTCTCCTTCCAGATCAGCCTCCACCAAGGCGCCAATCTGAATCTCCGCGTCTTCAGAAAAGGCAGGCAGCTCCAAGGTCTCAAAGGACTGCAGAGCTTCGGAAAGTTCTTCCATCTGCTCAACCTGCCCGGCGGCAAGGTAGGATGCCTCAAGACCTCGCGTGTCGTATTTGGACTCCGCCCGGCTGTCTTCATCGGTGGCGTATTCGACCGAGGACTGAACCGCCGCAGCCATTCGCTCAAACTGAACCCGAATTTGGGCGCGAACTTTCTCTAGTACTTGCTGTTTCTCCGTCATCGATCCATCACACATCGAAATCCAACATCATTTGTCGCAGTATCGATTCCCGACTGATTTCTCGTCGCAACTCGATATTCCAAAACCGGACGCTGCGCTCCTCTCGGAACCGGACCATAACTTCGATGAATCCGCCAGGACGCGCCACGAATCACTCGAATGGGCTCTCCGCCCGGCCCCGGATCACATTGCGCAGGTCCGGGAGGGTTGGAGCCGGAACTCTGCGCATAGTAACCAGCGCCAAACCAATCCTGGCAATGCTCCCAGACATTGCCCGTCATATCGTAAAGGCCATAGCCATTTGGCGAATAACTCTTTGTAGGCGCCAGCCCCGCATGGCCATCCGTTCCCCAATCATCGTAGGGGAATTTTCCCTGCCAAATGTTGCACGGCCAATCTTCCGGGTTGCTCTCCTTCTCACCAGGAATCGGCGCATTTCCCCACTCGTATTTTTTGCCAACAAGCCCGCCTCTTGCCGCATATTCCCATTCGGCCTCAGTCGGAAGGCGTTTCCCGGCCCATTCTGCATACTTGGCGGCATCCGCCCAGGTCACACAGACTACCGGGTAGGCGTCTTTCCCCTCAATACTGCTCTGCGGGCCATCCGGATGTCGCCAATTCGCGCCGGCTTCAAAAGCCCACCATACCGGTTGATTGAGCGAAACGGGACCATCAGTCTTTCGAAAGATAATGGAACCAAGACGCATGGGGCCATCACTTCGCATTTCTTCAGGCAGGACCGCCTTCTGTGCCTCACTCATGGCTTGCTCAGCCTGCGTAACGTATCCCGTTGCTTCGACAAACTTCCGAAACTGCGCATTCGTCACTTCGGTAACATCGGCATAAAATCCATCCAGGGTTACTTCGTGAACCGGCTGCTCGTTCTCCATTCCCGAATACGATCCCATCAGAAAGGTTCCTCCCGGAATCCAAACCATGCCCTCGATCACCTGTGGGGCCGCCTCAGTTTTTAGTGCTTCCTCGGCATTCGGGCTCTGGTCCTCCGAACCACAAGAGACCAACAACGCAGCGGCGACCAACGACAGAAAGAGCCGTGGCAGAGCGAAATCACGGAGGAATAAAGGCAGAATGGGCTTTCGTTTTGGTTTGTGCATCTTGTTTGCCATGACCTATGATCCAAAAAACAGCCTCATGAAAACGATCTTTCTTGCACGTTACCGCTTTGTTGTCGCCTGCTCACTCGCAAGCATCTTCTTCCTCGTGGGGACCAACTCGGCTCAAGAGGCCAGACCTTTGGGCTTCAACGTTCTCTCCGCTGAAAAAGAGGCGATTATGGGAGCTCGCGAGTTTGAAAAGTACAAGTCGCAAAAACCAATGGTCAAAAGCGGGCGCGACTACCAGACCATGGTTCGGGTCGCCAATCGCATGACTAAGGTCGTCAGTGTGAAGAATGCCGAATGGGAATTCGTGCTCTTCAAGGACTCGACGCCCAATGCCTTCGCTCTTCCAGGCGGAAAGGTTGGCGTTCACACCGGAATGTTCAATGTCGCGCAGAATGAAGCGCAGCTCGCGGCGGTGATTGGTCACGAATTGGCCCACGTGACGGAGCGGCATTCCGGAAAACGGATCAGCAATGCGATGCTTGGATCAGGAATCGGAGCCGTCGCGGGAGCGCTTCTCAAGAAAAAAACGGGAATGAAAGGGCGAAACGCTCAGGTTATCACGCAAGGAGCCGCAGCCATGCAATCGCTGAGTTTTTCGAGAAAGCAGGAGCTGGAGGCGGACCAAGTCGGAACGGTTTATATGGCCAAGGCAGGCTATGATCCCCGCTCGGCCGTCGATTTGTGGAAGCGTTTTGCGGCCCACAAGGCTCAAAAGGGCGGCTCGAAAGTACCGGGTTTTATGAGCACTCATCCGGTGGATTCCCGCAGAATCGAGGAACTCCAAAAAGCGATGCCACAAGCGCTCAAGCACTACAATTCCGGATCGGGTTCAAGCCAGATTCAAACCACGACCTCTAACTCAAGCACAAGTTCCTCTTCCAACGAGGAGCCGGTTCGCGCTTTACGCCCCCGCTTCCGCTAGGAACAACGGGCTACTTCGCTCCGCCGTCGATCCAGGCACGAATTTTCGTGATTTCGGGCTCGGTCAATTCAGGCGCCCCCATTGGAGGCATCCGCTTGGGATTGGTTTTGGGGAGATAAAATTGCTGGACCATCAAACTGGATTCCGCATTGCCAGGAATGATGACGTTTCCGCTTTTGCCACCCTTTTTGATGTTTTTCAGCGAATTCAGTTTGAGCCCACCTTGTGGAATCAGACCGCCATGACATTGCGAACATTTGGCTTTGAAAATCCCGGAAATATCGGAATCAAACGTCACATCCGCCTTCACAGCTGAAATGTTGAAAAACAGGGAGGCACAGAGAATGGCAGTGGATCGTTTCATGAGGTTGAACAAGGTTTGTGGCGTGAGTCAGCTTGGACGCCTAGATCATCCCAAGCTTCATTCGGCCTTCCTCTGAAATCATATCCTGATTCCACGGCGGATCCCAAACGAGATCGACGTTGGCGTCATGAATGCCTTCCAAAGAGACAATTTTGTTTTTTGCGTCGGCGGCGATGGTCGGCCCCATTCCACATCCGGGAGCCGTCAGGGTCATTTTGACATTCACAAAAGTTTTGTCTTCGACATCCTGAAGAGTGCAGTCGTAGACGAGCCCCAAATTCACGATATCAACCGGGATCTCCGGATCATAGACGGTCTTCAATTGATTCCAGACTGCGGCTTCCAAATCGCCATCCGGAACCGGCTCCTTTTGGATTGGGGCAGCTTCTTCAGCGTCTTTATCCAAGCCAAGAGCATCGGAATCCTTTTCGCGGATTCGCGCCAGCCCTTGTTCCGTCGCCACGGTGTAGGTTCCGCCAAGCGCCTGGGTAATCATCACCCGCAATCCCAAAGGAAGCGTGATCTCATCCCCGCTTGGGATTTGGATCGCGGTGACTTCGCGCGAGAGTTCTATTTCTTGATGCATAAGGTCCATCTAAACAACTCCAGAAAAGGGGGAAGGGCAAGTGAGTCTGGTCCGGTTTCAACCTAACTACGATTCTCAAAGGCCCGGTGTAACGTTAGCGTATCCGCATTCTCCAGCCCACCGCCGACCGGCATTCCCTGAGCCAATTTAGTGATCTTCAGATCGCTCGTCTTGAAGAGGTCAAACAGGTAGTAAGAAGTCGCCTCGCCAGCAACATCCGCACCGAGGGCCAGCACCACTTCCATGAACGAACCTTCGGCGATTCGGCGCTCGAGTTCACCAATTCGAAGATCATCGGGACCAATGTTGTCGAGCGGAGAAAGTCGGCCTCCCAACGAATGATAATGCCCTTTGAAAACTCCGGTCCGCTCGATGGGCAAAATATCAGTTGGCTGCTCCACCACACACAGGAGCGAACCATCTCTCCCCGAATCACTACAGATTGCGCACCCTTCATCCGTCGCGAAGAAACCGCAGGAGTCACAACACCGAATTTGCGAGGCGACCGATTCGAGAACATCGGCCATGTCCGTTGAAACCGTTGAATCCTGTTGCAACAACCAGAGCGCCATTCGCTCGGCGCTTCGCGGCCCGATCCCCGGGAGGCGCTTCAGTTGCAGGATCAGTGCCCTAACTGCGGCTGGGTAGTCCAGTTTCAAAGCGAATGAAGCACTCTCGCGTGTCCATGCATGAGGAAGGCGTCAGGATCTGTCGGCGACTTTTCAGCAACTTCCACCATGTTTGTCTGAGCCCGGTCGATAAAGTAGTGAAGTGGGCGATCGTTCGGATACTTGGCCTTCAACTCACTGAAGATCTTCAGTGCATCCTCTCCCCTTCCCTCACGGTAGTAAATCAGCCCCTGCCAGAAAGCCTGTCGCGCAGATTCCTCTTCCTCACTCATGTTTTCCTTCAGATCCACGAGTTCGTAGACCTCCGACATCAGCTCCGCTGCCGCATCATAAATCATCTCCATGGGGCGGACGGCAAACGCGTCCTGAACGATAGTGTAGGTGCGGGCACTGATCAGTATCTCAGAACCGTATTGGCTGTTGGCCGCACTCAGCTTCCGAACAAATTCGATCACTTCCCCCACCGCACTCAGACGAACATCGTTCTCTGACTCATAAACTCCCAGCGTCATCGGCTCGGAACTGATGGCGACCCCAAAATGGAAGCGCTGAAAAAAGCGCTTCTCCAATTCCAGGTTCAGATTGGCGAGACGAAGCCGAAGCTCCAACGCCGCCTGACAGGCTCGAAAGGAGTGATCGGGTTGGCG
>TARA_R110002096_G_scaffold39845_3_pt1 | contig 25716 bp, 15 predicted proteins | sample TARA_R110002096 | Tara Oceans TARA_R110002096 (sample SAMEA4397295) | marine metagenome | biome: Polar Biome; feature: [DCM] deep chlorophyll maximum layer (ENVO:01000326); material: water (ENVO:00002006), including particulate matter (ENVO:01000060) such as... | depth 35 m
CATTGTTGCTCGGGAGTGCTTAGTTGATGGAGATGTCTCAGGAAGCACTTTAGAAGCTCTTTTTGAAACTCGAGCGACTTTCATTTCTACAGCCTACCCTGAATTTTCCAAAGCTGATTATTTCAGTAAAACAGTTTCTGAATTCCATAAAATCCAGCAGTTACCCAAACATAGCTCTGTTTACCTTTGGTTTGAACATGACCTTTTTTGCCAAGTAAACATGTGGTTTGTTTGCTCTCTTCTACAGAATAAATCTCATGACGTTTATTTCGTACAGCCAACAACATCCATTAAATATGGCTTTGGAGCGATGAATAGCTCTCAGCTAGAATCTGCGTTCCAACAAGCTACAAAGCTAACTAGCAAAGAATGTTCTCTCTTTAGTCAATTATGGACGGAATATCAAAAGTCAGACTTCAAAACGCTCCAATCTCTTTCAAAGCAATTACAGTTTGCTTTCCCTTTTCTCCCAGAAACGATCTCTGCTCACATACAACGGTTTCCTCAACATGGAAACTTAGGTCGGCCTGAAAAAACACTTCAGCATATTATGAAAGAGCTAAATACTCAAGATTTCAATATCGTATTTCTGGAGTTCTGGAAACGCGAAGCTATCTACGGATTCGGTGATTTACAGGTTAAGCGTATATTTGAAAATCTAAGATCGGATGATTAGCAGATAATTCAATTTATAGGCTTTTTAACCGATATTTTGAATTATAGGTATTTTAACCGATATTAAACCATGACAAGTATTATAACAGGCGATATCATAAACTCAAGATCCATTGATGCAGAACTGTGGTTAGCAGTTTTGAAACAAGAGTTAAATAATTTGGGTAGTGCTCCTAAGCGGTGGGAAATTTATAGAGGCGATAGTTTTCAGGTAGAAGTACCGGCCCCTGATGAAGCATTATTACAGTGCATAAAAATTAAAGCTGCAATAAAAACCATCAAAGGTCTAGATGTTCGTATGGCGATTGGCATCGGTAAAAAGAGCCATGACGCTAATAATATCTCTGAGGCCAATGGTAGTGCCTTTATTCGCTCTGGAGAAGGATTTGAGTCGCTAAAGAATCTTCGCCAATCTTTAGGCATTTTTACTGGGAAGTCGAGGTTCGATGAGCGTATAAACTTATACCTTAAACTTGCTCTAATTGCTATGGATAATTGGACTCTAGGAGCCGCTGAGTTTGTGAAGTTAAGTTTACAAAACCCCACAGCTTCACAAACAGAAATCGGATCCATGTTAGGGATTTCCCAATCTTCTGTAAGTGAGCGCCAACAAAGATCGTATTTACCCGATATTCTTGAAATGGAAACCTTGTTCAGAAAAGAACTTAAAACGCTGGAGAACTTATCGTGATTTTATTCCTAAAGCTTATACTTGCTCATCTCATTGGCGATTTTCTCCTGCAATCTAGCAAATCGGTTAAAAGCAAAGAAGAGAAAAAACTCAAATCTCCCGCTTTATATTATCACATCTTCTTCCATGCTGCAGTAACCTCGCTTCTTCTTTGGGATACTCAATATTGGGCTGGTATTCTATTTATCGTCATCACTCACTTTTTGATCGATGCCTCTAAATTAAGTTTCCAAAGTTCTAAAAATGGAAAATATCTATTCTTCCTAGATCAGGCCTTACATATTTTAGTATTGAGTACTGTTTGGATGTACTATGAAGGAAATGAATTCTCCCTTGCTTGGCTACAAAGCACTTGGTTTTTGCTAAGTGTAATAAGCCTTTACTTTTTAACTCAGCCGACATCAATAATTATTAAAGTACTCATCTCTAATTGGTCTCCTCAAACAGAGGAAGGCGCCAATGAATCACTAGAAAACGCTGGGAAATATATTGGAATACTAGAACGCCTTTTTGTTTTCGTATTTGTTGTAACAGGAAATTGGGATGCCATTGGCTTCTTAATTGCTGCGAAATCGGTATTTAGGTTTGGCGATTTAAAAGAGTCAAAAGATCGAAAACTAACCGAGTATATTTTAATTGGAACTCTCATCAGTTTCGGTATCGCCATTCTAGTAGGCTATGCCTATACTCGATTTCTAAGATAATAAAATGTCCCCATTACTCATCTCAAGCTGTTATAGAGTAAACAAATCATACTTTTATGGCATACAACGAATTTTTAGCTGATAGGATTTCAAACTTATTTAAAAGCCTTTCTATAAATTTTGAAGAAAAGAAAATGTTTGGGGGTCTCTGCTACATGGTAGACAACAAAATGTGTCTCGGTATTATGGGAGACTCGCTCATGGCAAGAGTTGGGCCTGAAAAATACGATGGAGCTCTAGAAAGTGAAGGGTGTCACCTGATGGAGTTTACCGGCCGACCTCTCAAAGGGTATGTACTAGTCGATGAATTTGCTATCGACAAGGAGGACGATTTAAACTATTGGGTTCAGCTGTGTCTAGATTTTAATCCTCATGCAAAAGCTTCAAAAAAGAGAAATCTTAAATAGCTGCACGTTGTAATTTAAAAAATCAGGTTCCTTTAAAGCTTTATTTTTCAATATTTAAAATAAAATAGTTCTCAGGTTATAGATAAAAAAAGTATTTTAGCTTCGTCTTAACATTACTAGTAAGTTAGGATAGAAACGATCACAAAATGTCATGAAAAAAATATTCGGATTTATTGTTGTTACAATGGCTCTACTTACGGTAGCTCTTTCTACAAAACCGTTTGAATTTAATGGCCCAAGCGATTTTTATTATGGGCTAATTTTCGGAGTGAGTATTGGTTTAGACATTGCTGTTATCTTACTTTACAAGATAATCAAAAACTCTTCCGATAAATAAGAATCTGGCTTTTCTACTCCCTTTAAGCGTATAATTCTGTATATTCTCTGCCTTTCTAGGAACAATGTTGGCTACTGCACAATTAAAATTATAGATTCTAAGAATTAAAAAATGAAATTATTACCTCTTTACGCATTAATAATATTTTCTTTGACTTCATGCTTCCCAAAAGATGATGAATGCGACATATATAGAAATAATATAGAGCTGTCTTTTATTGAAATTACCGACGCTAGCGGCAACAACCTTATTGCAAACGGTACTTATGGTTACCCAGACCTTACGCTCACAAATGGTGATGTACTTGTTGGTAGAGTTTTTCCAGACGATTTTTCTTTTCGAAATCTCTTAACTATTATTGAAGATGGCTTAGACCTTAGAGATAACACCTATGAGCTGAACCTCAGCTCAAATAAATCACTAAAGCTCAATTTGGTTTTTTCAACTTATATTAGCAAGTGTAATACCAAGCTTTATGCCGTAGAAGATGCTACATGGGACGATAAGCTTCTCCCTATAAGTGTAGTGGATGGATATCAGGTTATTGGACTTACAATACCATCTGACACTGTAGTTACTGATTCCTCAAATACTAATACTTTTTAATTGCTGATAAATATTAGGAAAATAAATACTGTGACAAGAGTGCTGTAACCGCTGTTTCAGCACGAAGTCTATTTTTCCCCAAAGAGATAAACTCTCCAGCGTTATTCTTATTCAGAGTCAGTTCCCGTTCCGAAAAGCCTCCTTCAGGCCCCACCATTAATACACTATCGTTGCTCAGTATATCGGTACGGTTTGTTAGCGAAGTTTCTTCGTGTGCCATTATAAAGTCAAAATCATCATAGTATTTATATACTTGGTCTAACGATTTAAGGACTACTAAATCCGGCAACCAAAAGCGTCCACTTTGCTTAAACGCACTTACAATAAGTAGCTTTAGCCGGTCTTCGTTTATTTTCGTTCGCTCAGTGTGATCGGCACTGAATATACAGATTTCGGTCGCGCCAAGTTCTACCGCTTTCTCGATTGCAAACTCAAATCGATCTCTTATTCTAATAACTCCTAAAGCAAGCACTTTAGCTAACTCTGGCACTTCCTCTTCTACAAAAGTCCCTAAAATCGCGGTTAGTTTTTGCTTCGAAACTGAGTTAATCTCGCATTCATAGATTTTCCCTTCACCATTTGCGATATGGATTGTATCTCCTACATTGTAGCGTAGTACTTTTATAATATGCTGCGCTTCTTGTCCAAAGATTTCAACCTCGTGTTGATTTATCCATTGCTGAGGTGGGGCATAAAAATAATTCATTCTATCTATTTCCTTCCATAATAAGCACCAGGAGTAAATTCCGTTTCCCCTGTTTCCAAAACCATTTCAACATAAGGTGCACAGAGTCTACAGCTATTACTACAATAATTTAAAGCTTGTAATTCTCTCACATCGGTAATGTCATTTTCTTGCGCAAAACCCTTTATTTCTTCGAAGCTTTTATCATGGCAAATACATCGTGTTACCAAAAAGCGACTCATTTTTGCTTAAAGTGCTTACCTAATTTAAGACCTTGTCCCTGGTAATTACTTGCTATATCGCTTCCGTACATAAATTCGGGATTCTCTGTATTTGGTTCAAACTGCATACTAAATAAAGTTTGTCCATCTTCAATCATGAAAGGGACATCATGCGAACGAACTTCGAGTACAGCTCTAGCACCTTTGTCGTCAATAGTTCCACCGAAACCGCTATCAAAGAAACCGGCATAATGAGTTCTCAACTCTCCAGACCCAGTATCGTAGGCCATCATTTCGCAGGCTAAATGCTCAGGAATTCGAATGCGTTCTTTAGATGCAAAAATATAAAATGCTTCAGGCTCAAGAATTATAGCACTATCTGGAGTTGCAAGAATTGGCTCCCAGAATTCTTCTACTTCGTAATAATTTAGGTTTTCTAAATCTATAGAATTGCTATGCTTTTTAGCTTTGTAACCAATTACATCGCCTTTTTTTCCTTTAAGTTGAACACTCATAAACAGACCTTTATTTACTTTAATCTGTTCCATATTCACAGGCTCAACACGCTCGTTGTAAAGCAACGGTTCCGCAGCGTGGATTCTCAGTAAATCTTGATCGGCAACAACTTCAAAACCATGCCGAACTCTAAGCTGATTTAAGCGCTGCCCTGTTTTCACTTTTATTGAAAATGATTTTGGAACAACTTCTAAGTACAAGTTCCCTTTATAACCTGGGGTAATCTCCTCAAAGCGATGCGAATGGTCTGTTATAACGCGTGTAAACACATCCAAGCGACCTGTTGAGCTCTTAGGGTTTGCTTTAGCCGATAAGCTCTCTAAGGTCGCAAGATGAAGGCTTTCATCGGAATTGGAATCAGCGCCTGGCTTATAATGCGTTGAAGTCTGTGACTTTGGCAAATCCAATCTTTCTAAAAGTGGAATGATGTACACACAATTTTCTTCTAAAACCGCACCGTCTTTTATAGAAAACGAGTATTGTTCTAACTTTTGAATCTTTTCCTCAACGGTCTCACTTTCGGGTAAAAAACTACATCGTACACGGTAAGCTTTCTCTCCTAAACGAAGATCTAAGGAATTGGGCTGGAACTGATTGTCTTCAATTGGGTAATCGGGATGTGCACCAATAATTCCCCATTCATTAAGAACTCGAAGTTTTTGGACAGGTAAAACCCCTTTTGTGCGTAGATGTACTTCTTTTGAAACTTTATTCATTTACTTAGGCGTGTTCAATTTTATAAGAAGATAATAACCCTATCACTTTAGGCAAACTAGGAAGTGAAGAGATTTATTTTGGGTTGGATATGAAATTATAAATTAGCCAGAATTTAATTCTTCCTAACACTGACACAGGGCTGTCAGTAGCTTTTTATATATTTGTGTATCATTTTAAAAATATTAGCTCATGAAGTACGAATGGAGAAAAAGGGAAAAGGAAATCTATCTTCCAAAAAACACCCCTGAATTTATCAACATCCCCGCTTTTCAGTTTTTAACTATTAAAGGTGAAGGAAACCCAAACAGTAGCTCTTTTCCTGAGTACATCGGCGTGTTATACTCTCTTTCTTATGCAATTAAAATGACACTTAAAAAGAGAGCTAGCCTAAAAGACTATACTGATTATACCGTTTATCCTCTAGAAGGGCTTTGGGACATTAACGAAGAAGCTAAAAAGAACTTTACAGGAACTATCAATAAAGACGACCTAGTCTTTAAGCTGATGATTCGTCAACCCCACTTTGTAGAAAAAGCCTTTTTTCAGGAAATGTTAGATCTCACTAAAGCAAAGAAACCACATCCCCTATTAGATAATGTTGTCTTTGAGACCATTTCAGAAGGTGCTTGTATTCAGATGTTGCATATTGGGAGTTATGACAATGAATCAGAAAGTTTTGAGCGAATGGAAATTTTTGCGATCGAACAAGGATTTGATCGGCTTTCAAAAGTTCATAGAGAAATCTATTTGTCAGATTTCCGTAAAACAGCGCCTGAAAAATTAAAGACAGTTTTACGATTTCAAGTGATTCCTAAACAGAGGTAATTTGAAAAACAGGAGCTATTACTCAGCGCCGGCCATTTCGTTGATCTTCTTCCATTCAGCTTCAGTAACTGGCGTTATTGAAAGTCGACTGCGTTTAAAAATCAGCATTTCTTGTAACGCTTCCTCTTCTTTCATCGCTTCGCGTGTGACTGGATTTTCGAATTTCTGAATGAATTTAACATCGACCAATTCCCATCTTGGGGCAGATTCTTTACTCTTAGGATCGAAATATCTTGAATCGGGGTCGAACTGTAGCGCATCAGGGTATGGCTCGCTCGCTACTTCCATCGTACCAACTATTGCAATCGGTTTAGCATTAGAATGATAGAAGAAAATTTTGTCGCCAACTTTCATTCTGTCTCGCATAAAATTACGAGCTTCGTAATTTCTAATGCCATCCCAAGGCTCTACTACATCTCTAACTAAATCATCGATACTATACGCATCAGGTTCCGATTTCATTAACCAATATCTATTCTCACTCATAATTCACTATGCTTTTTTTGGTGCGGTGTATTTCTTTATATACCACAAAACTGTTTGCCGTAACATTCCATCAAAATCTTGAGATGGTTCCCAGCTTAATTCATTCTTTATTTTTGAAGCATCAATAGCGTATCTAAAATCGTGCCCTAAACGATCCGTTACAAAACTTATAAGGTTCTTGTAATCCCCATCGGGTCCTTGACCTACTTCTTCATTTAGGATATCACAGATTTTATGAATGAGTTCTAAGTTCTTCCACTCGTTATTTCCACCAACATTATACGTTTCACCAGCTTTTCCGGTTAAAAATGCAGTTTCTAGTGCTGAGCAATGATCGTGGACGAATAACCAATCCCGTACATTCTGTCCAGCGCCGTAAACAGGAATAGGTTGCTTCTTTATCGCGTTCCGAATTACAGTGGGTATCAACTTTTCATCATGCTGATGTGGCCCATAATTATTAGAACAGTTGGTTGTAACCACGTTCATTCCATATGTATGAAAGTACGAACGGATAATCATATCGCTACCCGCTTTTGAGGCCGAATATGGGGAATTCGGAGCGTAAGGAGTATTTTCAGTAAAAAATCCTTCATCACCTAATGCACCATAAACTTCATCCGTAGAAACATGCAAAAAACGGTTGTTTGCCCAGTCATTCTCATCTTCCTTCCAAAGTTGTCTGCACTCTTCAAGAATGTTAAACGTCCCCAAAACATTTGAGAGAATAAAAGGTTCTGGACCCGTAATAGAATTATCTACGTGAGATTCTGCCGCTAAATGGATTACACCATCTGGCTTAAAAGTCTTTACGATATCTTTAACTTCGTCTCTGTTTATTAAATCTATTTTTTTGAAATAATATCGCTCAGAATCTCGAAATGGTTTTAGGTAAGATGAATCGGAAGCGTAAGTAAGTTTATCTATGTTCATAATTACCCAATCTGGATATTTTTCGAACAAACTTAGAATCAAATTAGAGCCAATAAATCCTGCTCCGCCTGTAATAATTATTTTTTTCAAAATAAGTCTTCTTCTCTTGTTAATGAAAGTAATGGAAGAATTTTATCCTTATCCGAAAGAATAGGATTATTCACTCTCCAGTTAATTTGAACAGATGGATCATCCCATCGGATCCCTCTCTCTCCATCAGGGTTATAATAATCGCTACATTTATAGCTAATAATAGCCTCTTTACTTAATACCGAAAATCCATGTGCAAAACCTTTTGGGATAAGAAGTAATCGATGGTTTTCATCTGATAATTCAAAAGCTAAATGTTGTCCAAATGTAGGCGATTCTTTTCGTATATCTACAGCTACATCTATTATAGTACCTTTTAAACAAGTAACTAGCTTGTCTTGAGGGCTTTTAATCTGATAATGCAATCCTCGAACTGTATTCTGACATGACTTAGAGACATTGTCTTGTACAAATTCTACACCTATCCCAGTATCTTTAAAGATAGAGTCTCGAAATGATTCAAAGAAATATCCACGATCATCTTCAAATACTCGAGGTTCAATTAATTTTATCCCTTCTATTTTGCAGTCAGTTATTCTCATTTATTAATTAAGTTGATTAAGTAGTTTCTGCAGTCCAGTTTTCCATTCTTCAATGTTAGCACTCTCAATTTTACTGATTTTTTTGGTGCTTAACTTAGAAAAATTGGGCCTTTTTGCTTTTGTTGGAAAAGCATCAGATGTAACAGGGTGAACCTTGAGTTCCATTCCCTTTATCTTAAAAATTTCAGTAGCAAAATCGAACCAAGTACATAGTCCTTCTGAGCTGATGTTAAAAATCCCCTGCTCATTTGCTTGTATAAGAGTCCATGTGTTTTGAACAACATTCTCAGTAAAGGTAGGACTGCCATACTGATCGTTTACAACATTAAGCTCATTTCTTGTTTCTGCTAATTTGAGCATGGTCTTAACAAAATTATTACCAAATTTCCCACATAACCAAGAAACACGAAGTATTAAGAAATCGCAGCCAGTCTCTTGAATAGCTTTTTCTCCTTCAAGCTTACTCGCGCCATAGACATTTACAGCTTTTGTATCAGAATCTTCTAAAAAGCCCTCAGGTATTAAGTCTAAATGTTCTGATGTACCACTAAATACATAATCTGTAGAGTAGTGAACGAGTTTAATATTTAAACTTTTACAAGTTGAAGAAAGGTTTTTTACGGCTTCACTATTTATTAAAAAAGCTTGCTCTTTTTCATCTTCGGCTAAATCCACTTTGGTATAAGCAGCACAATTTATCACCACGTCAGGCAAGTACGCTTCAAGAATAGCATTAGTAGAAGCAAAGTTCGTGATATCTAAATCTTTAGAACCAAAACTCTTATGAATGATACTATTCTTACTACAGAATTCTTCCCACTCCTTACCAAGCTGCCCGCCTCCACCAATTATTAAGCACTTCATAACTGAAACAATTTAATTTCCAAGAATCAAACAAATTCGCATAAGTCAACTACACTCTGAACACGTTTCTGACAAGCTACATCTAATGTGATTAAATCTAAACTATGAATTTAGAATCTACATCTCATTCTTAAAGCACAGGAAAAAATCAGAAACCGAATTATTAAGAAAATCTAAGATTAAAAGGCCATTACAGATGTTTAAAGCATGTTAAATTAATGCATAGTTCTTGTAACAAACATCTTTATGATTCGATTTTCCGTATTATTAGCACGGAGAAAATAAAACGATGTATTCAAAATTTTCAACATTTCTATTTGTAGGTCTAGCACTTCTATTTTGGCAAAGTGGTAGCCTTAAAGCCCAAGATAAAATATGGACTGGTGCAGTTGATTCATCTTGGCATACTTCTGGCAACTGGACCCCTGCTGGTGTACCCTCTGCGTCTCAAACGGTAAGTATGCGTGGGAATGTTACACCTTATCCAGTTATAACCTCAAATGTTACAGTACGCTCAGTAACTGTAAATCAATGGTATAGTAGCCCTGGCGATCAACTAACCATCAGGAACAATGCTACCCTAACTATTACCGACGACTTTACTATGAGCGGTGCAGGTGTACTAAACATTGTAAATGGGCATGTTTTGATGTCTGCAACTACTAGTGGTACTAATAATTATGCGGTCAACTCTGCAAATTCGGTTGTAAATATTACAAACGGTAGTTTTACCGCTGGTACTCTATCCGAAGATGTAGATGTTGAAATTATTGGAACCTTTAATTTGGGAAATGGATCGTTAACCGTATATGGCGACTTCGATATTTCCAATAGTGATACTTTTAACGCCGAAGATGGTACGGTTGTGATTAACGGTAATACTATTGTAAACGGAACTTATAATGGTGATGATGGAAATACTACTTTTAATGGATCAGTAGATGTACAAAGTGGAGGCGTACTAAACCTAGGCTCAGGAACTATCACCTTTAATGGCGAGACTTTTGTTGGTAATAGCGGAACCGCTAACTTAGGAAGCGGAACGGTATACATTAATGATAATATTGAAGTTAAAAGCGGAGGGTACTTTAATGTTGAGGACGCAAATGTAACCGTTACTGGAGATGCTGATTTTACTAGTAATGGAAATCTAACTATCGACACTGGCTCGATTACTATTACAGGGAATGCATCGCTGAGTAGTGGTGGCACCATGGATTTAAACTCAGGGAGCTTAAATGTTGGTGGTGATGCCTCCTTTACTGCGGGTGGCGTGGTAAATGCAGGCGATGCAACAATTACACTTGAAGGTGATTTCACTGTTTCAAGTGGGACTAACTTTAACTCAGATTCAAGTACTGTTGTCTTTTCTGGTGATTCTACCCAAACCGTCTCTTCTGGTGGAAATGTTACTTTTTACAATGTTGTAGTAGATTCTGGAGCTGTGCTCAACACTGATGGTGGCTCTGGGAACACTATTGTTATTGAAAATACGCTAGTGGTTGATACTGGCGGAGGAGTCAATGTTGCAGATGACGATGAATTAGATGTTCACGGTGGAATTGAGGGCGGAGGAACTGTTGCCAGCCCTAAACCTTATGCCATTTCGGCTGTTGCTCCTACTGTTACTTCAGTAATTATTACTTTTAACCGAGGTATGAAAGAATCGACCGCAGAGAACCTCTCAAATTACTCTATTAAAAGGGTTAGCGACGGCACTACCATATCGATTTCGAGTGCTACACTGAATACTGGCGGTGATAGCACTAAAGTTACTTTGGTTATCTCTACGATCTTGGAAGACATACAATACGAGGTTACGATGAATAACATTCAGAGTAATACGAATAAAACTATCTCAGCTAATCATAAGAACCGGTTTACCAAAACAGGGCCTATAACTTTTTATAGTAGACAATCTGGAAGTTGGGCTACAAATAGTACATGGTCTAAAATTAGCCACTCTGGTGCTGCCGCAACTTCAAACCCTAGCAATACAACTGGGGCAACTATTATTGTTGGTGATAGTGACGTTGTAACAGTTACAAGTACCACAAGCATAACTTCCCAAACTTCACTCGAAATTAAATCTGGATCGAAACTCGTTATTGGTACTGGTGCATTATTTACCACAGGTACAAAAACAATAACAGGCGCCGGTACTTTTGAAGTACAGAGTGGCACTTTGCAGATAGGCTCACTGGCTGGTATAAGTTCTTCAGGTGCAACAGGAAATATTCAAACTACAACTCGTACTTTTAGCTCTTCTGGATCTTATACTTATAATGGAAGTGGAGCACAGATTGTTGGAACCGGTCTCCCATCCACTGTAGCCAAACTTACAATAAATAACGCATCTGGTGTTTCATTATCTAATAACCTTGAGATTACAGGAACACTTACTCTTACAACTGGCACATTTACCATTAATTCTGGTAATAATCTTATTGCCAACACCAAATCAATTGCCTCGGGCAAGCTTTTGATGAAACAAACTATCACTGGTTCTAACGGCTGGAGACTGCTATCCTCTCCAATTTCGTCTACATATACCGACTTTTTAGATGCTATTGTTACTCAAGGTTACTCTGGTGCTTTTTACAGTACAGGCTCTAACCCAGGCGACACCGTTCAACCAAATGTACTGTATTATTTGGAATCTTACCCTGGAACAGATAACCAACGCTGGAGAGCGCCAGCAACTGCTGGTACTACAGTTACGCCAGGAAGAGGTCTTTATACATACATTTTCGGTAATATTGCTGGAGATTCAAGGTACAATAACAGTTTCCCTCTTACTTTATCCGTAGAAGGACAAGAGCATGAAGGTCCAGTTAATTTAAATGTAACGTATACAACATCGGCCGATTCAGGGTGGTCGTTGGTTGGCAATCCATACGCGGCCACAATAGATTGGGATGATAATACAAATTGGACGAAAACAAATATTGATGGTTCGATTTACGTTTGGGATTATTCTACTAACCAATATAAAACCTGGAACGGAACTACGGGAGACTTAGGCAATGGACTTATTTCTCCATTTCAAGGTTTTTGGGTTAAAGCTAATGGTACTAGTCCATCTTTGATAGTAGATGAAGATGCTAAGACAACTGGCGGTTCTTATGTAGGTAAAGCAACTTCATCTCTCTCAAACATTACACCCTCCTTTTCTATTACGCTTTCAGACGATCATAATGAGTCTACTACCCACTTGATGTTCAGCGAAGATGCTTTACTTAATAAAGATCAATTAGATGCTTATCGACTTGTTCCCCCGCCAGGCATTAGCTCCTACATAGACCTTGCGACCATTACCGATAATGGAAATCGTTTTTCAATTAATAACCTTCCTAGAAATTTTGGAATCCCAATAGAAATTCCTCTTTATGTAGATTCATATGTAAATGGGTATTCTGAGGGTAAACCATTGCATTTCATTTTTGATAATTTCAAAAATTTACCTGCTGAATGGACGATTACTTTAGTTGATACCAAAACTGGAGATGAAATAAATGTCAGAGAAACTAACACTTATTTATTTGATTTTGATGGATTCAAATCTAAAAGTGCTCCGAACAATACCTTTGGCTCTACTCCTAAAGTAACCGAAAAAGCCAGTTCATCTGATAGACGTTTTTTAATTAAAATTGTACCTGGGAATGACGGTATAGATATTCCCAATGAATTTGAACTGAAACAAAATTTCCCAAATCCATTCAATCCTACTACAAATATCCGTTTTACTTTGCCCATTCAAAGCTTCGTAGAACTTTCTATTTATGACCTTCTAGGAAGGAAAGTATCCACGCTCGTTCAAGGCGAAATAAGAGCCGGTGAGCACACATTTACCTGGGATGCTCGTGATTTAGCAAGTGGCATCTATCTTTATAGGCTAACCACAAAGGACGCTACTTTTACTAAGCGTATGACTCTTATCAAGTAAACGCCCTTTTCTATAAACTAATTAATTAGAATTACACAAATAGTTATTTATTCATATTAGGATTACATTTGTATAAATTTTCTGGGGCAATGAAATTAATTCAAAAAATATTCTTTTGGGGTTTAGTATTTTTAATTTCTATAGGATATAGTTCAAATAGTGTCCATGCTCAAACAATTACTTCGGCGACAGGTGGATCGAGTATATCAGCAGATAATTTCACTTCAGGTACTTGGACTTCCCTTACAGGGCCTATCATACAAGAAACTTCACCTGGCCAATTATCCACTGGAACACTACGATTAAAAGCCCCAACAGGTTTTGCATGGGATGTTGGAGGAACCGCTCCGTCTGCAACAGTTACATCACCTAAGTCAACGAAAATTACAGTAACACTTTCTTCACGTACTGCCTCAGAATTAGTATTTAGCTTAACTGGATCGAGTTCAGGTAACCCGAAGAATAACACTCATCGAATTGAGTTTTCCAATATAAGAGTTCGCCCATCTCAAGGCACACCCATTGCTTCTGGAAATATTTCAAATGTTGGAAGTGGAGCGCCTGGGGGTACTACAAATTACGGAACACTTACAATGGTTACAGGAGCAGATAGCCAAATTAGAGTTGAGTCTTTACCAACATCTGGTGGTTCCCTTATTGCTGCACAAAGTATTGAAGCGGGGCAATCATTGACTGTTTATTCCAATGTTAGAGACCAATATGGTAATTTTAAAAGAAATCAATCATCCACATGGAGTACTGAGTCAGAAACGGGTGGAGTTATTGATACCGATTTATCTACTTCTACTGGTTCTAGCACCGTCTTTACGGGAACTCTTACAGGTACTGGCAAAATAAAAGCAACTTCAGGATCTCTAACCGCTATACAAACTGGGATTTTGACTGTTACACCTTCAACTGCAGCTTCCCTATCAATTACTACACAGCCTTCTGCTTCTGCAACAGCTGGGGTGTCTTTTGCAGCCCAACCAGTCTTAAAAATACTTGATAGTTACGGGAATATAGTAACAACAGATAATTTTACTCAAATTACTGCCTCAAGGAATACAGGCCTTGGAAGTTTACAAGGTACAGTAACAAAAACTGCTGTAAACGGTGTTGTGACATTTTCAAACTTATCGCATAATATAGCAAACACTATCGACCTCACATTTTCTGCATCAGGATTTTCAGATGTGACTTCTAGTTCAATTACCGTTTCACCTGCTGCAGCTGCTAGTTTGGTTTTTTCACAGCAACCTGTAAATGGTAATCGAAATTCTGCTGTTCCAACCATTGAGGTTCAAATAATTGATGCTTTTAGTAACTATGTCTCTCAATCAGGTACACTAGTAACTTTATCCATTAACTCTGGAACAGGGAATATTAGTGGGAATACTGCAACAAGCGACGCAGGGGGTAAAGCTACCTTTAGTAGTACACAGTTTAATCAAGTTGGCCTAAAAACTATTATAGCGTCAGCACCTTCGGTTACGAACTCGCCAGTAAGTAATTCTTTTACTATTGCAACTGCTGGAACACTCGCCGGCTTTGAAATTGAAATTGCTGGTGGTGGAAGTATACCTACTCAAACCGCTGGATCTCCATTTAATATCAAAATAACCGCTGTTGATGGGGTTGGAGCTATATTAGATGGTACAATGGGCAAAGATAATTTTATTGGGAATATAAATCTCACAACAACTAGTGTTTTTACTGGTGCTACATCTACAACAAGCATTGGCCCATTTATAGCTGGTGTTTATTCCTCACATTCAGTCGGACTTACTTTAGCAAGTAATAATGCAACTATAACTGCAACAAATAGTGGTGGAAGTGAGGCTGGTAGCAGTGATGAATTTTCTATTGAGCCAAATGTACCAGACGTAGATAGTTCTTTTTTTTACGCTAACCCTGATAGTTTAATAGCAGATGGCGTAAGTCAATCCATAATTACTGTACAGTTACGCGACGAATATGGAAACAACGCTATTGGAAATGTTAGCGAAACAATATTAATCACAAAATCTTCGGGTACAGGATCTATCTCGGTAACTACCGGCAATGCAGATGGTACTTACTCTGCCACAGTAACCGCCCCTTCATCTGTTGGTTCAGCAATTTTTGCAGCTAGTATAGACGCTAGCGACATTACGTCTGGGGACGCAACTATTATATATACTTACAGTGAATTAGCAACTTTTTTAGTTGAAGCGACTGGGGGAGGAAACATTGGAATTCAAACAGCTGGAAGTAGTTTTAATATTAAGATTACAGCAAAAGATACCTATGGTAACACAATAGAATCTTTTAATGGCCCCGGAAATTCTGTAGTTCTTACATCCACAGGCACGATTTCAGCTGGTGGTGGTACTACTTCAACATTTACTAATGGGGTATTAAGCTCCCATGCTATTACAATAACTTCTTCAGGTTCGCGAACCATTACTGCAAGAAAGACGGCATCATCCCAAACAGGGACAAGTAATAGTTTTACTGTTAATCCAAGTACAACAAGTACTACCACCTCAACAATAACGCCCTCAAAAAGCTTTCTCCAAAATAATGGTTCTGATAACACTACCATAACCATTCAGCTAAAAGATCAGTACGGGAATAATCTTAACAGCAATCCTGGCACCTTAAATATCTCTAAAGGTGGAGCTAGTGCAACTATAACCACAGCTACTTATAGTTCTAGTGGCCGCTATACTGCTACATTAACTGCTTCTGGTAGCATAGAAACAGTCACCATTACGGCTGATTTAAATGGTGGCTCTACTTTCACTGATGACGCAGTAGTTATAATTACTCAATTTAATGAATGGGAAGGTAATGCTGGTGGAAACCAAACCAATAAAATAGATTGGGGAAACACTAGTAATTGGAGCCTAAATTCACTCCCTACCACTGGCCAAGTTGTACTTATTCCTTCGGGCTTATCCAACTATCCAATAATTGATGGAGAGGATCCCAACATTGACTTTCTAAGCATCGAAAGTGGTGCCAATGTGACTTTAATAAGTCGAAATATTACCATTAATAATGAGATTTCTGGATTAGGTAGCTTTTTTGGAAATGATGGTATAATACATATTGGTGGTGATTCTAAACTTTCAAATTTTATCGCTGGCTCTTCAAATATTTATTTTGATGGTAGCGGCACTCAAGTAATTGAAAATGACTTCACCGCAGATTCACTCTTTATTGACAATAACGTAACCACTAGCGACTATCTCGAAGCATTTTCCAATATAAATATTGCTTCTGGAAAAACACTCACTATGGAGTCAGGGTCTCAGCTTGTAGCTTATGGCACATTAGTTTTGGAAGGCACTTTAATTGGTAATAGTTCAAAATTTACATTTAGCGGAGATGTTAGCGTTGGAGTAAGTGGTTCTTTCGATTTAACTAGCACCTCCCTTATACTAGATGGAACAAGTACACAGGAAATTAACGGCATTAATAACCTTAAAAACTTTACCATCGATAACACTTCTGGTGTTAAAATTAACAGTGATTTAGTTGTTACCGACACCCTTTTTATAGTCAACGGTATATTAACACTGGAATCAGGCACTAGTTTTGTAAGCAATATTAAACAAGGCAATACTACCGACTTAATTGCACGCCGTGAAATTAGCGGAACTACTGGATGGAGACTCATCTCTCCCCCTATTGATTCAGATTACAATGATTTCTTGGACGGTGCCATTACGCAAGGATACTCTGGTGCTTATTATAGCACTGGAAGTAATCCAGGCGATACTGTTCAACCAAATGTTCTCTATTACGACGAAACATATACTGGAACCGATAACCAAAGATGGCGAGCACCTGTAAGTGCAGCTACATCTTTAACACCTGGTAGAGGTTTATTTGTTTACTTTTTTGGTAGCCAAGCCTCAGACTCGCGATATAATGATGCGCTGCCTGATACTCTACAAATTCAAGGTGCCGAAAATGACGGCAATGGCACTACATTCACTTTCCCGATTACATATACTGTTGCCGCAGATAGCGGTTGGAACTTAGTGGGGAACCCGTTTACAGCAACAATAGATTGGGATGACGGGAATTGGACAAAAACCAATATGAATAACTCCATTTATGTTTGGGACCCGTCCACCAACGACTATTTAACTTGGAATGGACTCACTGGCTCATTAACTGACGGAATCATTGCCCCTTTTCAAGGCTTCTGGGTTAAAGCTAACGGTGCAGGTGCTCCAGCTCTTAAAGTTAATAAAACCTCTAAAACTATTGGCGGAACATTCTATAAATCAAATAGAGGTACTCCAACCATTGAGCTAACTTTAAAATCAGATTCCTTAGAAAAATCCACTCATTTTTCCTTTACTGAGGAAGGCAGCTCTGGAGCGGATGATTTAGATGCATATAGGCTCTTACCTTTCGATACCGATACTTACTTAGAACTGTTCTCACTTCTTGATGATGGCACACAGTTAGCAATTAATAACTTGCCTAGAGATTTTGGAGTCCCAATTGATATTCCTATTTACGTAAATGGTTTTAAAAATGGAAAACAGCTCAACAGCGATTTTACTCTAACTTGGGAAGGATTAAAAGAGGTTCCCGATAGCTGGTCTCTTCAACTGCTAGATAGAAATAAAAAGGAAATCACCAATTTAAACCAATCTGAGACCTATTCTTTTTCAGTTAATTCGAGGAGTAAGAAAAGTGTTCAAGCCAACTCTCCAAATAAGTCTAGTATTACGGAAAAAAATAAGGCACTTAACCTTGAAGCTGAATTCTTTTTAAGAATTTCTCCTGGTGACGATGCTTTAGGTCTACCTAAAGCATTCTCTTTGTCTCAAAATTTCCCAAACCCTTTTAATCCAAGTACTAATTTACAGTTCTCCCTCCCACTCAGATCGAATGTAACCCTCATCATATACGATGTAATTGGTAGAGAAGTAACTACTCTAGTAAATACAGAATTACCAGCTGGTATACATACTGTTGAGTGGAACGCCACCAAATTATCTAGTGGGGTATATTTCTACAGGCTAGTTACACCTAAGAATGTATTTGTGAAAAAAATGACACTTATTAAGTAAAAGCCCTTTTCTGAATCCCATCAGTTAGAATTACCTAATTATACTTACAACAATTTACAATATCTATATATTGATTTAACTGATTAAGAAATTACCTGTATTTCTCTTGTTCTTAAAAAAGCTTTGTCATAAGAAACTGATTCTAACTTTGTTATTTTTGCTCATTACGAAAATAACATTTGCGCAGCTTTCTGGATATGAATTTAGAAAGCTATTAACTGTTGACAATACTCAAGTATCTGGAGCCTCCCCCCTTACCAACTTCCCTATACTTTTTAGCTTTACTGATAGTGATTTAGCCACCGTAGCAAATGGAGGAAAAGTTCTAAACGCAAACGGCTATGATATTGCATTTACATCCGACGATGGAAACACCCAGTTAGATCATGAGCTAGAATCCTATAATGCAACTACTGGTCAAATTCTGGTTTGGATTCGATTTCCATCTCTAAACGCCACGTTAGATACAGACTTTTATATATATTTTAGAAATTCAGGACAAACTACCGACCAATCTGTTTCTTCTACATGGGATAACGATTACCAAGTTGTGATGCATTTAGATGACATGGCCGACGCCACTTCTAATGCTAACAATGGTACCGATAATGGAACTACCAGCACAACTGGCGTTATTGGGAATGCACGTGCATTTATAAATAACCAGGACGATTTCATTTCCATAGCCGATGACCCAACTCTCGATATTACTGGAGATATCACCATTTCTGTTTGGGTTAATAACACTAATTTTGGAGATACTCCCGATTTAATAACAAAAGGCACCTATACTGAAGCATACTCAACATGGATTCGTAGCGATGGAACTATGAGATTCGCAACAGACGGGTCCACTGTTACAAGTTCAGGGTCTATAACTTCAGGAACTAATGCATATGTAGTTTTTACCAAGTCTGGTTCTGGTAGAACAATTTATATTAACGGAAGTGCTGCGGGATCAGACGGAACAACCACTGCCTTTTCAACAAACAATAGTCCACTCACTATTTCAACCGATTCTTACGCCCTCACTGGCTTTGTCGATGAAATGCGTGTTTCTGATATAGCACGTTCCGCAGACTGGATTTCAACAGAGTACAACAACCAATTTTCTCCAGGAACTTTTTATTCCGAAACCCCCGACCCTCCCGTAATATCTGGTATTGAAGGCGCGGCAAACTCTGTTGTTGCTGGTGGCTCCATGATTTTTGTAAGCTCAACAATCTCAGTAAGCACCCCTTTCGCAGATTCTTTAGAAAGTGCAACCATCCAAATCTCTAATAACTACGATATCAGTGAAGATGATTTAGACTTTGTGGATACTGGCTTAATTACAGGTTCATGGAGTTCTGGTACAGGCACACTAACACTTACAGGAAGAGCAAGTGTAGCAGATTACCAAACTGCACTCCGAAATGTTACCTATCAACATAGTGATGGAGCATCCCCAAACTTAGACACCCGTACAGTTTCATTTACCGTAACAGGGCCATTTTACACTAGTACTGCTGCTACTAGAGATATTATCATCACTGAAATTATATCCGATCCTTCTACCGATATTGCAAACACCGTTTTTCATTTTGATGCTCAAGACATTGACGGTGATTTACTAACAAACGACCAACCTGCCGACAATGCTGATGTAAGCTCTTGGGGAGACCGCTCCCTTAACGCAGGTGGGAGTTCAGCAACTATTACTAATTCTGCTGGTGCTGGCGACGAGCCTAAATTTAACTCAAATTATTTTGGGGAGCGTGGAGCACTTTTATTTGATTACAACTCGGGCAATGCTGGCGACAACTTCCAGATTAATGATAATAACATTCTAAACACAAGTACTTTTACTGAAAAATCATTTGCTGTGGTTTTCAGGACGGGCGAGATTCTCTCTGGTTTACAGGTTATTTATGAACAAGGTGGCGGAAGTAAGGGATTTCAAATATCTATTAAAGATGGAACTCTCTATGCTTTTGCTTGGAGCAATGATGCTTCTTGGGTAGATGGAGATGACCAGTCCATTAATCTAGGAAGCGTGGATGTTAACACCTCTTATATTGTTCTAGCAAGTCTAGATGCTACTGCCGAAACTTGGAGAGCAAACTTAAATGATGGTACAATTACGGAAAGTGCTGGCCGAGCATTATCGATGGGCAGCCATGGAGGAGATGCCACTATTGGTGAAGAAGATGGAACCGTTGATCCCATCACTTTTTCAAATAATCCCGCTAATACAAATAATTTTGACGGCTATATAGCAGAACTCATTTCTTGGAATTCAGCATTAAGTGATAGTAAATTCGGTAGTTTATATAACTATTTATGCGAAAAGTGGTGTAATATTGCCCCTGTTCTAGCCTCTATAGAAGGAACAAATTTAGACTTTACTGAAGGAGATTCCCCTTTAGCCATTACTTCTTCAATTGCAATTTCAGATGCCGACAACACACTTCTTGATAGTGCTAAAGTAGAAATCACAACAAATTTTCTAACCTCCGAAGATCAACTAGCTTTTGTGGATGCTGGAGGAATTACGGGAAGTTGGAATTCAACGTCAGGCCTTCTCACTTTAACAGGAAATGCCACACTTTCTCAATATCAAACCGCACTTAGATCGGTAACTTATCAAAATTTGAATACGGTAAATCCTAGTACTCTTTTGCGTACTGTAAGCTTTACTGTAGATGATTGGGACGACGTTAGTAACATCGTGACAAGAGATGTTAACGTTATTGCTGTTAACTCAACCCCAACACTTTCTGGTATATCTGGTGCTGTATTGAGCTATACAGAAGGCACCGGCCCAGTTTCTCCCTCCTTCCCTGTAGTTATAACTGATATTGACGATACCAATATGGAGTCGGCAACTATCGCCATTACAAATAATTATTTTAATGGTGAAGATATCCTTGATTTTTCGGATGCTGGTGGCATTACTAGTTCATGGAACGCTTTAACTGGAGTTTTAACACTTATAGGAAGCGCTACAATTTCTACTTATGAAACGGCATTAACCAACATTACTTACGAAAACACTAGTTCAGATCCCGTAGAAGTTACTAGAACTTTTTCTTTTACGGTTAACGATGGCGATAATAACAGTAATACAGAAACTCGAGATTTAGATCTAACAGCTGTTAATTCCCCTCCTATCCTAACTAATATTGGAACTGGAACTCCTGTCTATTCGGGTATTGATCTACAGCTTACAAGCACTATCGAAGTTTCTGATCCCGACGATACTATGATTGATAGCGCAATTGTCGTAATTAATGGAAACTACACTCCTACAGAAGATTCACTTTTTTATACTACATTATTTGGAATTACAGGTACTTACAGTTTAGCCACTGGTAGATTAAAACTCGTTGGCACATCCTCTTTCTCTGATTATCAAACCGCAATGCGATCTGTTAGATATCGGAATTTTGGAGCCATTCCCACCGGCCCTGCTAGGGAAATTGCCTTTATAGCTAGCGATGGTGACCTCAAAAGTGACTCCTCTAAAATATCCATTGAAGTAAACGCTGTTGAAGCTATTTCAGGTTTAACCGTTTGGCTCCGAGCTGATGTAGGCGTAGTTACAAGTGGAACTGAAGTGGTAACATGGGAAGATCAGAGTGGCAACAGCAACGATTTTACAGGAGTTAGTGGTTCAGTTGACCGCCCTAAATTAAATGCCACCTCAGCCTCATTAGGAGATCAACCTTCAATCGAATTTGTAGGAAATGGTGACTACTTTTCAGACTCTGACGCAGAAACCAATTACCTAAACGGTATGACTGAGTTCACTTTACTGATGGTATATAAGTCTGATGTGACAAATACCGATCGTGGTTTGTGGAATGCTAACACTCCTAATGGTGGTGACGAGATTTTTACTATTAGATATGATGAGTCGGGTGCTAATGGTGGAGGCTCTTTCACCAATGTTATTAAAACTGGAATTTTAGCTAATAGCGCAGCTAACCAGCTAGAAAGTTTCTCGGACATACAAACTACCAATGCGCAAATAACTAGTTTACATTGGGAATCAAATGAGGCCTATGATATTTATGTAGATGGGATATTAAATAATCCAAGTTCTGCAGGGTCTCCTCCTTCAGGTACAATATCCACTGCTACTACTGCTATTGTTGGAAAGGGTGGTAAAGATGAAGGAAATAAGAGTTGGGACGGTCAGATTGCCGAGGTTATACTTTATGCAAGAAATTTAAACGAAGACGAGCGTCAAAAAGTAGAGGATTATCTCGCTGTTAAATACAGTAGTGCCATTCGTAAAATTACACCTGCCACAGGTGGAGAATCAATTTCTGCTGACGATGCTAGTACAACTTATACCTCTCTTACTGGTCCGTTTATTCAAGAAGGTTTTTCTGGTGAATTAGGTGGAAGTGCAACAATTATTTTAAAAGCTCCAGTTGGATATGAATGGAATACTGGCGCTAGCCCAGGAACAACTATTTCCCCAGCTTATGGTGGATCCACAACTTTAGCCGCAACTTTTACAAGCATTGATAGTGATGAAGTAACTTACACCATCAATACAGAGTCTTCAGCCAACCCAGGCCAAATTGAATTTACGGGCTTGCAAATTCGCCCAACAACTGGAGTTCTTCCTAATACCAAAAATATTACTAATACAGGCTCAACAGGTCAAGGTGGTGGCACCAATTATGGAACCCTGACTATGATTGCTGGTGCTGCAGATAGTTTGACATTCGTTCAACAGCCATCCATAACTAATGTTGATAGTACCATTACCCCCTCAGTGCGAGCTCAATTAGTAGATCAGTTTGGTAATTATATTGAGACAAGTGGCACAAGTATAAGTATTGCAAAGGCTTCAGGTCCTGGTGCACTTTCAGGTACAACTACTGTAAATACAAATTCATTAGGAATTGCTGATTTCAATGACCTCGTTTTTGATGACATTGGTACCTATACATTAACAACATCAGGCTCAGGTTTAGACTCAGAAACAAGTAACTCATTCACTGTAATTAATGCGGGTGTATTGGCAGGATTCAAAATTGAACGAGCTCCTTATGGAAATATAAGTGCCAAGACAGCCGGACAAACCTTCAATACTGTAATTTCAGCCATTGATGGAACAGGTACAACCGTAACAACTTTTACAGGAACTGTTCTTATTACTTCCACATGTACAATGGGTTCTGGACAAGGAACCACTGCTAGCTTTGTTTCAGGTATTTTGAATCCACATAATGTTAGTATCACAAGTATTGGTAATTGTACTATTACAGCAACAAATTCCGCAGGTTCTGAGACAGGAACAAGTAATACATTTACTGTTGCTGCGGGTGCCGCTGATGAAACAACTTCAACCATATCTTCCTCGCCTGCTGTAATTCTGAATGATGGGGCAAGTACTTCAACAATTACGGTACAGCTAAAAGACATTTACGGAAATAATTTGAGCGTTGGTGGTGAAACGGTATCGCTTTCAGCCACTTCTGGTACGCTTGGCTCGGTTACTGATAATGGAAATAGCACCTATTCTGCTACACTCACTTCGTCTGTTAGTGTCGGAGTATCAACAATTACAGGAACTTTAAATAGTAATCCAATTACAGATAACGCTACAGTTGAGTTTGCTGCGTTCTCACATATCTGGATAAGTCAATTAGGCTCTGCAGCAGTAGCTTCAGACTGGGATGATTCTGATAACTGGAACGTTCCTTCAGTACCTGGAGTATCCTCAGTGGTTCTTATCCCAACAGATCCATCCGTTGGAAATGAGTACCCAGTTGTGGATGTTACTAATACTCAGATTGCTAGCCTTACTTTAGAATCTAAAGCCCAAATTACCGTTTCTGGAAGTAGCAATTTTATTGTAACTGGCGATATTAATGGAGACGCTAGCATTCTAGGAACTAATAACGATTCTTTAACTATTGGTGGAAATATTAATGTAGCTGATGTCTCTCTAGGTACAGTTGTTTTTGACGGTTCATCGGATCAAACTATAATAAGTCCAAGCTCCTATGTTCATGTAGAAATTGATAACCCAGGAACAGTCTTTGTAACCGAAAACTTTACAGTTTCAGGCACTCTTGCCCTTACTGATGGGGAATTGTTAATCCCTTCAGGTGTAAACTTAATTGCCAACACTCAAACCTATGGCTCAGGTAATCTTCGTTTTAAAAGAAAGGTAAGCGGTGTAAAAGGCTGGCGTATACTCTCATCTCCTGTTTCTTCTACCTATGGAGATTTTATTGATGGCTTGTTAACTCAAGGATTTTCTGGAGCTTTTTACAATACAGGCTCTAATCCTGGAGATACACTTCAACCAAATGTACTTACTTACCTTGAGAGCTATCCTGGAACTGATAATCAGAGATTTAGAGCGCCAACGAGCTCTGCTCAAAATCTAACCCAAGGCCAAGGTATTTTTGTTTACTTTTTTGGTGATATTGTCGCCGATCCTCTTTACAACAATCCGCTTCCTGATACTATCGATGTAACGGGCCAAGAGTTTGACGGTAATGGTACGCAAGTTGATTTTGGGGTAACCTATACCACCGCAGCCGACTCCGGTTGGAATTTGGTGGGAAATCCATTTGGTGCAACCATTGACTGGGATGACGCTGCAAACTGGACTAAAACCAACATTGAATCTACAATCTATGTTTGGGATCCCTCCGCAAACGCCGGTAATGGAGAGTATTTAACCTGGAACGGAACAACTGGAACACTCGGAAGCGGTTTAATATCTCCATTTCAAGGATTTTGGACTAAAGCCAACGCAATTAGTCCTTCTCTAATAGTAAAAAAGGCTGTAAAAACTACCGGCGGAAACTTTGTTAAAAAAGAATCTAGCTTCACCACTCCTGTAATAGAGTTAGAAGCTGTTACAGACGGTTTGAGCAAGCGTACAAGCTTTATGTTTAGTGAAGATGGCTCAAATGAAATTGATCATTACGATGGCTATAGGCTCGTTCCTTTCTCTGAATCCCAATTAGAATTTTATTCTATATTAGATGACGGAACCCAACTTGCCATAAACAGCTTACCAGTTACTTTAACGAATAGAATCAAAATCCCACTTAGTTTAAGTGCCTTTAAAAATGGATTACCATATTCTGGAGAATTTACAATCCGACTTTCAGGAGAAAAAGGAATTCCCGAAGATTGGCTTGTATCACTTTTAGACAATGAAACAGGAGAAATTATTGACCTAATATCAGACAGGAGTTACACCTTCTTTTTTGGAACTAAGGGCAAAATTTCTTCTAATTCTCAAAAAGGTAAAATGAGTGTAACTCAAAAGAGTTCTTCACAATCTACTCGCTTCTCTCTTCAAGTCTCAACACCAGAGATAGAAACTAGCATTCCTAATCGGGTTTATTTAAATCAGAATTATCCT
>TARA_R110002096_G_scaffold81752_11_pt1 | contig 25666 bp, 26 predicted proteins | sample TARA_R110002096 | Tara Oceans TARA_R110002096 (sample SAMEA4397295) | marine metagenome | biome: Polar Biome; feature: [DCM] deep chlorophyll maximum layer (ENVO:01000326); material: water (ENVO:00002006), including particulate matter (ENVO:01000060) such as... | depth 35 m
AGACATAATTGCTCTGCCGTGAGCCCGTTCGGATAGCCTTTGCCGTCCAGTCTTTCATGATGGGCTCCGGCAATCGGCGCGATATCCCTGAACACGGACACGCGCTCAAGAATTTTCTCGCTGAGCCGGGGATGGCTTCGGATCGCAGCCCATTCGGCATCGCTCAATTTGTCCGGCTTGTCCAGAATCTGATTACTCACCGCCAGTTTTCCAAGGTCATGCAGCAACGCGGCCCGGCGCAGCCAGCGGCGGTGATCTGCTGGCAGTCCCATTTCCTCGGCAATGATATCGCAATAAAGCGTCACCCGGTTGCTGTGATCGGCGGTGAATGAGCTTTTCGCGTCAACCACGTCGGAAAACGCCTCGGCAATCTCGTCGAGATAATCCTCATCGACCGGCTGATCCTGCAGAGCCGGCGTCATGGCGAAAACGTGGGCTTCCAGATCAGGACCGTAGGCCGAATCCCAGAACGACTGGTCCGCCTGCCCCGCCAGGAACGCATCGACCAATTTTGGACTGAACCATTTACCACTCCGCGATTTCACCTCGGTGACAGCCGCCTGTTGTCCCTGATCGGTGGCAAAGACGTCGATCACCTGCGCCATCAGCGCAATGTTGGCGATCATCGGAACCGCATCGCCTGTCAGCCCGTTCGGCAAGCCCGAACCGTCCCATCGCTCGTCAAGGCAGCGAATGGCATCTTGTACGGGCTCGGAAAACCGCATCCGCCGGGCAATATCGGCCCCGCGTTCGCAACGCGTCTCAATCAGCTCGCGCGCCAGTTCGCCGCCATTCTGCATGACATTCACCAGGGCACGAATGCGTTCACTCAGCCCGGATTCAAGGCCGGTCTTGGAAAACACAAAGCGCAAAGCTGCACTCAGACTGCCATCAACAGTTTTGAAGTCACGTTTGAACGCAATATCATCTGTCAGATAGAGGTTGCAGACCCGTGCGGCATTGCTGCTGCAGCCAAGGTCTTTCAACAACAATACATAATAAAGATCGCGCAATTCGGTTTCATTCAGTCCAAGCTGCAATCCGATATTCGATCCGATCCAGCAGCAGCGGATGCAATGGCCCTCCGGCTGGCCCTCTGTCATATCAAGCGCAAATGACAGCGTACCCAGCAGTTCGGCAAGATTTACACTTTCAATCGGCTGTTTTCTGTAACCGGTTTTCATCACCCACATCCCGTCTTTCCTGCCCCGGACTGTAGGATTGAAATTTTAACAAGCGCTTACAGATGAAGCATCAATTGTCTGGCACGAGACACTGTGTCGCACTGCGTTGCAGCGTGTGGCTAAAGCGGCCGGTCATCATCGTTGAGAATTCGTTCCGCTGCACCGTCAGGGTCCTCATACTGACCGCTTTTCAGGCTCCATAGAAAGGCGCCAAGTCCAAGCAGACCAAGGCCAAGCGCGACAGGAATGAGAAACATCAACAAGTTCATGCTCCTGCCCGCTTCAGTCCGGCTCGCTTCAGCCCTGATCGGGGCAAGCCGACCTTTGAAATCAATACCGCCTCAGCCATGTTTCTGTCCCGCAGCAGTCGAAGACTGTTGGCGACAACCACGATTGAAGAGGCCGACATCGCGATTGCCGCCACCAGCGGGGTAACAAATCCCACCATGGCCAGCGGCACGGCGACGCAATTATACACGATTGCAAGCCCGAAATTCTGCCGCACCAGCCGCGCCGCCCGCCGCGCAATGCCAATGGCAAAGGGAACGGCATTCAGACTGTCCCGTGTGAAGACAAAATCCGCCGCCTGGCGGCCGATATCCGAAGCACTGGCCGGTGCCATTGAGGCGTGTCCCGCTGCCAGGCTGGGTGCATCATTGAGCCCGTCCCCGACCATCAGAACCTTGTGGCCGTCCTGTTGCAGGGCATTGATATAGGTAAATTTCGACTGCGGCGTTTCGCCGGATCGCAGCGCATCAATGTGCACCGCCCGGCCGATACGGGCGACCGCTTCAGACCCATCGCCGGACAGTATTTCGGTTGGAACCCCCTGCCGCTTCAAGGCGGAAATCGCCTGCTCTGCATCGCTTCGCAAAGTTTCCTCAAGCATAAACCGCCCAGCCGGCGCACCAGCCCGTGCAAAGGCAATTCCCCCGGAAAGACCGCCATCAGCAGGGATCGCATCATCCGGGGCAGCAATCTCAGCAACCCAGCCGGGACGGCCAAGACGCATCAGGTCGCCGTCGATACGCGCTTCGACGCCGTAGCCCGGTATTTCAGTGGCGCTTGCGCAATCCAGCAAAGGCTCATCCTGCAACAGACGGGCAATCGCTTTCGATGCCGGATGCGATGACATTGCGGCAAGGGTTTTTGCCCGTGCACGGTCCTCTGCAGAAAGCCCGGTGAAGCCGGCAATGCCAGCATCCCCCATAGTCAGGGTTCCGGTTTTGTCAAACACCACCCGGTTAATTTCTGCCAGCCGCTCCAACGCCGATCCATCGCGCATCAGAATACCATTTTGAAACAGCCGCGTTGCGCCGACGACATGGACCACAGGCACGGCGAGGCCAAGAGCACAGGGACAGGTCACGATCAGCACTGCAATCGCAACGGTCAGCGATCTGTGCCAGTCGCCGCCGCTCGCCACCATCCAGCCGACGAAAGCCGCCAGCGCCAGCAGATGCACCGCAGGCGCATAAATCCGCGCCATCCGGTCGGCAATCCGGACAAAGGCACCGCGCCCGTTTTCGGCAGCCTCCAGCATCTTCATGACTTCTGACAAAAACGATTGATCGGCCTGCTTCGTCACCACCAGATCAATTGACCCGGTCGCGTTCAGCGTGCCTGCCTCGACTGAGTTTCCGGGACTGACCGGCACCAGAGCACTTTCGCCTGTGACCAGCGAACGATCCAGATCACTGCTGCCGCGCAGAATGGTGCCATCCACCGGAATGCGGTCTCCGGGAAACACCCGCAACTGCATCTGCGGCATGATGTTTTCCACCGGCGTGTAGACCAGCTCTCCATTTGGCGTAATAAGGGAGCCGCCCTTCGCTGACAATCGGCTCAGGCTGACCACCGATTTGCGCGCTTTGTCCCGCATCCGCTGATCCAGATAGCGCCCGATCAACAGGAAGAACAGCAAGGTGACAGCCGCATCAAAATAGGCATCAGCACCTCCAGTAAACGTCTCATAGAGGCTCATGCCAAGAGCCAGCAGCACGGCAAGCGAAATCGGCACATCCATGTTCAAACGTCCGCCGCGCAGCGCTTTCAGTGCGGAGCGGAAGAACACCTGACCGGAATAACCCACCACCGGTATCGCGATCAGGGCGGAAATCAGATGAAACAGATCGCGCGTCGGCCCGTCTGCACCCGACCATACCGAGACCGACAGCAGCATGATATTGCCGGCCGCAAATCCCGCCACCGCAAGCGCTCTGAGCAGGGCGGAAGACGCCCTGTCATCGTGTTGTTCAGAGACTTCGGCCTGATCAATCGGCGTTGCGGTAAAGCCGGTCCGCTCGAGGGTCTTTTCGACAGCGACGATATCGGCCGCCTGTTCGACCAGCACTGTCAGACGTTTCAAAGTGAGATTTGCCCGTGCGCTTTTAACGCCAGGCAAGGACGACACCGCATTTTCGACAGCTGAAATGCAGCCGCCGCAATGCATGGCAGGAACAGAGAAAACGAATTTGAATGTGCCATCGGACTGCCTCTGGCCGGCCTCGATCAGCACTGCACGCGTCATCGCCGCATCACCCTGCCCCTGCGCGGCGGGTTCTGATTCTGCCAGTGCTACACTGCCGCTTCGGCCCATGGATTCAGCCCTTTACCTCAAAGCGGATAATCCGGCTCCATGTCACCGCACCGGCATCCGACACCGCAAGCTCTGCCTCCCAGATGCCGGCACCAAGCACTGTTTCAATCTCGAATTGCCCGCCACCTGCCGACCGCAGCTGCAAGCGCCTGTCATCGCCTTCATGCACCGGCCGCCCCAGCTTGACTTCAACTTCAACCTGCTCAATGGCGCGGCCCGCCGCGTCCGTCAGATCGACAGAAAATACCCCGTCCGCATAGCCTGACGCTGCCTGCCAGCCCAGCGCGGCCTGGCGCTGGTACTCGGCAGATCTGCTATTGAATTTCTGACTTTCGACATAAGTGTTCTCCACCACAAGCCCGGTCCAGCTGGAACTGGCGGAAAACGCCAGAAACAAATTGACAGAAATGATGGTGCCAAAAAACAGGCCCATCACGCCCGCCATATGCCAGCCGGTAAACTCATCCGGCGAAAAAATGCGTTTCAACAGGGACATCATCTGGCCTCCGGCGCTGCAAAGACGGCGTCATACACGTCTTTTTCTTTGGATTGCCTGTCTTCGACGACCAGCCGGAAAGCGGTTGATCCACCCTCAATCAAATCGGCAGGCTGGCGCACAAAAACACGCAGGGCACGCAATTTGTCGGGTTCAATAGGAATGGCAAAGGACACACCTTCAGCCTGATCCAGTCCGGGGATGGTCATCATTGCTCCTGGAAGGTCCTCCAATGACAGATATATCACCCTCGGCTCCTGCAGCATATTGAGAATTTTGACCGTATAGCCATTGCGGATCGCGCCATCGCTGAGTTGCACGAATATCGGATTGCGGTCGTGCTGAACATTCACTCCCAGGCGATCACGCAGGGTCAGAGCGGTCAACAGGCCAACCCCGATCATCGCCCAGAGGGCAAAATACAACAGCGTGCGCGGCCGCAGAAAGATCCGCCAGTCAAACCTCCTTATGCCAGCAACAAAGCCATCGCCATCGCGAATCCGGTCCGGATTTATCGTGTTGCTGCCGGGCTCTGTCGCAAGCGCCATATTGGTGTTGTAATCACTCAGCGTGGAATAGGAAATCAGCCCCTTTTCCCGCCCCAGCCTGCCCATAATATCATCACAGGCATCAATGCACAGAGCGCAGGTTATGCACTCCATCTGCTGACCCTCGCGAATGTCAATTCCCATCGGACACACTGCAACACAGGCATCGCAATCCACACAATCGCCCATCGGCTCGCCGGTTGCAGCCGCCTTTTTGCGCCCGTGGGTGCGCGGTTCGCCGCGCCAGTCATTATAGGTGACGACCAGGGAATCCTCATCCACCATGGCCGCCTGAATGCGCGGCCACGGGCACATGTAATTGCACACCTGCTCACGCATCAAACCGCCAAAGACGTAGGTTGTCGCGGTCAGCACGGCGATGGTGGCATAGGCAATGAAGGCGGCCTGTCCGGTTACAAGCTCGACCAGCAGAGTCGGGGCATCGGCGAAATAGAAAATCCAGGCTCCACCCGTGGCAATGGCAATGGCAAGCCAGATGGTGTGCTTGATGACGCGCTTGCGGATTTTACCCAGCGTGAAAGGTGCGGCATCGAGCTTCATTCTGGCATTGCGGTCACCTTCGATGAACCGTTCCACGACCAGAAACAAATCCGTCCACACGGTCTGCGGACAGGTATAGCCACACCACGCTCGGCCCACCACCGAGGTCACCAGAAACAGACCGATTCCGGCCATCACCAGCAGGCCGGCGACAAAATAGAATTCCTGCGGCCAGATTTCAATAAACAGGAAATAGAAGCGGCGGTTGGCCACATCCACCAGCACCGCCTGGTCGGGCGCATAGCCGCCGCGGTCCCAGCGCAGCCACGGCGTGACATAGTAGATCGTCAGTGTGACGGCCATGATGATCCACTTCAAACGCCGAAAATCTCCCGAAGCGCGCTTCGGGAAAATTTTCTTGCGCGCCACATATAATTTGGGCGGATCTTTCAGAAAATCGATGCTGTTCATGTGATTTCCGGCTTGTGCCTTCTATCTTGCGACCATACTGCCGAACCGACCGGCCGGCCTTCATCTATATCAAGCGTCGTCCAGGCCTATTCGCCGCCACCCAGACTGTGAACAAAGATCGCCAGCTGTTTGGTTGTAGTTTCGCTCAATCGGTCTGCCCAGCCGGGCATGACGCCCTGTTGCGGCTTCGATATCTGCGCCACAATCTCCTTTTGCTCGCCACCATAAAGCCAGATCGCATCGCTCAGATCCGGCGCGCCCAGATCCCGGTTGCCCTTGCCGTCATCACCGTGACAGGCGGCACAATTGTCCGCAAAAACAGTTTCACCGCGCAGGGCAGCTTCCGTGTCGCTGTCCTGACCGGACAGCTGGCGCACATACCAGGCAACGTCCACAATATCGCTGCGCTCCAGCAGATCATCAGCTCCGAAGGCCGGCATGTCGGACAGCCGCGTATCCTCATGCGGCTCGTAGCGGATACCGTGCTGCAGCGTGAGGTAAATCTGCTCAAGTTCACCGCCCCAGATCCAGTCATCATCCAGCAGGTTCGGATAGCCGCCGCCACCGGCACCACCCGCGCCATGGCATTGCGAGCAATTCACCTTGAATGCCGACGCGCCGCCTGCAATGGCAAATTGCAGCAAGTCAGGATCGGCCTGGATATCCGCCAGATCCATGCTCTGAACCTTGTCGCCAAGCACAGCGCGCGATGCTTCAACACTGGCAATATCGGCGATTACATCGCCGCGGCTCGACCAGCCCAGCACACCCTTGGTGGCTCCTGAAATGCCCGGCCAGGCCGGATAGGCAATCGTGTAGCCGATGGAAAACACAATCGTGGCGTAAAACGTCCACAACCACCACCGTGGCAGCGGATTGTTCAACTCCTTGATGCCATCCCAGTCGTGGCCGGTGGTCTCGACACCCGTGACCTCGTCGATATCATTCTGCTCGGCCATGATTCTAATCCTCTTGAAACGGGATGCGGGCCGCATCGTCACTGTGTTTTTTGGAGCCCGGCCTGAAGGTCCACACGATTGCGATGATGAAAATCGCAAACATGTAAAGCAGGCCCCAGCTGTCGGCGAAGGTGCGCATGGCTTGATAAGTTGATCCCATCACAGGTCTCCTAACGCAGATTCTGTTCGGGCTGGTAGGAAGAGAAGTCCACCAATGTGCCCAGCATCTGCAGATAGGCCACAAGGGCATCCATCTCGCTCAGTCGCTCGGGATTGCCGTCAAAATCAGCGACCACCGCTTTTGGATAGCGTTCCAGCAAACCGTCAAAATCGGCATCCGGATCGGCCTGATCGCGCAGATCAAATTCTGCGTTTTCGATCATTTCGTCGCTATAGGGCACACCGACCCGGCGGTTCGCCACCAGATGCGCCTGCGGATTTTCCACTTTGAGCCGGGTTTCCTGCAAGAACGAGTAGGACGGCATGACCGATTCAGGAACCACCGATTGCGGATCAATCAGGTGCTGCACCTGCCACTCATTGGAATAGCGCCCACCGACCCGTGCAAGGTCGGGGCCGGTGCGTTTCGAACCCCACTGGAACGGATGGTCATACATGGATTCCGCCGCCAGCGAGAATTGCCCATAGCGTTCCACTTCGTCGCGGAACGGCCGGATCATCTGGCTGTGGCACACATAACAGCCTTCGCGCACATAGATGTTGCGCCCGGCCAGTTCGAGCGGAGAATAGGGCCGCATGCCATCGACTTTTTCGATGGTGTTTTCCAGATAGAACAGCGGCGCGATTTCCACGATCCCACCGATGGTCACCACCAGCAAAGACCCGGCCAGCAGCAGCGACGCGTTTCTCTCCAGGATTTTATGTTTACTCAGAAACGACATTGATCGGTCTCCTATTCGGCCGCGCCGGCAGCACTCAGCGGACGGGATGGTGCCGAGGCGTCAACCATTGGCACCTCGTCCCGCAATTTGCCTTTGATGGTCATGTAAATATTGAAGGCCATGATCAGCCCGCCGCTCAGATACAGCAGCCCGCCGATCACCCGCATCACATAATAGGGATACATCGCAGCCACGGTTTCCGCGAAGGAGTAGACCAGATAACCCTGGGAATCATATTCGCGCCACATCAGACCCTGGGTGATCCCGGAGACCCACATCACGGCGGCGTAGACAACAATGCCCAATGTCGCCAGCCAGAAATGCCAGTTCACCATGCGCAGCGAATACAACCGGGTCCGGCCCCACAATTTTGGCACCAGGAAATACAAGGCGCCGAATGTGATCATGCCGTTCCAGCCAAGCGCCCCGGAATGGACGTGACCAATGGTCCAGTCCGTGTAATGCGACAGCGAATTCACCGTCTTGATAGACATCATCGGACCCTCAAAGGTCGACATGCCGTAAAATGCCAGCGAGATAACCATCATGCGCAAAATCGGATCGGTACGCACCTTGTCCCAGGCACCGGACAGGGTCATCAGGCCGTTGATCATGCCGCCCCAGGACGGCATCCACAACATGATCGAGAACACCATGCCCAGGGTCTGTGCCCAGTCCGGCAGCGCGGTGTAGTGCAGATGATGCGGTCCGGCCCAGATATAAAGGAAAATCAGGCCCCAGAAATGGATGATCGAGAGCCGATAGGAATAGATCGGACGGTTGGCCTGTTTGGGTACAAAATAATACATCATGCCGAGGAATCCGGCCGTCAGGAAAAAGCCGACAGCGTTGTGGCCGTACCACCACTGCGTCAGCGCATCCTGTACACCGGAAAATAACGAGTAGCTCTTCGACCCCAGTAACGAGACCGGCATGGAAAGCCCGTTGACCACATGCAGCATCGCGACGGTGACGATAAAGGAGAGATAAAACCAGTTCGCCACATAAATATGTGGCTCCTTGCGCTTGACGATGGTGCCGAGAAACACCGCCAGAAAGGCAACCCAGACGACGGTCAGCCACAGATCCACATACCATTCCGGCTCGGCATATTCTTTCGACTGGGTGATTCCGAGCAGATAGCCGGTCGCCGCCATGACGAGGAAAAGCTGATAGCCCCAGAACACAAACCAGGCCAGATCGCCGCCCCACAGACGGGCCCGCGAAGTGCGTTGCACCACATAAAACGCGGTGCAGATAAGGGCATTGCCGCCGAATGCGAAAACCACGGCAGATGTGTGCACCGGGCGTAGCCGACCGAAATTGAACCACGGCTCGATATTCAGCACCGGCCAGGCCAGCTGCGAGGCCGCAATCACGCCAACCAGAAATCCGACCAGACCCCAGAAAACAGTCGCCATCACACCGTAGCGGATGACACCATCCATATAGGCGTTCTGATCGACTTGCGGTGTTGCAAGCCTTTGCCCGGCCGGCGCGAATTCGACGCGCCGCATAAGCACAATTGTGGCCAGCCCGAGGACGAGAACCAGGACCCACATATGGGTTCTGAAGGCCTCATCCTGTCCCAATCCAGCGCCGATAAAGGCCAGAATAGTTGCCAATCCGACGAAGATGGCGGGTGTTGCATTGCGCATATTATCTACCTCTGACGAAATCAGTTTTCAGGTTGCATTGTTACCAATCGTTCACAATTCCTGATGCCTGAGCTTGCTAGAAGGCCGTGCCGGGTGTCGCATTGATCTGGATCAAGGCCGGTTTCTTCCGGACCCGTCATCTTGTGCTCTGACAAATCACCTGTGGAGCTGGATGCATGCCGGAAATAAGGAATGCGGACATTAACCCGCTGTCGCGGGAGCAGATTCGCTCGACATTGGACAGGTATTTCAAGAGCCAGCTTGGTGTATGTGCGGCGCTGGAAGACATCGCTGATTCATTGCCGAATGAATTCAGCCGCAATAATTGTCTTCTCGCGGCGCAGCGCATTCGCCAGATCGTCCGCAAATCCCACGTTTTTGAAGAGGACTATCTGTTTCCCCTGCTGCTTGACGAATCAGACAACCAGCCCGAACTCGAACCCGTGCTGGCCAGACTTCGTGCGGAACATTGTGAAGATGAGAGTTTTGCAGACGAGATTGTCGATGCTCTGGAGGAACTGGCAACAGTCGGTGTCGGCAATATCGACAAGCTGTCTTACATGCTGCGCGGCTTCTTTGAGGGATTGCGCCGCCACATTGCTTTTGAAAAGGAACATCTGGTGCCGCTTCTGATGCAGAAAGGAACTCCGGCATGATAGATTATCAGGCTGTCCTTGCAGCCCATCCCGCCTCTGTTCCGCGCTATACCAGCTATCCCACTGCACCGCAGTTCCGCGAGGGCACCGGAGCGGTCCTGATGGACGCCCTGCTGCACGATTTTCCAGGACATGAGCCGGTCTCGGTCTATCTCCACATTCCGTTTTGCGACCGGCTGTGCTGGTTCTGCGGATGCCACACCAAATACACGCTGAAATATGCCCCGGTGAAAACCTATCTGGGTTATCTGCGCCGTGAAATAGACTTATACGCCGCCCGGCTTGCGGTCAGACCGCAATTGAAAAGCCTGCATCTGGGCGGTGGATCACCAAGTCTGCTGAAGCTGCAGGACATGGTGGCGTTGCGCACCAGCCTTGCCGGTGCATTTCAAATCACGCCGAACACTGAAATCAGCATCGAGATAGACCCCTCCGACACCAATGATGAACTTTATGACGGGCTGCTTGCACTTGGCGTAACCCGCGCCAGCATCGGCGTTCAGGATTTTGACCCACAGGTCCAGCAGGCTATCAACCGCCCGCAGAGTTTCGAACAGACCCGGGATGTGGTTATGCGCCTGCGCGAAATCGGCATCACCTCGCTTAATATTGATGCGCTCTACGGCTTGCCGTTGCAGACATCTGCCCGGTTGCGCGATACGCTTGCAAAGTGCCGCGATCTTGATCCGGATCGCATGGCGCTGTTTGGCTATGCCCATATTCCATGGTTCAAAAAGCACCAGAAAATGATTCGCGAGGCAGATCTGCCGGGCAGGTTTGAGCGCTTCGAACAGGCCCGGATGGCATCGCAGTTTCTGCAGAAAGCCGGCTACAGAGCCATTGGCATCGATCATTTTGCAAAGCCGGCTGACGCCCTGTCGAAGGCCGCTGCCAGCGGCACACTGCATCGCAATTTTCAGGGTTACACCACGGATAATTGCCGTACCATGCTCGGCTTTGGCGCCTCTTCGATTGGCCGCTCAGATAAGGGTTATGTGCAGAACATAGTTGCTACCGGTCAGTATCAGAAGTGTGTGGAACAAGGCCAACTGCCAGTCTTGAAGGGTGCGGCGCTGACCCTCGATGACAAGATTCGCAGCCATATCATCGAGCGGTTGATGTGCGATTTCCGCATCTGCTTTACCAGTCTTGAAACCCTGTTTGGCGAAAGCGCTCTGCCGTACCGCGACGAAGCCGTGCAGATCGCCGCGCAGGACCGGTTCGGGCTTTGCGTATTTTCCGGCAATGCCCTGACCGTTCCGCAGCCGGCACGCACCTTTGCCCGCATCGTTGCATCCGGGTTTGACGCCTATTACAATCGCGAAACCGCACAATATTCGCAGGCCGTCTGAAGCGACCAGCACGTTTCAGGTCAACTGGAAACGGTCTATTGCGCCTCGCAGGCATCGTGCAGTGCCTCAAGATCAGGCACCAGGATTGTCCGGTTGTTGCGGATATCAATCACGCCTGCCTTTCTCAGCTTCGTCATCTGGCGGCTGACGGTTTCGATTGTCAGGCCGAGAAAATCGGCAATATCAGCACGCTTCAGCGGCAATTCAAACTCGACCTGGCCGCTGTCGTCATCAAGTTCCGGATCATTGTGAATGGCGATCATATGCAGGAAGGTGGCGACTTTTTCGGTAGCGGTCTTGCGGCCCAGCGTCAGCATCAGATCTCTGGCTTCGTCCAGTTGCTTCAGGGCCTGCTGGTGCAATCTGTGCTCCAGCTCAGGCGACTGTTTTACCATCTCGTCGAGAACCGTGCGCGGAAAGGAGCATAAGTGAACCTGATTGGCCGCCTCGGCATAGGAATCATTCTGCTTGCGGAACGGACGGCCGAGAAAATCCGGCGAAAACTGCAGTCCGACAATCTGCTGGCGGCCATCGGCCATCAGTTTGGTCAGTTTGACCACACCCTTGATCACGTTTGAATAATGGTAGGAATCTTCGCCCGATGCGAGCAATTCACTGTCCGGCACGTGATTTGTCTTTTTGGTGTGTTTGGCCAGCCCGGCCAGTTGCACCGGCGTCAAAGCGCCACAAACCCCACGATGCCGCGCTTCGCAGGCGCGGCATATAATGGGGATGTCTGAATTGTGTATATCTTTCCGGGAATCGTCCGGCACATTGGCCTCCTTGGCACCTTCCTGCCATCAAATGACCGGACTTGTGGTGAGTTCTACCTGAAATTTAATACGAATCTAAGGATTAAACCCCGTAATCCAATCAAAATCGAAAACTGTCCGCGCTTTTACCCGCGATTTCTTGCTTTCAGCGCCTTTCAACCATATTGTCGAGAGGCGTGGGCAACCATGTTTGTATTCCGCAAATAGTGATCAGCCATTGGATCACCGGCAGCATAACACAGGGCCTTTCATGAACATTCAGGCAATTCAAAGCAATTTTGCGCGACGCACCGCGGCAGACGATATTTTCGATCAATTGCGCTCTGAAATTGTTTCGCTGCGCCTTGAACCGGGTACCAAAATATCCGAGGTCGAATTTGCCAGTCAGTTTCAGGTGTCGCGCCAACCGGTACGTGAAGCATTTATCCGGCTAAGTAAAATGAATTTGCTGCAAATTCGGCCGCAGAAAGCGACCCTCGTCTGCAAAATTTCCGACAGCGAAATCCTCAATGCGCGCTTCCTGCGGTTGGCGGTCGAACTGGAAGTGATCCGGCAAGCCTGTCACGCGAAAGGTAACCCGTTTGAATCTGGCTTTTTTAGCAATCTGGCCGCTCAGGAAAAAGCTCTCGAGGCCGGCGAAGCCGCACAATTTCATGCCTTGGACTATGATTTTCACAATCTCATCTGCGCCACAGCCGATTGCGAATTCGCTTTCGAGACCATTGCCGACAGCAAGGCTCATGTCGACCGGCTTTGCATGATCAGCCTGACCTCCGAACGCGGCATGTATGAGGTCTATCAGGACCACCAGCAGATTTATCAGGCGCTGGTGCGCAAGGACGCTGCCGAAATGGACCGCCTGACACGGTTGCACATTTGCCGCCTCGACCAGACCCTCGCCAATGCCAGGCAGCGCCACCCGGAATATTTTGAGGACTGAATAGAGCGCGCCTGTGAATATCCGCTCTTGTGACGGGTCTGCGCATCTGCCGGCAAGGCCGACTGCGCAAACCCGAATGTGTTGTGATATTATATCAGGAAAACAGGATTCCGCCGTTGATATCGACGCTTGTCCCGGTCATGAACGCCGCCTGATCGGACGACAGGAATACGGCAAGATTGGCCGTATCCGCTGGCAAACCCTCCCGCTTCAAAGGTGTCCCATCGGCAACTTTGGCGCGCACTTCGTCCTTGGTGAAAATATTGTGGAAGTCCGTGTCAATCATGCCCGGGCAGATTGTGTTGACGCGAATGCGCGGACCGAATTCCTTGGCAAGGCCGCGGGTCATCGTCATCACCGCACCCTTTGATGTGGCATAGGCAACGGCCCCGGGACCGCCGCCATCGCGCCCAGCCTGCGAAGCGAAAGAGACAATCGAACTACCAGCCGGCATGTGCGGTTCGACCGCTTTCACCATGCGGAACAGCGAGGTAGTGTTCAGATTCATGACGTAGTCCCAGTGGTCAACATCCATTTCCGCAATGGTCTTGCGTGCTACCAGACCGCCGGTCACATGAACCAGCACATTGATCTGCGGTCCAAAGCGCGACTGAGTTTCCGCGACGAGATGCGCTGCTTCACTGTCCTTGGTCAGATCGCCCTGCAGCGCAAAGGCCTCTCCGCCATTGGCGATGATTTCCTCAACCGCAGAGTCGGCACCATCGCCACTCGCGTGATAATTGATGGCCACTCTGGCACCTTCCTGCGCAAGACGAAGGGCGCAGGCCCGGCCGATATCCCGGCCTCCGCCGGTTACAATTGCAGTCTTGCCTTGAAGGATCATAATTTCTCCTGGGGTTTGAATTGGGGTCGGGCGCGGAAGGTTTTTTTCGCCACTACAGAACAGATTTCGGCATCAGCAGCCTTGGCAACCACAACACAATTTCGGGCACCAGGATCAGCAGCAGCAGAATCAGCAGCATCGGGATCAGAATGATGATCACATCCCGCAGGACATGAACCACATTCAATCTGCCAATGGCTGCAGATATCAGCAGACAGAGCCCGTAGGGCGGCGTCACCAGCCCGAAGGCAAGCGAGACGATGCCGATAATGGCAAACACAATCGGGTGAATTCCGGCAGCAGAGGCCACCGGATACAACACCGTTCCCAGAATGATAATTGTCGGAATTGCATCGATGAACAGGCCGAACAGCAGGAACAAGGCGGCGATTACCAATGAGGTTCCAAACACGCCGAACTGATAGGCTGTCAGAGTATCAACAATCAGCCTGGGAACATTATAGAACGACAGCATCCAGCCAAACACCGACGCCGTGCCAATGGCAAACAGCGAGATGGAGGCAAACCGCCCGGTGTCATACAACACTTCGACAAGCTCCTTCGGGCTGATGGTGCGGTAGACAAAGAAGCCCAGAATAAAGGAGTAGAATGCTGCGATAATTGCGCTTTCCGTCGGTGTTACAATGCCACCGACAATACCGCCGATGACAAAGACCGGCGTCAGCAGCGCCAAACCGGCGCCTTTTAGTGCATGCCAGAATTCCGCCCATGTGGGGCGGATGGCAATCGGGTAATCATAGACCTTGGCATAGCCATAGACAGTCGCCATCAGGGCGGCGGCGATAAGGAACCCGGGGATGGCGCCAGCAAGAAACAGCGCCCCGACGGAGATCGACATCACGCCACCCCAGACAACCATTAGAATACTCGGCGGAATGATCACGCCCATCACCGAGGAACAGGCAGTGATGGCGACGGCAAAGCGCGGATCATAGCCCTGCCGTGTCATCGCCGGGATCAGGATTCTGCCACAGCCGGCGGCATCCGCCGTGGAAGAGCCGGAGATGCCGGCAAACAGCATCGACACGGCAACATTGACCTGGCCGAGCCCGCCCGGCATCCAGCCGGTGAGAACGCGGGCAAGTTCGATCAGCCGGTCGGTGGTCTTGCCGGAATTCATCAGATTTGCGGCCAGCAGGAAGAACGGCACCGCCAGCAGGATGAAGGAATTATAAGACTGGAACATCCGGTCCATAATCAGGAATGGCGTCAGACGCAAATCCAGCAGCACGACAGGGATCGTCGCAACACCAAGCGCGAAAGCCACCGGCACACGCATTGCGACCAGCACGATAAAACAACCGACCAGCAGGATACTGGCATGAAGCGTGGAAACAATCATGACATCTGCTTTCTGGTGACGCGGTAATCGGTTATGGCTTCATACAGGCGGTACAGCGCAAAAACCGCCCAGCCTGCCCCGGCTATCGGCACGGTGACATAGGTGACCGCCAGATTGGCCCGCATCATTACCGAATTCTGGATGGAGCCGAATTTGACGTAGTTGATGCCGTGATAGGCAAAAAAGAGCGCAAACAGGCTGATCACCACCAGCACAAAACCCTTCTGCAGCAGAATGCCGAGCGGTGTGCTGGCATCGGGAACGACGTGGACATCAAAATGCGTTCCGTCCCAGACCGCAATCATTGAGCCGAGCATGATGATCCAGACAAACAAAAAGGTCGCCAGTTCCTCGGTCCACAGATAGACCGGAATAATACCGGTATACCGGGCCAGCACCTGCATGGCGACCGGTACCAGCAGAGCAACCACAAGGCTTCCCACGAGAATGCGCAGAAGCTGACAGAACAGTTCGAGTAAATTTCCAATCATGACCAAATCCGGTGCGGGAAGGCTGACGATAATGCTGTGATGCAGCGATTATGGCGCCCCGGGCGGTCCGGCCGGGCGCGCCACGCCCCTCCCTTTTCCAGAAGGGGAGGAAGAAGGATTATTTGCTGCGGATGGCGTTCAGCAGCTCCTCTGCGCCCAGTTCGGCCGCATAGGCATCCTGCACCGGCAGAACCAGTTCAAGCAGCTTGTCCCGGTCAGCGAATTCATGGACTTGAATCTGCCCGGCATCTTCCATCTGCTGCAGCTTTTCAGAATCCTGCTCGGATTCCAGCTTGCGGCCATATTCGCCGGCATCCCTGCCTGCTTTCAATACAGCGTCCTGCAGGTCTTTCGGCAGTTTGCGGAAGCTTTTCCCGCTGAACACAATCGGCCGCACCGTGATCGAATGCTGGGTCAGTGTGATATGCGGCGCCACTTCAAAGAATTTGTATTGCAGCAGACTGGCGGATTCATTTTCCAGACCATCGACAACACCGGTCTGAATGGCGTTGTAGACTTCAGAATAGGCAATCGCAGACGGGCTGGCGGAAATCGCATTGAAAATGCGCGCCTGAATCGGAGCGCCCATCACCCGCATTTTATGACCTGCCAGTTCCTCCAGATTGGAAATCGGCTTGTTGGAGATCAGGTTACGGGTACCGCCCCCGGCATAGCCGACGATTACCAAATCGGCCTTTTCCAGCAATTCTTCTTCCAGTGGCTTCAATACATCACTCGACAGAACTGCATTCCAGTGATCCAGATCCCGGAACACGAAAGGCATATCCATCAGCGGCACCGATGGTGCAAACCTGGCAAGGTTGGATGGCGCGATGATCGCATAGTCGATCGCCACACCCTGATTGAGGAAATTCACATAGTCAGGCTCGATGCCCAATTCGCTGTTGCCGCGCAGATCAAACGTTACGTCACCGTCGTAATATTCGTTGACCAGTTCGCCAAAGCGAATCAGCGTTTTGCTGTAGGCATGCTCATTGTCGAACAGGCTTGCCCCTCGCAAGGTCATCTCCTGAGCTTCGACACCACCTGAAGCCAGCGCCAGCGAACCTGCCATGGCTGCTGCTGCAAAAAATTTCCTGGTTGTTGAAAAATCTGTCATTTGCTTCCTCCCAATATGCCCAAATACGCATGCTGAAACCACTCCAGCCCGCCTCCTCGTTGGGTATGGGTCGCGTAGTAATCACGATTTTGATGATTCGTCAAGAAACTTGTATGCTAGTATGGCTATTCCAGTTTTCCAGATCGGGTTTTGCATTGCCAGCTGCAAGAACCAGGTTCAAAATTTGAATCTGAGCTGTAAAATTCGTCAGATAACAATAGTCCGCCGCAAGCCGCAATCGCATGACTTTCGTATGATAGCCGGATTTTCTTCACGCCCCGAAAATCTCCTTGAAGATGCCAATATTCTGCTGGAAGCTGGCGTCAAAATCGCCATTGCCCGGATGATAGACACTCTCAAATGAAATCACGCTCTGCTTGTCATGGCGGCGGAGCTCCAGCGCCGCCGCGCGTTCTGCTGTGTTCAGATCGCCGCTTTCCTTTCCGCCGATGAACTGCAGTTCCGCAAAGCCAGGCTCGAAATCATCCATGACGCCGAGCGCATGGCTAAGATCACAGTTGATACCGTCCGTGATGACCCCGAATTTCATGATTTTTTCCCCGCCCGCGACAGGCCAGCACCAATGATGTCTTCCGTGATTCGGGTTACGACCCAATTGTCCCCATCGGGATATTTCGTCTTGCCGGCCTGAAACAGCTGCATTGCAGTGGCTGCAGTAAACAGTGGCACACCCAGTTCCCGCGCCAGATCCATCGAGATGGTCAGATCCTTATACATGGTATTGATGTGACTGCCGGTTCCTTCAAATTTGCGATCAATGATCTGCTCCAGCGCGTTGTTGGCGATGCCGCAGCCCGCACTGGAAGTGGAAACCACATTCAAAAAAGCCTCCGCATCGACACCCGCCTTGGCGGCCAGAGCCGAGGCCTCGAAAGTGGCCGAGAAGAACGAGCCGATCAGAGACTGGAGGCAGGCTTTGACGGTCTGTCCCATGCCCGCTTCTGTCCCGACACGGTGAATTGTGCCGCTGACTGCCTCCATCGCCGGTTTTGCAATGTCCAGTGCGGCGTCACTGCCCGCTGCCATCATCGTCAGGGTGCCGCCCTGCGCACCGGGAAAGCCGCCACTGACCGGACTATCCACAAAATGAATTCCCGTCTCACTCAATTGCGCTGCAATCTCCCGCGCTTCGCGGGCATGAATGGTGGCAGTCAGCAAAATCACCGCGCCGGGCTGCATGGTGGCGACCAGCCCCTGCCGGTCCTGGCTGCCAAAGATCACCTCCTTGGCCTGATCGCCATTCATCACCATCACGAAAACAGCCTGCGAGTCCTTGCCTGCATCACTGGCGGAATTGGCGGCAATTCCGCCCATCGCCACCAGAGCATCCATCCGTTTTTGCAGAAAATCGAACCCTTTGACGGCGATCCCCGCCTTGATCAGGTTTTTTGCAAGTCCTGAACCCATATCGCCGACACCGACAACGCCTGCTTGTTTCATTATCAATTCCTCGCTGAAACATTTCAGCCGATTTTCCCACCTCAAACAGGTTTCGATCAGCTCCGCGGCTCAGAATAGGACATAAATCGCGATTCCCAAGACGAATTCTCTTTTGCAATGGGAACCGGTTTGATGTGGCCGCGTTAAACTAAGGGGATTGCCTGCCTGTCCGGCAGATTTGGATCATTTGGAGATATCAGAGCCAGTCTTTTAGGTTCGTGATATAGGGATTTTTCAACACAACTCACGGCCCCTGGAAACGCCCTGATCTCGATTGCTGAAAGCACTTGCAAGATGCCTGACACCACTACGCAGAAGTCCAATGCTAAGAATCTTGAACATCTGCTGGAATTGGCGGAAATCGGCGCGTGGGAACTGGACACAGTGACGCGCCATGCTTGGCGAAACGCATATCACGACATGATTTTCGGCTATGACGAAGTGCTGCCGGACTGGACATTCGAGCAGTTTTTGAGCCACGTCGTGCCGGGAGACAGAGCCCGCATCGCCGATCTGTACGAACATGCTGTGCAGGAGAAGACATCGTGGTCATTTGAATGCCAGATCATTACTGCCAAAGGGCATCGGCGGTTCATAAGCGTGCGCGGCAGATATCTGGAAAATGGCAATGGTGCAAATCCCGCCTTTATCGTTCATTTTGTTCTTTATAGAGGGAATGGCCAAAATCAGCGAGCAGAACACCGAAAACGACGCCCAGGAGGCCTCAGCGCCGTCTGACAGCACGGCGGTTTCCAGTGATGTTTCCGCGGCAGGGATGTCGACCGAGCTCCCCTCCCCTCTCCCGGAGACCAAAGCTGACCTGCCGACGCATCTGAAAGACCTTACCGACCGGGCGCGTGGCTATGTCGAGGCCGCCAGTTCCGCAAACACACGCCGCGCCTACGCGTCCGACTGGAAGCATTTTTCCGCCTGGTGCCGCCGCCAGAATCTGGCCCCCCTCCCCCCGGATCCGGAAGTTGTCGGCCTTTACATCACCGCCTGCGCCTCTGGCAGTGCCATTGGCACGGCGACGCGCGGCGGCAAGCCAAACTCCGTTTCGACGATCGAACGGCGCCTGGCCGCGATTGGCTGGAACTGTACTCAACGCGGCATGATGCTTGATCGAAAAGATCGCGCCATCGCCACAGTGATGGCCGGCATTCGCAACACACACGCTGCCCCTCCCCGTCAGAAAGAAGCGTTGCTGCCGGAAGATCTCATCGCGATGCTGGAGACGTTGGACCGCGGAACCCTGCGGGGCCTGCGCGACCGAGCCATGCTGCTGATTGGCTTTGCCGGTGGCTTGCGTCGCTCGGAAATCACCGGTCTCGACCTTGGACGTGACCAAACGGAGGACGGGCGCGGCTGGATAGAGATGCTCGACAAAGGCCTGTTGGTAACGCTGCGCGGAAAGACCGGTTGGCGCGAGGTGGAGATCGGCCGCGGTACCTCCGACGCTACCTGCCCGGTCTCTGCCACAGAGACCTGGATCAAATTTGCGAAACTCGCCAAAGGCCCCCTCTTCCGCCGCGTGAGGGGTAAGGGCAAAGATGTCGGGCCGGAGCGCCTGAACGACCAAGAGGTAGCGCGCCTGGTCAAACGCGCCGCCCTCGCGGCTGGCGTACGCGGTGACCTTTCAGAAACTGAGCGCGGACAGAAATTCGCTGGGCACTCGCTGCGCGCCGGTCTCGCCTCATCGGCCGAAGTCGATGAGCGATATGTGCAAAAACACCTCGGTCACGCCTCCGCGGAAATGACCCGGAAATACCAGCGACGTCGCGACCGGTTCCGCGTCAATCTGACCAAGGCGGCAGGGCTATAGTCCCCTCCCCTGCCGGCGGGCCGTCTCAGACCTTGGAACCGTGCCGAGAGCGCTCCGCGATGCCGGAAATATCGACTTTCTTGCCTGCAATATCCGCGACGATCTTCAGCGTGCCGCCGAGGGATTCGACATAATCGCGAAGCGTCGATAGTTTCATGTCGGCGCGCTTCTCCAGTCTTGAGACATTGGTTTGCTTGAAACCAGTCCCGGCGGACACGTCTTCCTGCGTCCGTCCAGCGAGTGACCGTAATTCCCGCAGATTATGCGCCACAACAAGCTCGTCGGCACGCTTTGCAACAGCGCGCCGTTCATCCTCCGGAAGCGCTTGCATCAGCTTATCGAGATCATCCATGTTTCTTCTCCAACTCGCTCAAATGCTCGTCAAACCGTTTGTCCGCCAGATCGATCAGCCGCTTGTAGAAGAGTTTCTGGCTGACGCCACTCTTCGCACCACCGCAGAGAATCACAGCCTTTCGTTCCGGATCGAAGGCAAAGGCGAACCGCCATTGCGCCTTCAACACCTTGACGCGCAGTTCCTTCATGTTCGCGTGTTTGGAGCCTTCGAGTGTGTCGACTTCAGGTCGTCCCAATCAAAAGCCCTTCACGCGAAGCAGCACCAGATGCGCGAGCAATTCGACCCGAACATCGGCTGGAAGGTCTGTAATCTCGCCTTTGAAGCGGTCATGAAACTCGACCTTCCATTCCGTCATTTCATATCCTGTATGATATAGATGCTTCGGGATATATAGTCGACAACTCCACTCGAGGCAATGGGGGAATTCCTCCAGATATACGGACAAACGATCGGTTATCCGTTACCAGCGCCGCCGCGGCCCGTTCCATGTCAATCTCACCAGGGCCATCGGGCTGTTGAGGGGAAAAGTCCCCTCTTCTGTCCCACGTGAACCGGGTAGCTAAAGCGCTCACCATCACGATCTGGGCTTGTTCAGGGATTTCAGAAGCGCTTCCGAGACTTCATACGGTCCTCCTTCCCCGCCCTTGTTGCCGTTTGGCGGCTCGCTATCGGTCGTGGCTGCCGCCTTGTCTGCATCCAGCTTGGTCCGCAGTAGGGCCATCACCATCGGCCAGGTCGAGAAATGCCCCTCTCTCGCCTTGTCGGTGAGGCTGCGCAGATATCCGCCAGCGCTGTTGATCTGATCGGACCGCTGCAAGATCGCCGCCAGCGTGATCGCCGCTTGAACCTCGCCCATGGCTTCGCAAGCTTCCCGCCACGCACTCGGACTGACCCCCAGCATCGGCCGGGCCACCTCGACGGCCGCCAAAAAATCACTCCAGTGGCGTATTCGACCACCCTGAGCCAAGTCCATCAGGTCCGGGCAAGCGTCAAGCACGATCCCCAAGGGCAGCTCCCGCTTCGGCAAGCTCCGTAGGTTATCGATTTCCTCGGCGCTGCCGCCCGCTTCATTCTTTTTTCGTGAGCCTTTTTCAGATTCAAATATGGAGTCTGGGTTTGAATTCTGTATGTGGCGTCCGGAATGGGACTCATTGGCGTCCATATTCTGTGTTTTCGTGAATAGTTCCAGCATGTCATGCACCTCGCTCCACAACTCCTGGAGCTCGTCACAAAGGCTTTCGACGACTTGGCGCGGTGCCGTGCGGGGAAGGCGGCCGATAATCTCCTGGTAGATCTGGCTAATACGGCCCCAGTTACCTGGAACGCCCTCCTCGATGCCGGCATCGATCATCTTCACAACATCCCGACGAAGCAGAGTCAGGCGTTCCTTGGAGACCTTGAAAGCCTTCTTCTCGGCCTGAACCGCTTCCGCGAGTTGCTCGAACTCCTCGGCGCGGGCCACTATCGGCGAGAGGTCGAAGCCATAGGCCTGTTCGACCTCTCCTCCCCGGCCCTTGCGCGCGAAACGCTTTCCATTCGGACTGTCTCTACGAATAATTAGTCCGCAATCGACGAGGACGGCCAGATGCCGGCGCAGCGTCGTGGGCGGCATGCCATTGGCGCGCGCCATGAGTTGTTCATTCGACGGCCAAACGATCAGCGTCCCGTCGCCCGACAGCTCGCTGTCCCGATGGAATGACAGGAGCGCGTTGAGAATGGCCAGGGACCGGTCTGTGGCACCCAGAAGGTCCCGAGCTTCACGAATCGAGCGGAAGACCTTCCACTTCTCGACCGTTGTTCCCTCGGGTATGGATTTCGCGGTGACTTGACTTGCCATTTGGCCAAGCGTCATCGGCCGCCGCCCAAAGGGCGTCGTGGAGATATGCGTCTGCATTTTCTTTCACCTATTGCTAGGCAATAGAAAACTGCTCGCCGAAACGGCGCTCACGACTCAAAAGAGCCTTGACTGTGATTCCGGGAAGTGCGATTCTCTAGCTACCACACTAAGAGAGGGCTTCCGGAAGCGATTTCGGTGGCCTTTTTCTTTGCCAATTTCTGCCATGGCCGCCCGTTTACGGCCGTTAATTCACTCACCGCCCTCCTCTTTGTTTTGCTGAAATTCTTCGTAAAGGCGCTTCAATTGTCCCGAGAGGAACGCGCCAAACTGAGATGCATCCTTGGATTTCAAGGCAAGAGTGAAGGTCCGGCCGCTATCCTTTGTCGTCACTTTGACGGCAGCTTCGGACAGACTCCACACCTTTTCCGCCGCCTGCTTCGGCTTGGCCTTCTTTGTTCGAGAAGACTTGAGGCCATCGATAAGGACCGTGAATTGTTGGCTCCCCTCTGCCTCAACGAATGCCTCACTCTGAACCAGCTCCAGCGCCGTTTCAGCATTTGCCGGCATTTGAACGAGTTTCTTCAGTTCTTCCCAACGGTCCCGGCCAACACCCTTCGCGGCGCCGAGCGCCTCGAGGACGGCTTCTGGCACGACATCAGCGACGGAGAGCATTCGAGAAAGCAAAGTGTCGTCAATCGTCAAAGCTGTCTTGATGGTAGCCTTGTCGATTCCGGACTCGAGCAAGCGCCGTGCATAAAGCGCCTTCTCGATGAAGCTCAGATCGTCCCTGGCTGAGTTCTCCTGACCCTGAGCGATGACGTGGGCAATATCTTCAAGCGGCTTGATGACGGCTCGAACTTCCTGCCCAAGCTTTCGGGCCACCCTAACTCGCCGGTGGCCGAATACTACAATGTAGCGGCCGCTTATCTGGGGATGCGGCCGAACCAGAACAGGAGAATGCTGTCCGGCATTTTTGATGGCCTGTAGGAGTTCGCCGTCCTTTTCTTCGTCCTCGCCAATTCTATCCGCATAAGGGGAGGGGTCGAGTTTATCTGGATCCAGCGATACCACAATGTCGCCTTCCAGAACGCGCATCGAGCTCTCAGCAAGGTCGTCGAGGGACTGCATCATAGATCGTGAAGCGCCGCGGCGCGCATATTCCACACGCGATTCCGCCACTCCGTCCTGCTCGACGGGTTTTGCCGGACGATCTCCAATATTCGCAAGCAGGTGCTTTCTAGCCATGACATTCACCTAAAATGGGAGATATCGTATTGTTCTCTAACCTTTTTTCCGCAATCTGCACGGCTGTCAAAATGGCCTTCATTTGCGCCTCCATGCCGAGTGGATGAGAGAAGTTATTTCTCCGTTCACTGCATTGAGGGACTCAATGGCCCGGTCATAGGTCGAGCGAACGAACAACGCTCGCTCGACCTCATAGACCGTCTGCTTGGTTATGCCCGCATCGGAGATTGCGGTTGACTTGACCATCTGGTTGTTCAGCATTCTCTTACCAAACATTGCCTGCATGAAGCCCACCATCTGCGCTTGGGGCCCGTCTGTCGCCTCGTAGCGAGTCACGAGGTATCTAAACCAATCAAGTCGAACCTTGGCACCAACTCCTTTAATCGATTGCAGAATGCCCCCGAGCATAAGCAGGAATTGGCTCATGCTCATGATGTCGAGCATTTGCGGATGCACAGTGATGAGAACGCCCGTCGAAGCCGTAAGCGCCGTCAGTGTGAGATATCCCAATTGAGGCGGACAATCGATAACGACTATATCATAGCGGTCATCAACCTCTTTTAGCGCATTGGAGATGCGCGTGAAAAAAAGCCGACCCTCAGGTGAGCTCCGATCAGATGCGGCAAGTGGCGTTTCGTATTCGTACTCTTGGAGCTCCAAGTTCGCCGGGACGATATCCAATCCGGGAAAATTGGTAGTACGAATGACTTCTTTAATCGAACAGCGTTCGTTGTCGTATCGCAAAGCGTCGAAAAGGGAAGGATTCTTATCGAGCTCGGGTTGAACGCCATGAAGAGCAGTGAGCGATGCTTGCGGATCGAGATCAATAGCAAGAACACGGTGCCCCGTAAGAGCCAGGTACTGTGCGAGATGGGCTGTGGTGGTCGTCTTACCAGATCCACCCTTGAAATTGACCACAGAGATGACCTGCAAATGGTCACCCTCACGTCGACGTGGGACATAGTCCTTCACGCCGCTACGTCCGTGCTTATCGAGATACTCGCGCAACTCCAGCATTTGTTCTGCGGTGTAGGAGCGCCTCCCCGACGATGAGACCGTTGGAACAGGACCTTTCCCATCCAAGTGCAATTTTTTCACGTGGTTCTGGGTAACGCCAATGAAGTCTGCAACCTCGGCCAACGAGAACAAGCGCAGACCCTTTTGCGCGTCAGGCGGGTACTGCTCGAGACGGAGCATATTCAGACGATCGGAGATCAATTCACCCTGCTGGATGATCTCCTCGTCGAAATCCATCGCATTTTGCTCATCGACTGTTGACACCAACATCTCACTTCCATCGAAATAACGCTTTTTCCCAAGCAACATGCGGGAAAGCGTTATTACTATGGGCGATTCCGGTTCCGGCGCAAGCGGTTTTTGGTTAACGGTCTCTTAACACGGGCCAAACCATCGGCCTCCAGATTCTCTGGAAAAGCAGATTTTATCCAGTGTTTTCCAATACTTATTTGACGCCACGAATGCCTTTTTGGATATTTGCTGTCCCGGCACATCTGCCGGGGCGACTTCGCATGCCGTCGTTCGAAAACTATGTAGAGCGCAAGTTCCAGCCCAATCCCGCCGATTATCACCCCGACTCAGTGATCTGAGTCGAACTCAAGCCCCGCTCAGCGGATACCGCGCGAACACTCATCTAACCACCCCGGCAGAACTGCCGGGGTGACCGGTTCCTCTCATTCGATCAAAACCGCAACTCACCCGCAAGTAGCAACGGTGGATGCGATGCAAACAGGATTTGGCCGTGCCGAGCGGCACCAAAATTCGCCTATTGGAGAGGATCTATGAGCACGAGTTCCTCCCATTCCAGGCTAGTCCGCAAACTGCGTGAGGCGCTCGGAGATGTGATCTGCGCGGCACTCGAAGACGACGATGTCGTTGAAATCATGCTCAACCCGGACGGACAGCTGTTTGTCGAGCGGCTGGGCGAGGGGATGGCAAGGATTGGCGCGCTGCCGGTAGGTGCGGCCGAGATCATCATTGGCAGCGTTGCACACGCCCTGCAGACAGAGGCGGATGACGAACGGCCCATTATTTCCGGTGAACTGCCGATCGGCGGTCATCGGTTTGAGGG
>TARA_R110002096_G_scaffold27330_6_pt1 | contig 25619 bp, 28 predicted proteins | sample TARA_R110002096 | Tara Oceans TARA_R110002096 (sample SAMEA4397295) | marine metagenome | biome: Polar Biome; feature: [DCM] deep chlorophyll maximum layer (ENVO:01000326); material: water (ENVO:00002006), including particulate matter (ENVO:01000060) such as... | depth 35 m
AGTCGTGTCTTGCACCTTTTAAAATTCTGAAACTATGTAATACGGCTGGAAATATAGCATCCATTGATTCTTTAGCTCCATTTGTTGAACCTGGAAGTGCTAATATTAAAGTATCTCCAATAGTTCCCGCTACACTTCTTGAAAGCATGGCAAATGGCATACGTTCTTGACCGTAACTTCGAATAGCTTCTTCAATTCCTGGAATACGTCTCTCTAAAATGGGAAGTAATGCTTCTGGTGTTACGTCTCTCCCTGAAAGTCCTGTTCCACCAGTATAAATGACCATGTCAATACCTTGTTCTTGATATGCTTTTGCTTTTTGCTGAATGATATCTTTTTCATCAGGAATGATAACATATTCAGAGATTTTAACATCGCAACTTTCGAGCTTACTAATAATAGCTTTTCCTGCCTTATCTTCTTTATGACCAGCTGAAATCGTATCAGAACAAACTACAACAGCAGCTCTCAAATCTTTTCTGAATTTATCTCTAAAATCAGATTTTCCACCTTTCTTACTAAGTAATTTTATGGCATGTATTTCAATGCCTTTATCAATAGGTTTTAACATATCGTACATGTTTAAAGCTACCACACTTGCGCCATGCATCGCTTCAACTTCAACACCCGTTTTATAAATTGTTTTTACCGTAAATAAAACGGTTATTTCTAAACCATCAATTTTATACTCAATGCCTGTAAACTCGATAGGCAAGGGGTGGCAATCAGGTAAAATATCTGGTGTGCGTTTTACACCTAGTAAACCTGCTGCTTTACTCATAGCGAATACGTTTCCTTTAGGAACGGTGTCATTCTCTATAGCAATAATAGTTTCAGGTTTACTAACTTTTACAATGGCTTGTGCTACGGCGGTTCTTAGTGTTGCACTTTTATTTGTGATATCGACCATTTTTCAATTGAATATTTATTATTTTTATTGATTATTTCCTGCTTGCTGTTTTTCTTGAAGCCATAAAGATTGTGGTTAATTAGTTAGATTCATTCAAAAGATTTTCTATTTTATTTTTCTCGATCAGGTTTTCATCCAAAGCAAATTCTAACCAAAAATTTGACTCATCAACTTCTTCAATAACTATACTAATTTTTGCAATAAAGCTTGGTTTTGATTGAGCAATACAGGTGGCTCGATAATTCGCAGCAACAGAAGTTGAGCACCTAATGAGCTGACCTTTTATATGATTTGAAAGATAAGTGTTAGGTAATTCTTGAGTTATTTTAACACAGTTATGGGCAAATACTTTGGTTCTTTTTTTTAATAGTTCTTTCATGGTAGTTTAATAATAAATAGTCAATAAAAAATAATCAATTATTGACTTTCCATTGATGTGATTCATCCTCAAAAATTTCTTTACCAAATACAGGAACATCCGCTTTAATAGCTTCAACAATATATTCTAAAGCTTCAAAAACGACTTTTCGCCTTGGTGATGATACAAATACAAATAGGCATATTTCTCCAACTTTTACCATTCCTAAACTATGGTAGATGTGCATGCATGTTAAATCAAATTTCTCAAAAGCGGATTCTCGAATCTCGTGAAACTTTTGATTTGCCATGTCTTCATAAGCGGTATATTCTATGGCAGAAACTGTTTTATCATCAATATCATCCGCTCTTACTTGACCCAAGAAAATATTATGGGCACCAATACTTGTTTTAGTTTGATGTTTATAAATGGAGTTCCCAATAAAATCTGAGGTTATTGCGCCTTCTTGAAATACGTTTTTTGATTTTTTATTTTGCATTTGATACTGTTTTGTTGTGTGTTTTTATATAGTTTTTTATTTCTGAAGCACCTTGAGGTATACTAAAACAGTTATTAATATTTAATCCTTGCAATACTTTTACAGCGTGTTTACTGCGCATTCCTGATTTACAAAAAAGGGCTTTCTTTTTTGATAAATCAATTTTATGTAAACTAGTTTCTAATTCACTTAAAGGAATATAGGTAACGTTTAAATTGTCTACTTTGGGTTGTTCGTGAGACTCTCTTATATCAATAAATTGGATGTTTTTTTCTGAAACTATTTCGGATATTGAAACTTCTATTACTTCGATTTCACAGCCTATATTGATTTGCTTTTTCTCAAAACTATGTTCCTTATCTAAAACTAATTGAATAACAGTTTCATTTCTCTTTATTTTTAAAGTTGATATTTGTGATGTCAATGCATTATAGCAAAGTAATTTTCCTGAAAGTACGTTTCCAATTCCTAAAATAATTTTCAAAACTTCATTGGCTTGTATACTTCCAATAATTCCAGGTAGCACACCTAAAACGCCAATTTCTGAGCAATTTGGTACTGCATCTTTTTGAGGTGGATTTGGGAATAAACATCTATAACTTGGTCCGTTTTTATAATTGAAAACAGAAACCTGACCTTCAAACTTATAAATGGCTCCAAAAACTAAAGGCTTGTTTGTGATAATACAGGCATCGTTAACCAAATACCGGGTTTCAAAATTATCAGAACCATCAACAATAATATCGTATTGCAGAAATAGTTCAATTGCGTTTCGATAGTTCAATTGCTCAGGATATGCAATTATTGAGATGTCATCATTTAAATCCTTTAATCGTGCTTTAGCAGCAACAGCTTTGTTTTTGCCTAACGACGATTTACCAAATAAAACTTGACGTTGCAAATTAGATAACTCAACCACATCAAAATCGATGATGCCTATTGTTCCAACACCAGCAGCAGTAAGATATTGCAGCACAGGGCAACCTAAACCACCAGCACCAATAACTAATATTTTGGTATTAGAAATCTTATCTTGACCTACTTGTCCGATTTCTGATAATATGATATGTCTGTTGTATCTACTCATATTCCTGCGAAGGCAGGAATCTCTTCCTACCGTTTATGATTTTTGTTTCAGACCTGTTAGGTTTTCAAAACCTGACAGGTCTATTTACGTTAATTTATCCTCCAGCAAAAGGAGGTAACAAAGCAATGTCGCCACCTGTTAATTCTGTTTTACCAGAAACTAATTCTTGATTTTGTGCCACTTGAAAATCTTTATTTTTTAACGCGCTATATTTCGTATTAAGCGTTTCTAATAATTCAGAAATTAAACTTCCAGAAAACTCTAAAGATTCCTCTTCAGTATTAGTTACTTCAGCTATTTGTCCAAAATATTTAATGGTTATATGCATTTTTAAGGGCTTTTAATTCGTTTTGAGTATTCACATTCATTGTGGAAAACTCATGTTCTTTTTCTAGTATTATATTTTTTGATTTACAACTTTTAATAACAATCCGTAAGCGCCTTTCCTCATTTTTTAAAAAGGTATCAAAAGTGCTTGCGAGTTCTTTTTTATAAAGGGCTATTAAAGGCATGCTTTTACCTTGGCTTTCAACTTGAATAATTTGAGATTCATTATCAATATTATCAATCAGTTGTTGAAGAATTTCAGAAGATATAAGAGGAATATCGCAACTTAAAATCAAATTATATTCGTTTGATGAAGCTTCCAATCCAGAGTAAATCCCTGCTACAGGACCCGCATTTTTTGTAATGTCGTTTATGCGTTTTAATCCAAATATATCATAATCTTGATTATCAGAAACAATCATGATTTCAGAAACCAAAGGTTTTAAAGCATCAATACTATATTGCACGAAAGGTTTACCATTTAATAATAAGAAACCTTTGTCGGTTGCCATACGAGAGCTTTTTCCACCAGCTAAAATAATACCCGTTATGTTCTTTTTTTGTATCATTTATGTGAATATGAGTTTAACCGAAGCTATCATTAATACAAAGGCTAAAATATAACGTAAACGTTGATTGTTGATTTTTTTGCTGCCATAGTACCCGCCTAAAATGCCTCCAATAAGTGCAATAGCAACTAATAGAAATGATTCTTTTTCTATGGTTATGCCTATGCTAAATTGACCGACTAATGCCGAAGCTGAATTTACCCAAATGAATAGGGCAGAAACAGCCGCAGCTTCTTTCATTTTTCCCCAATGAAATAATAAAATGAGTGGCGTTAATATAATGCCACCGCCAATTCCTATTAGTCCAGAGAAGAATCCGATAATCGCACCAATAATAAGTCCTTGCCAAAGTTTTATAGCTTTAATTTTATCACTCTCTTTTCCAAAAACATTCAACATTTTAAGGATAGCAAATAGTAATAAAAGGGCTAATATCTTTTTGTAGATTGATGCATCGATGTCAAATCTACCACCAAATAAAGAGAATGGGATTGAAGTTATCGCAAATGCTAAAAATAATTTTTTATTAAAGTACCCTTCTTTATAATAATAATAGAACGAAATACCAGCCACAAAAATATTAAGCAATAGCGCAGTGGGTTTCATGCTTTCTGGTGCAAACGAAAATAAAGCCATAAGTGCCAAATAGCCACTTGCGCCACCATGGCCTACACTAGAGTATAGAAACGAGACTATCGGTAGGATTAGTAAAAAGAGATATATGTTTTCGTTTTGTAGCATTTAGTTAATTGTGCCTAAAGTGAACTAAAGTATTTAAAGTTATAAGTGTTCTCAAGTATTTAAAGTTTGTTAGATATTGAAGTGAAAAGGGCTAAAAGCTCTTTGGCTTCTTTCATTACTAGATTTAATTTACCATTTTCAATCCAATTCAAATCATTTATTATTTCTAACCAATATTCAGTTTCACTAGCTTCACTTTCAGATATTTAAATTTTATTCTTGAAATTTCTTTTACTTCGAGAGCGATTTGCTTCTCGATAATTGGCTCCAATACTTGTGCCTGATTTTGTAATTTGATTTTTAATGACTTTAACTTCTATGGAGTTAGGTAAAGCACTTGATAATTTGATTATGGATATTCCAAATTGTCTTGTTCTATATTCTAACTTTTTTGCAAATTCCTTATGATCCATTTCTTAAACTTTAGGCATTTTAAATACTTTTAACTTTAGACACTTATAGTAATTCAATTTTTTTTAACTGCTTGTCTAAAAACTTCCAACAATTCCTATTAATTTCATCAAAAGCTTTAACTAAGGATTTTCCATATTCAGTGAGTTCTGCACCACCGCCACCTTTGCCACCAATAGTATTTATGGTCACAGGTTTTTTAGCAGATTTATTTACTGAATCCAACAATTGCCATGCTTTTTTATAAGATATATTTAAAGATTTTGCAGCTTTTGAAAGTGACCCCTTTTCCTGAATGGCTTTCAATAAATGAACTCTGCCTTCACCAAGAAGTACATGGTCTTCAGATTCAATCCAAATGCGACTTTTTATTTTATATCCCATAATAAATCTTTTTAAACTGGTAATTGAATCACTTCTAAAGTATCTCCTTTTTTAATTTTTGAAATAGCTTCTGAAGCATAAACCAACGCATTAGAAAGCGCAAAAGTTTGTAACATTGAGGAGTTTTGACCTTCTAAAATTTCAACGTTACCTTCATTATAAATCGCTTTTAAAAATTGCGGTCGGTCTCCTTTCTTTTCAAAATTCGAAATGGATTTTGCTTTAATTCTAGGCAATTCCAAAACATCGCGATTCATTAGTTTTTGCAACGCGATATATACATAAACATAAAAACAAGATAACGCAGCTGCAGGATTTCCAGGCAACGCAAAAATTTGAGTATTATTTTTTTTTCCGTAGAATAAAGGTTTCCCAGGTTTCTGTTTTACTTTATAAAATAGTTCTTCAACTTGTAATTCATTTAAAGCTTTGCCAACAAAATCATAATCGCCAACTGAAATTCCACCGGTAATTAGCACTAAATCATTACTATCAATAACAGATTTAAGTTTAGAAACCGTTTTCTCATAAATATCTTCAACTTTATGTAGTGTAACATCATAATATTTCAAATTATAAAGTGCAGTTAAAAGCATTTTTGAATTGCTCTCGTAAATTTTTCCGTAGCTTAAATCTTGTCCAGCTTCAATCAATTCATTGCCTGTAGTTACAATGGCTATGTTAGGTTTTCTAAACACAGAAACTTTAGTAATTCCTAAAGAAATTAAATAACCAATAGCAGCAGGAGATAATTTTGTGCCTTTTTTTAAAGCAATAGCTCCAATTTTTACTTGTTCACCCAGAGGGCGAATATTTAGCTCTAAAGCTACTTGATGTTCAATAGTTATTGTATTTCCATTTGACACTACTTTTTCTTGCATCATAACTGCATTTGCAGTATTTGGAACTGGAGCACCAGTAAAAATTCTAACGGCTTCACCCTTTTTTAAACTAGGTTGATGTGCATCACCAGCTTTTACTTCGCCAACTAATGTATAATCTAAACCGTCGTGTAAATTCAAAGCATAACCATCCATTGCTGATTGTCTAAATGGTGGCATATTAATAGGCGAGTAGATGTCTTCTAATAGTATATAGCCACCCGCTTTTTCTGCTTTTTTAGTAGTTTCTTTTAAAAGTGGTTTACCATTATGTTTAACAATTGAAATAGCATCAGAAATAGAAATCATAAAACTTATCGTTATGTCCTAACAAATATAACGAAATAAAAAATGAATTTCTATAAATTCAAATACATTTCTTACATTTAAGCGTTAAACAAAAAATATGCTTAAAAAAGTTTTTGGTAGTGCCGTTTTTGGGGTGGAAGCGACAACTATTACAGTTGAAGTGAATGTAGATTCAGGAATTGGTTATCATTTAGTTGGCTTACCAGATAACGCCATTAAGGAAAGTAATTACCGTATTGCTGCGGCATTGCAAAATAACGGTTATAAAATCCCTGGAAAAAAGATAACTATTAATATGGCACCTGCCGATTTACGAAAGGAGGGAAGTGCTTACGATTTAACGCTTGCCATCGGGATTCTAGCAGCATCAAAACAAATTCAAGATCCAGATTTAGAAAAATTTTTAATTATGGGCGAATTGTCGCTTGACGGAAGTTTACAACCCATAAGAGGTGCTTTACCAATTGCTGTTAAAGCCAGAGAAGAAGGTTATAAAGGTTTTATTTTGCCATCTCAAAATGCCAAAGAAGCTGCTATTGTTGATGGGTTAGAGGTATATGGCGTTGATAATATTAAACAAGTTATCCAGTATTTTGACAAAGGAGAAGCTTTAGAGCAAACCATTATAAATACCCGCGAAGAGTTTTATAAAAACCTGGATTTCCCTGAGTTTGATTTTAGTGATGTAAAAGGACAAGAAGGCATTAAACGCTGTATGGAAATTGCTGCTGCTGGTGGCCATAATATTATTTTAATTGGTCCACCAGGAGCAGGTAAAACCATGTTAGCAAAACGTTTACCAAGTATTTTACCACCAATGACGTTGCATGAAGCTTTGGAAACCACCAAAATACATTCGGTTGTTGGTCGTGTAAAAGATACTGGACTCATGGCGCAACGGCCATTTAGGAGTCCGCATCATACCATTAGCGATGTCGCTTTAGTTGGCGGTGGTGCTTTCCCACAACCCGGTGAGATTTCATTATCCCATAACGGCGTGTTGTTTTTAGATGAATTACCCGAATTTAAACGTGGTGTTTTAGAAGTGTTACGCCAACCTTTGGAGGATAGGGAAGTGACTATTTCACGAGCAAAATTCACAGTTACGTATCCATCATCGTTTATGTTAGTAGCAAGTATGAATCCGAGTCCGGGAGGTTATTTTAATGATCCTGATGCGCCCGTAACGTCTAGTCCTGCAGAAATGCAACGTTATTTAAGTAAAATTTCAGGGCCTTTATTAGATAGAATTGATATTCATATAGAAGTGACTCCTGTGCCTTTTGAAAAACTATCGGATGATAGAAAAGGTGAAACGTCTGTTGATATTAGAAAACGTGTAACCAAAGCCAGAGAATTACAAACTAAACGTTTTGCAGAGAGTAACTCAGTGCATTATAATGCACAAATGAATACCAAACAAATAAGAAAGCATTGTCTTTTAGATGAAGGCTCAAAGCAACTCTTAAAAACGGCTATGGAACGTTTAAATTTATCAGCTCGAGCTTATGATAGAATACTTAAAGTTTCCAGAACCATTGCCGATTTAGAAGGTGTTGCTGAGGTAAATGGCTCACATATTAGTGAGGCGATTCAATACAGGAGTTTAGATAGAGAAGGGTGGTTGGGGTGATAAATTTCTGTGTATATAAGATTCTCTAAGTCAGTGACTACTTACTAGTATAAGCGTCACGCTCGTAATATTAAGGTTAATTAAAATGAGTAGAAAATATAAATTTCACAATAAACAAGGTGCATATTTTGTAAGTTTTGCCACGGTTTATTGGTTGGATATTTTTGTACGTCAAATTTATTTTAGTGTTTTAGAAGAAAGTATAAGTTATTGTAGAGCAGAAAAAGGCATGGAAGTATACGCTTATTGTTTTATGCCAAGTCATGTACATTTAATATTTCGTTCATTAAATGATGATCCTTCTGGATTAATTCGAGATATTAAAGGATTTACAGCTAGAAAATTGATAAAAGCTATTGAAGAAAATCCGAAAGAAAGTAGAAAAGACTATTTATTATGGATGATGAAGCGTGCAGGCAAAAAGAATAGTAATATTAAGAAGTATCAATTTTGGCAACAACATAATAAACCTATCGAATTATGGAGCGATAAAGTGATTCAACAGAAAATAAATTATATTCATAATAATCCTGTTGAAGCTGGATTTGTAACTAATCCAATAGATTGGAAATATAGTAGTGCAAGAAATTATCAGGAAGATCAAACAGTTTTAGAAATAGATGTATAAATTTAAATAGTACTCATTATGTCGCTAGCGCGAGCGTCACGCTCGTGACCGTATGAGTAAGAATATAGTTAATTCAGAAACCAATTTTTGACGGCACGAGCAAGATGCTCGCGCTAGCCAGGGGGGAGGGCTAACAATATTTATAATAATTGTTTACAAGTTAAATGATACTTTCTATTTCATCGAAAAAGGTTGTCCTGTACTTTGTAAAGCGCCAAACCAAAACCCACCTTCCATATCTATCTTTTTACGTTTTTTGGTAACATCGGTAATTGGTAAGTAAACAAACTTATTATTGACGCTTCCCACAACAAAATTTGTTTTTCCTGCCATTGCACCGTGCACAGCATGATAAGCTAAGCGGTTACAATACAGGCTATCGTTTGCATTAGCAGGCGCACTTCGGATGATATAACTTGGGTCAATATATTTTATGGTTGTTTTCATTTTTATACCATCAAAATAGTCCTTAATTTTTTGCTGAAGTAACAAACCAATATCTTTGTGCTGAATATTGCCAGAAGCGTCAGAAACATTATTATTTTTATTTTCAAATAAATGCTGCCCTGCACCTTCAGCTACAACTATTACAGCATGTTTTTTCGATTGCAGTCTTTTTTTTAGATTTTCAAGAAAACCGTTTTCTCCTTCTAATTGAAAGTCCATTTCTGGTACCAAAACAAAATTCACAACGGGCATAGAAAGTGCTGTTGAAGCGGCAATAAAACCGCTATCTCTTCCCATCAATTTCACAATAGCCATGCCGTTATAAGCTCCATCAGCTTCGTTATGTGCATCTCTAACTATGGGGCAGGCCACATCAAAAGAGGTTTCAAAACCAAAGGATTTATCAATAATATCAATATCATTATCTATGGTTTTAGGGATACCAGCGACTGCAATTTTTAAACCTCTATTTATAATTTCGGTACCGATGGCATTAGCACCTTTTAAAGTGCCATCGCCACCAATGGTAAATAGTATGTCGATTTTATTAGCTACAAGCGTATCAACCATAACAGACACATCTTGTCCGCCTCTAGATGATCCTAAAATAGTACCGCCAAACTCGTGGATATTCTTGACTTTATCTGGCGTAAGCTCAATGAAATCGTGACCGCTTTCAGGATTTAATCCTTCATAGCCGTATGGAATTCCAATAACCCTTTTAACGCCGTAAAAGTAATGCAGCGCCATAACCAAACTACGAATAACGTTATTAATACCTGGGCAAAGTCCGCCACAGGTTACAATAGCAGCCGTAGTATTATTGCCTTCAAAAAATACTTTTTCACGAGGACCAGAACGTTCATAAGAATCGGGAAAGATTCCGTTTTCTATCGAAGCATTAAGATTCTTTAATTGTACATCGGCTAAAACCCGTTCACGATCTTCAATGAAATTAAAAATACTATCCCCTTTAATTTTGCTTAAATGTATTGGAGATGTTTTTGTGGGTTCACCTAAATTGGTTATTCTGAAGTTGTTATTCTCTTTCATGTAGCTATTTTAAATATGCGATAAATGAAACATAAAAATAGTATAAAATCAGGTAACTTTAAAGCCCAAGTTTAGTAAGTATAAATAGTTTTTTAACAATTAGTAGCGAACCATTATATTTACATTATGAAAAAACTAATTACACTCTTACTTGTAGCAATTATTTTTAACTGCAATACCTCAAAAGAAGAAAATAAAACAATTTTAGAAACCTTAAAAGTAGAAATTGTAGAAAACTCTATTCTCAATTTAAAACAGGCAAACACTCTAGCAGAACTCCCATTACACTGTATGAATATTGAATACCCAAACCGCTTATCGCAAACTTTAGGTGGTGAGGACGATTTAAAATCACCAACCCAATTACACCCTGCTTTTTATGGTTGTTTCGATTGGCATTCGGCAGTTCACGGGCATTGGAGCTTAGTGAGTTTATTAAAAACATTTCCAGAAATTGATAAGGGAGAGGACGTAAAACAGCGTTTACTCAATAATATTTCAAAAGAAAACATAGAAACTGAAATTCAATACTTCTACGGCGAACATAACAAATCTTATGAGCGTACTTATGGTTGGGCGTGGTTACTTAAACTCGCCGAAGAATTGCACACTTGGGATGCACCAATAGCCCGAGAATTAGAAACAAATTTACATCCACTAACCGATTTAATCATCGAAAAGTATATCGAGTATTTGCCAAAACTGAATTATCCTTTACGAAATGGCACACATACAAACACGGCATTTGGGTTAAGTTTTGCTTATGATTATGCAGAAACAGTAAATCATGAAGCTCTTAAAACAGCGATTGCAAATCGTGCTAAATTTTTCTTTTCAAATGATAAAAACTGCCCTATGAGTTGGGAACCTAGCGGAAGTGATTTTTTATCACCGTGTTTAGAGGAAGCGGCTTTAATGAAACGTTTATTACCAAAAGCGCAGTTTAAAACATGGATGAACGATTTCTTACCAGAATTAAAAAATAAAGATTATAGATTAGAAGTCGGAAAAGTTTCAGATAGAACAGACGGTCAATTGGTACATTTAGATGGAGTTAATTTTTCAAGAGCTTGGAGTTTAAATAAAATAGCAGAAGATTTACCTGAATACAATCATCTTAAAAACATAGCGAATTTGCACATCAATTACTCTTTGCCAAGTATTTTTGGTGATAGTTATGAAGGCGGACATTGGCTTGGTAGTTTTGCTATTTATGCATTGAATTCTACAAGTAAATGATAAAAAACTGGCTTAAAAATATTGGTCCAGGTCCGTTAATAGCTGCCGCTTTTATTGGTCCAGGAACGGTAACGGTTAGTACGCTTGCAGGCGTTGATTTTGGGTTTGCGCTTTTGTGGGCGATGCTGTTATCTATTGTAGCGACTATAGTTTTACAGGAAATGTCGGCTCGATTGGGTATTATTACTCAAAAAGGCTTATCAGAAATAATTAGAACAGAAATCAAAAACCCTGTTTTTAAGTTTTTGGCAATTCTTTTAATTCTTTCAGCTATAGTTATAGGAAACGCAGCTTATGAGGCTGGTAATATCACCGGTGGTGTATTGGGTTTAGAAACTATTGTTGGTAATCCTAGTCTCAATATTGGTGGTTTTTCAATAAATGTACTGAGTATTATTATTGGAGCTATTGCATTTGTTTTGCTATACCTAGGTAATTATAAAATTCTTGAAAAGGCTTTAATTACTTTAGTAACGCTAATGAGTTTTGCTTTTTTAATCACAGCAATTATAACAAAACCTAACATTTTAGACCTTTTAAAAGGTGTATTTATACCTCAATTTCCTAAAGATAGTTTGTTAACTATCATCGCACTTATTGGAACTACAGTTGTGCCATATAATTTGTTTTTACATGCGTCATTGGTTAAAGAAAAATGGCAAAGTGAATCAGATTTAAAATATGCTAGAAAAGATACCATTATCGCTGTTGTATTAGGCGGGCTAGTTTCCATGTGTATTATTATTTCTGCAGCTTCCATAAAAGATTTACAAATTAATAACGCTGCAGATTTAGCAAAAGGGTTAGAACCGCTATTCGGTAGTTTTGCAAAATATTTTTTAGCCATTGGGTTATTCGCCGCTGGTATTACCAGTGCTATAACAGCGCCTTTAGCAGCAGCTTTTGTTGCAAGTGGTTGTTTAGGTTGGTCTACAAATATGAAGGCTAAAAAGTTTAGAGCCGTATGGATGTTTATTTTAATTTTAGGTATTGTTTTTTCCTCCTTAGGAATGAAATCGATCGAAATTATCAAGTTTGCTCAAGTTGCAAATGGTATTTTATTACCCGTTATCGCTGGGTTTTTAATATGGATTATGAATAAAAAATCTATTTTAGGTGACTATAAAAATAACATGAAGCAAAATATTTTTGGGTTTATAATCTTAGGAATTAGTATCTTACTATCGCTTGCAACACTTAGTAAAGTGTTTGGTTTAAATCTGTTTTAGTGGACTTTAAAAATATAGATATTAATGTTGATGTAGGTGAAGGCATAGGAAATGAACTTCTTCTAATGCCATATATTGCGTCTTGTAATATTGCCTGCGGAGGTCATACTGGAGATTCTGAAACTATGCATAATGTAGTTAAACTAGCAAAACTACATGGGGTAAAAATTGGTGCGCACCCGTCGTTTCCTGATAGAGAAAATTTTGGTAGACAACCTATGAAAATGTCTTGTGCGGCCTTATTTTATTCAATTAAGAATCAAATTGATGATTTAATTAAAGTATTAAATAAAGAAAATACACTATTACATCATGTTAAACCACATGGTGCTTTATATAACATGGCTGCGGTTGATGAGCGTATTGCCAACGTTATTGTTGAGGTTGTTAAAAGTATAGCGTTACCTATTAAACTTTATGTGCCTTATAAATCTGTTATAGCTGATTTGGCTAAAAAGGAAAATATTGAAATTCGTTATGAAGCCTTTGCTGATAGAAATTATAATTCAAATTTAACTTTGGTTTCTAGAAGTGAAAACAATGCGGTTATTGAAGATGTTGATAGGGTTTTTGAGCATGTTTTCAGAATGATTTCTTCTGAAAAAGTGAAGACTATTGAAGGCTTAGAAATAGATATAAAAGCAGATACTTATTGTGTTCATGGCGATAATCCAAAAGCAGTAGATTTAATTAAAAATTTAACCCAAAAATTAGAACTAAAAGGTTATAAAATTAGATGATTTTTTGACACCATTTAAACTAACATATAAACCCTTTGGAGCGCGTGCTATTTTAATTGAATGGCCATCAAAAATTGATAAGAACATTTTAAAGGATATTATTCTTTTTAAAAATAAAATTATTAATGAAAATATTGAACAAATACTTGAGTTAAAAACTGCATATAACTCGTTATTAGTTATTTATAATTCAATTTGTAGGAATTTTGAAAATAAAATAATTTTTTTGAAAAAGGTATATGTCTCTCCTGATTTTAAATCTGACATGGTGTCAAATATCTGGAGAATTCCAGTATGTTATGATGCTGAATTTGGTATAGATTTAGGCATGATTTCTAAACAAAAAAACATATCAAAACCTGAAATTATAAAACGACATTTACAAACCATTTATACCGTTTATTTTATTGGTTTTTTACCTGGTTTTTTATACTTAGGAGGGTTAGATGAAACGCTTCATGTACCGCGTAAATCTACCCCAAGATTACATATTGAAAAAGGGGCAGTTGCTATTGGCGGAAATCAAACCGGTGTATATCCAAATCCAAGTCCCGGTGGTTGGAATATTATTGGGAATTCACCTATTAATTTTTTTGATGTTTCAAAAAAAATGCCTTGTTTTGCTAAAGCCGGAGATGCTATTCAGTTTTATTCCATTTCTATAAATGAACATCATCATATTAAGACTTTGGTAGACGCTAACGTGTATCAAATAGAAAGTGAGCTGATAAATGATTAAAGTATTACATTCGGGTTTTTATTCTACCATTCAAGATTTTGGACGCACAGGTTTTCAAGAGTTTGGTGTTCCATATTCAGGAGTTATGGATAGAAAAGCAGCGACTTTAGCTAACACTTTATTAGGAAATAGAGACGATGAAGCTGTTTTAGAAATGACGATGACCGGGGCTAAACTTTTATTTGTAACGGAGACCTGTATTGCCATTTGTGGTGCAGATATATCACCAAAATTAAACAATGAAACCCTGCTTTTAAATAGAATGATACAAGTAAAGCCCAATGATATTTTATCATTTGGAAAATTGAATACTGGTTTTAGGTGCTATTTAGCGGTTTTAGGTGGTTTTAAGACTGAAACCATTATGAAAAGTAAAAGTATGTATCAAAATATTACTAAGCAGTTTATGATTTATAAAAATGATGAATTACAAATTTCTCAAAAACCGCCTGCATCAAATAAGCAACATGCAAGTATGCGTTTTGATTCATCTTACATTAATTCTAATATTTTAGAAGTTTATAAAGGACCAGAATTTGAAAATCTCACTAAAAATAAACAAACCGAATTATTTTCAAAGCCATTCGTAATTTCTAAAGATAATAACCGAATGGCGTATCAGTTAGAAGAAACATTTCAAAACAATTTAAGCCCAATAATAACATCTGCGGTACTTCCAGGAACAGTACAATTAACACCTTCAGGAAAATTTATTATTTTAATGCGCGATTGCCAAACTACTGGAGGTTATCCAAGAGTGCTTCAACTTAAAGAATCTTCAATGGATGTTTTGTCGCAAAAGTTTGCGGGTAATACTATAAATTTCAAGATTAATTCTCAATATTAAGGTAAGTATTAATTATTATGACGACAAACTACTAAAACTTTCTTATGCATAAAAAAATCATATTATTATTTATTATAACTACATCTATTTTTAGTTGTAACAAAGCACTTAAAGACGCGGATGTAATTATTAATAAATCTATTGAAGTAAATGGCGGTAAGTTTGTTGAACATTCGAATATTGAATTCGATTTTCGCGATAAACATTACAAGGCTATTCGAAATAATGGAAAGTTTCAATATGAGCGTATTTTTAAAGACTCAATGGATTTTGTTAAAGATATTTTAAATAATAAAGGTTTTCAGAGATTTATAAATGAATTGCCTTTTGTAGTTACCGATGTTAAAGAAACTGCTTATTCTGCCTCAGTTAACTCAGTACATTATTTCTCAGTTTTACCTTATGGGTTAGATAATAGAGCTGTTAAAAGAGCCTTTTTAGGAACCTCAAAACTAAAAGAAAAAGAGTACTATAAAATAAAAGTCACCTTTAAGGAAGATGGTGGAGGTGAAGATTTTGAAGATGTTTTTATATATTGGATAAATACCAAAACATTTAAAGCAGATTATTTAGCCTATTCTTATAACGAAGCCGATGGTTTGGGTTTGCGATTTCGTGAAGCTTATAACGAGCGATATATTGGAGGTATTCGGTTTGTAGATTACAACAATTACAAGCCAGAAAACGAAAATACTTCCCTGGAAAACCTTGATAATTTATATGAAGCTAATGCTTTAATCTTACTTTCTAAAATTGAGCTTAAAAATATTCTTGTTAATGATTAGTTGTTAGTTCATAATTTAAAATTTCACCATTTGCAATAGTAACATGGTATAAATTTCCAAAGATATAATCATTAATATCCTCATATTCTTGTTTTTTAATGATTGTATTAACTAATTTCGGAGTCGTGTTGCTATGACCAACAATCAATATATTTTTGCCTTCAGTGTCTTTTAAAAATGACTTAACATCAAGCTCGTTTGGTTTGTAAATGGTAATTTCAAGGTTGTTTTGAGTAGCTGTGGGTTTAGCCGTTTCTAAAGTTCTAATATAATTTGTAGAAAATACCGCATCAAATTTAACATCATCTAAAATTGTACTCCAATTTTCTGCACGTAACTTCCCTTCGGTTGTTAACTTCGGGTTGTCATCATCAGGATTTAATCGCTCTTTTTCAGCATGCCTTATAAAGTAATAATGGCTTGTAGTGTCTTCATTTTTCGAATTATCTTTCTTTTCATTTTTACAAGATGAAAGCGTTAAAAGAGCTACAGTAATTAATATATATTTATAAATCATAAAATTAAATTTTTGATATTAAGCTAACTCTAATGCAATTTCAATCATGCCTTTAAAAGTAGTTTCGCGCTCTTTACTTGTTGTACGTTCTCCAGTTACCAAAGAATCAGCGATTGTTAAAATAGCTAACGCATTTACATTATGCTTTGCAGCCACGGTGTACAAACCTGCGGTTTCCATTTCAACACAAAGCACTCCGAATTTCGACCATTTTTTATACGATTCAAAATCATCGGCATAAAATTCATCCGAAGTAAATATATTACCAGCTTTAATAGGAATATTTTTAAGTTTAGAAGCTTCAATAGCTTTTTGAAATAAATTAAAACTAGCAGTAGGAGCGTAGTCTGCCCCTCCAAAACGGAGTTCGTTCAATCCAGAGTTTGAAGATGCTGCCATAGCTAAAACAATATCTCTAATTTTCACATCTTTTTGATATGAACCAGCGCTTCCAACCCGTATTAAATTTTTAACACCATATTCAGTAATTAGTTCGTGTGCATAAATAGATATAGAAGGAATTCCCATGCCAGTTCCCATCACCGAAACTTTTTTTCCATGGTAAATACCCGTATACCCAAACATGCCTCTAATTTTATTAAAGCACATTGGGTTTTCTAAAAACGTTTTAGCTATCCATTTGGCTCTTAAAGGATCGCCTGGTAATAAAATGGTTTCTGCAATATCACCTTTTCTGGCTTCAATATGTGCGCTCATTTGGTTAAGTTAAAAGTTAAAAGTTAAAAGTTAAAAGTTAAGAGTTAAAAGTTTAGAGTTTGATGTTTGTTAGATTAACCTAAATGTTATTAATAATTTACATCCTCTGGTTTTTTACCAGTAATAATTTGAATTCCTGAGGATGTTCCTAGTCGTTGAACACCCAAATTAATATATTCTAAAGCTGTTTTAGTGTCTTTTATACCACCTGAAGCTTTTATTTTTATTTCGTTTTTGGCGACACTTTTCATGAGTTTTATATCATGAATTGTGGCTCCAGCAGTTCCAAATCCGGTAGATGTTTTAATAAAATCAGCACCGCTTTGTATGGCTAATTCACTAGCTTTAATAATCTCTAAATCCTCAAGATAGCAGGTTTCTAAAATGACTTTTAAAGTATGATTTGGCATGATGTTTTTTACAGCCTCAATATCTTTCCAAACACCATCAAAATCTTTACTTTTTAATAATCCAATATTGATAACCATATCAATTTCATCGGCACCATTATTAATAGCAGTTTTAGCCTCATCAACCTTTGCTTTAGTGCTCATTGCACCTAAGGGAAAACCAATAACGCTGCATGCTTTTACGTTGGTATTATTTAGTTCTGATTTAGCTAGAGCCACATAACAACTATTTACACAAACCGAATAAAAGTTATATTCTTTAGCTTCTGTGCAAAGTTTAATAATGTCATTTTTTGTGGCTGTGGCCTTAAGTAGTGTGTGGTCTATATAATTGTTTAACAGTTTCATAGTGTATTTTAGTTAAAAATGACACGTAATCAAATGTATTAAACAATTACTAAACTTTTGGTGTTTTAGTGATTCAATATTTTAAATTTTGAATCTTAGTTTATCATCTTGATTTTCAGTAGAAGTGGTTTCAGAAGTATTTTTCTTTTGAAGATTTTCTAAATATTTCTTGTAGATTTTAGTATTTCTAATTTGTTGCGCCTTATTTGTTGCAACTATATTGTTAAACGTGCCTATTCTATCAGCACCAGCTTCTATGTATTTTAAAACCGTTTCGTAATCTGTAATACCACCTGAAGCCTTTATTTTAGCTTTGTCTCTAACGGTTTTTTTTATAATTTTCACAGCAGTTAATGTAGCACCGCCTTTTGAAAACCCTGTTGAAGTTTTAATAAAATCTGCTTTTCCATCTAAACAAATTTCACAAGCTTTTATAATTTCGTTTTTATTTAATTCTGAAATTTCAATTATTACTTTTAATGGCGTTTCACCAATAGCAAGCTTTACATCGCTAATATCTTTTAAAACAGAAACATAATTTCTACTTTTAAGAAGACCTAAGTTAATGACCATATCAATTTCATCAGCACCATCTTCAATCGCTTTTTTTGCTTCATAAACTTTGGCAGCTGTTGACATTGCTCCAAAAGGATGACCAATTACTGAACAAATTTTAACGCCACTATTAGTAAGAATTTGTTTTGCTAAGGCAATATTGCAACCATTAATACAAATGGCATAAAACCTGTTTAACTTGGCTTCGTCACAAATATCAATAATGTCTCGTTCTGTAGCTGTGGGTTCTAATAAAGCGTAATCAATGTACTGAGAAATGTTCATTCTAACTTGTGTTTACTAAGTGTTAATCAATTGAAAATGAGAGATTTGAAATACTTTTACATGAAATTACAAAGTATGTCTGTTGCTAATTTATAAATTTTAAATCGTAAATTCTTGTGATTTTTGATTTATTAGACGAACGGTAATTCATTCTGTTTATTAACCGAAATGTTTATGAAAAATTTTATTTATCGGTAGTTTTTATTATGATATATAATTATCAAATCTAATATAAAGAAAAAGCAACAATCATCTTAAAAGAATCATGTTGCTTTAAACCGTCTGCGATTAAACAGACAACCAACCAATTATATAGACTGTATATTTACTGTTTTGTTACAATAAATAACAGATTCCTTTATACCGTTTCATTTATTAAGTCGTGTTGGTTTCTAAAAACCAACTGATCATCAAAAGCATCTAATAAAATAATACTATCTGTAGTTACTTTGCCTGCTAATATTTCTTTACTTAAAGCGTTTAATACTTCTTTCTGAATTACACGTTTTACTGGTCTAGCGCCATATTCAGGGTTATAACCTTTATCAGCCAAATATTGAACAGCTTCTGGCGTAGCATCAAAAGTAATGCCTTGATGAGCTATCATTTTAGTAACACTTTTTAATTGCAATCCAACTATTTCTACTATGTTTTCTTTACTCAGCGGTGTAAACATTACAGTGTCATCAATTCTATTTAAAAACTCTGGTCTCACCGTTTGTTTTAACAAGGCTAACACGTCAACTTTTGCAGCTTCAATAGCTGAATCTATATCTTTTGTAGCTTCAAAACGATCGTGAATTATGGAGCTTCCCATATTTGAAGTCATAATTATTATGGTGTTTTTAAAATCGGCAACCCGTCCTTTGTTATCTGTTAAATGACCTTCGTCTAATACTTGTAATAAGATATTAAATGTATCTGGGTGCGCTTTTTCAATTTCATCCAATAAAACTACTGAATACGGCTTTCTTCGAACAGCTTCAGTAAGTTGCCCGCCTTCATCATAACCTACGTATCCTGGAGGTGCACCAACTAATCTGCTTACCGCATGGCGTTCTTGATATTCACTCATGTCAATTCTAGTCATGGCATTCTCATCGTCGAATAAATATTCTGCCAATGCTTTAGCCAATTCGGTTTTACCAACACCTGTTGTTCCTAAAAATAAGAAGGTTCCAATGGGCTTTTTAGGGTTTTGTAAACCGGCACGACTTCTTCTAACCGCATCACTAACTGCTTCAATAGCTTCTTCTTGCCCTACCACACGTTTGTGCAATTCATCTTCAAGCTTCAACAATTTTTCACGCTCACTTTGTATCATTTTAGTAACAGGAATCCCCGTCCATTTCGCAACAACTTCAGCAATATCGTCATAAGTTACTTCTTCTTTAATTAAGGAAGTTTCACCTTGCGCTTCCAATTGCTTTTGAAATACTTCTAGCTGCTCTTGAGCTTCTTTAATTTTTCCGTAACGCAATTCAGCTACTTTTCCATAATCGCCTTCACGTTCGGCTTTTTCTGCATCTATTTTGAAGTTTTCAATAGCCTGTTTTGTATTTTGAATATTATCTACAACTTCCTTTTCGCTTTTCCATTTGGCATTAACCTCATTTCTGGTTTCTTTAATATTTGCCAAATCAGAGCGTAAAGATTTTAATTTGCTTTCATCTTTTTCACGCTTAATGGCCTCAATTTCAATTTCGAGCTGCATGATTTTACGGTCTAAAACATCCAATTCTTCAGGTTTAGAATTGATTTCCATTCGTAACTTAGAAGCGGCTTCATCCATTAAATCAATGGCTTTATCTGGTAAAAACCTATTGGTAATGTAACGTTGCGATAATTCTACCGCGCCAATAATAGCCTCGTCTTTAATACGCACTTTATGGTGTGTTTCGTATTTTTCTTTAATACCACGTAAAATTGAAATAGCACTTTCAGTATCAGGCTCATCAACCATTACTTTTTGAAAACGACGCTCTAAAGCTTTATCTTTTTCAAAGTATTTTTGATATTCATCTAAAGTTGTTGCGCCAATAGCCCGAAGTTCGCCACGTGCCAATGCAGGTTTTAATATGTTTGCTGCATCCATAGCGCCTTGTCCGCCACCAGCGCCAACAAGTGTGTGGATTTCGTCAATAAAAAGTACAATATCGCCATCACTTGTAGTTACCTCTTTAATAACTGCTTTTAGGCGTTCTTCAAATTCACCTTTATATTTGGCTCCAGCGATAAGCGACCCCATATCTAAAGCGAAAATTTGCTTGTCTTTAAGATTTTCTGGAATATCGCCATCAATAATTCTATGCGCTAAACCTTCGGCAATAGCGGTTTTACCTGTTCCGGGTTCACCAACTAAAATGGGGTTGTTTTTTGTTCTACGCGTTAAAATTTGAAGTATTCTTCGAATTTCTTCGTCACGCCCAATAACAGGATCTAGCTTACCATCTTTGGCCAACTGATTTAAGTTTTTAGCATATTTATTTAGTGCGTTATACGTTTCTTCCTGACTTTGTGAGGTTACATTCTCTCCTTTTCGTAATTCTTCAATAGCAGCTTTTAAGCCTTTTTCAGTAACACCTTGATCTTTTAACATCTGTGCTATTTTGCTATTCGATTTAAAAACAGCTAATATTAAATGCTCGATAGATACAAAGTCATCTTTCATCTTTTTTGCGATAATTGATGCTTCATTTAAGCTCTTTCCAGCTTCGCGTGATAACATTAATTCGCTGCCTGTAACTTTTGAGAAGCTCTCTAATTGTTTGTCTAAGGCTTTCTGAAGTATAGAAATATTGACATTCAATTTTTTTAAAAGGAATGGTAGTACGTTTTCATCAACTTCAAAAATACCTTTAAAAAAATGTTCATTTTCTATGTGTTGATGCCCATAACTTTGCGCAATTTGTTGCGCTTGCTGTATGGCTTCTTGCGATTTTATTGTATAATTATTTAAGTTCATAGTTTATATTTTTTTATTTCCATAAAGGTGGAAATCTTTTTATTATTTACTTTTACAACTACATTAAGTCAATAATCTTACCAAGTGTATTTGTAAGACAAAATGTCGCTTCAAGCCTTGTTTTTAGTGACTTTTAGTCAGATTGTAAGATTTAGAATAGGTTACGACTTAGTATAAATACAATTTAAAACGACGATGGGATTATTTAATAACATATTTGGAAGTTCAGGTGAGGCAAAAGAAGAAAAGGTTTTACCATGGATTCCTTTAAACGATTTACAGCAATTAAATCACATAGAAAATAAATCGACTACAAAAACTCAGGTTATTTTTAAACATTCTACACGCTGTGGAATTAGTAGAATGGTTATGAATCAATTTGTTGATGCTTACAATCTCACTGAAAAAGACTTGGATTTATATTACTTAGATTTATTGAGTTACAGAGAAATATCTAGCGAAATAGCAGCTAAATTTCAAGTGTTACATGAATCTCCTCAATTATTAGTTGTAAAAAATGGGGTAGTGGTGGCACAGGATTCTCATGGTGCTATTAATGATATAGATTTGGGCAGGTTTGTTTAAATAATTTTAAATGAATTCTACCTATTTATTCGTTTACGGAACTCTATTAAAAGATATAGATAATGAGATGTCAAGATTTTTGGCATCTCATTCTGTTTTTGTAAGCAAAGGTTATTTTAGCGGAAAACTATATCTAGTAGATTGGTTTCCCGGGGCCATTTTAAGTGATGATACTGAAGATCGCGTATTTGGTAGCATATTTGAAATTAAAAACCCTATTGTAGTTTTTAATGTTTTAGATGATTATGAAGGCATAGGAAAACATAACCCAAAACCTCATTTATTCAATAGAGAAATCATTACCATTTTTCTTGAAAACAAGACCAAACTTAAATCTTGGGTTTATTTATACAACCATTCTACTAAAAATCTGAAAAGAATTATTTCGGGAAATTTTCTTAATTAAGAGTTATTAATCTGAGGCCATACATAATACTTTAGTAACATTTCATTTTTTTAATACCAAGTAAATAGTATATTTAGGATAAATTTTTTATCACACTAAATCTAAATATGCGTTATTCTTTATTTATAGTATTACTTTTTATCTCCTTTACAACAATAAATTGTGCTAAAGCAAAAAAAAACTCTAATACCACATTCGATACATTAGTTTGGTCTGACGACTTTAATGAAGACGGTCCTATTAATTCAAAAAATTGGTTTCATCAAACGCAATTACCAGCTGGTGGCGATTGGTATGGTGGTTTAATAAATCATTATACAAATCGAATAGAAAATTCATATGTAGAAGATGGTTTTTTAAATATTGTGGCCAAAAAAGAACTGTTTGAAGATCAGGGAGAAATAAAACAATATACGTCTGCTAGATTAAATTCAAAATTTGCATTTACTTATGGTAAGGTTGAAGCACGAGTAAAATTACCTTTTGGTGTAGGTACTTGGCCAGCTATATGGATGCTGAATAAAAACATAGATGAACCTGGAGCTTATTGGCAAAAACAAGGTTATGGTTCTACATATTGGCCGGTTTGTGGAGAGGTTGATATTCTAGAACATTGGGGTAAAAAACAAAATCGTATTCAAAGTGCGGTACATACAGCATCTAGTGCAGGCGATGATGTGGTGAACCTCGGCGGTCAAGTTTTAGAAAATGTCTCAAATCAATTTCATGTTTACAGTATGGAGTGGACAGAAGAAAAGATAGTGTTTAGTGTTGATGACGTTGTACATTATGTATACCAACCAGCTTTAAAAAACTCAGATACTTGGCCTTTTACCAACGATCAATATTTATTACTAAATATAGCTATTGAACCAGATATCGATTCTTCTTTTGAAGAAAGTGCCATGGTGGTTGATTATATAAGAGTTTATCAATAAAATTTTTAATGTATTTAAAAATTAATTTTAATAAAAGTATAAAACTATTCTATTTTGTTTTGTTGCTCTTTTTTTGTTGTGAAAAAGATTCAATAGACAAAAAAGAAGTTATTGAAATTAGCCAGAACAGGGATTTAGAACAAATTAAAGCATCTGGAACTTTACGAGCTTTAATGATTTATAGTAGTACAACTTATTATCTGTATAAAGGCCGCCCGATGGGGTATGAGTTTGAATTACTAGAACGCTTCTCAAAGTATCTAGATTTAAACCTAGAAATAATAGTTGTAAAAAATATAGATGAGCTTTTTGAAAAATTAAATAAAGGAGAAGGCGATATTGTAGCTCATGCTTTAACCATTACCAACTCTAGAAAAGAAGAAGTTTCATTTACAGATCATTTGTATTTAACAAAACAAGTTTTAGTACAAAAAAAACCTGATGATTGGAGGGCTATGCATTGGTCAAATTTGGAAAAAGCCATAGTGCATAAACCAATAGACTTATTAGGAGACACCATATCTGTTAGAGAGTTATCTTCATATAGAGAAAGAATCTATAATTTATCAGAAGAATTGGGAGGAACCATTCATATAAATATCCTTCCTGGTGAAATGACTACCAACGAAATAATAGAAAAAGTTGCAGAAGGCGATCTTAAATATACCATTGCAGACGAAAATATAGCTAGTGTCGTGGCAACATATAATCCTATTTTAGATGTTAAGGTGCCTGTTAGCTTTTCTCAAAGAATAGCTTGGGCAATAAGACCTGACTCTCAAAATTTATTAAAATCTACAAATAATTGGTTGGAACAAATTAAAAGGCAAATTGATTTTAATGTTATATATAACAAGTATTTTAAAAACAAGACATACTATCAAAGACTTGTAAAAAGTGATTTTTACAGTTTAAATAAGCAACAAATTAGTCCATATGACAATTTAATAAAAACGTATTCAAAAACTTTAAATTGGGATTGGCGACTTGTGGCTTCTCAAATTTATCAAGAGTCAAAATTCGACCCAAGAGTTAGTTCATGGGCAAAAGCTTCTGGATTAATGCAACTCATGCCAAATACGGCTTTAGAATTAGGTGTTACCAACAGAGCTGATCCTAACCAAAGTATAAAAGGGGGTACTAAATACCTGAAACAACTATGGGGAAATTTTGAGGATGTAACAGATTCTATTCAACGTACTAAATTTACCTTGGCAGCATATAATTGTGGTTTATATCATGTTATAGATGCCCAAAACCTTGCTAAAAAACGTGAATTAAAAGCTAACGTTTGGGATGATAATGTTGAGCATATGATTTTAGAATTAAGGCTGGCTAAAAACTACAACGACCCTGTTGTTAAGTATGGTTATGTTCGTGGCACAGAACCTTATGACTATGTAAAGCAAATTTTTGAACGTTACCAGCACTACGCACAATTTATAAATGAATAAATTCTTTTTTAGAGTTTTATATAACTCTGTGTTGATTTGTTTGAAGAAAAATCTAATACGGTTTAGAACTTAAATAAAAAAATAAAAACACATTCGAATAATTTAATATACAAACGTATCTAAAAATAAAAAACTCCCAGCTATACTGGGAGTTTTTTATCTAAAGAAATGAGTAATTATGCTTTACCCATAATTCTAAACATGCCTGTACCACAAGTCGGGCATTTACCCTTCATTGCTTTTCTACCATTTTTCATAGTAGTTTCAGCAGCATCTTTCATCTCTCTTTTAGACTTACATTTTACACAATATGCTTCCATTTGGTCAGTTTTTAAATTAATTTTTCTCTAAAGTAAATTTAAAACTGATAACATACAAAGTAATTTGTGAATTTTTTTCTTTAATTCAATGTGTATGAGTTAATAATATTCTTCAATTGGAGTTTTAAATCCTCTCCAGAATCGTAAATCATTTGTTCTTCTGTAGGAAACGGAACAGCTCTTCTTTCCAAAAATGGGATTAAAGTTGTCTCTAATGCACGTCTGTCTCCTCTGGAGGTTGCGTAAATATGTTCGAATATAAATTCGCTAGTTACAGGAAAAGCGTCCACTAATTGTTTCGTG
>TARA_R110002096_G_scaffold7102_4_pt1 | contig 25604 bp, 24 predicted proteins | sample TARA_R110002096 | Tara Oceans TARA_R110002096 (sample SAMEA4397295) | marine metagenome | biome: Polar Biome; feature: [DCM] deep chlorophyll maximum layer (ENVO:01000326); material: water (ENVO:00002006), including particulate matter (ENVO:01000060) such as... | depth 35 m
GAGCCAATCACCACGCCCGAACCATCACAGGTTATTTTGCCCGTCACCGAAACAATCAGTGTAGCCGCTGCCTTGCCAAAAGCAGCTGTTGAAGGCGTTATCCTGTCCCTAATGGATGCGGTGGACGCGGAACCAGTTGTCAGCGCACCACAAACGGCTGCAACTGCCCCCCCGACACCTGAAATCATTGTTGATGCTGTTGTGATCCCACAAGTTGAATCGCCGCAAATTGACCCAGAATTGGAACTGCCGCCAACGGATAGTGCTGTTCCAGTGGATGCAAATGTTCGGCGCCCGCCATTGCGTAGCGGCAAACGCATTGTGGCCGAGGATACATCAACAGAAGAACCCGCTGTACAATTAACATCAACCATCAACCGTCCACGAAGGCGCCCCGCAGGCATAGCAGCACAAGCTGCATCGAACGCAACACAAGCGGCCATTGCACAAGATTTGATCAACCAACAGATCACGAGAGAACAACAAGTACTTACGCAGTTATCCAGCGCGAGCCTGCGCGCCAAGGGCACTAATAAGCGACCACCCATCAAGACATCCAACTTTCGTAGATTGGTCAGCAATCTTCAGCAGGCGGCGAAACCTGTGACTATAAGTTCGTCAGCGAAACCGCCTAGAAAACCGGCCGCTGTTGCATCCGCAGAACCAACAGCATCACAAGATACCGGATCCGAGGGAAACAGCCGCGCCAGCACAACATTCAAAAGGAACGCACTGAGTTTGGTCGGCGTCTTTGGCACTAAATCCCGCCGCAGTGCATTATTTCGCACATCCACAGGCGGCTACCGTACCGTAAAAATCGGTCAACGTGTTGGCGGATGGAAGGTCGTTGCAATCGGCGAAAGCACAGCCAAAGTCACCAAAGGTTCGCGCTCTAAGACCATGAAAATTCCGGAGTAAACCCGCATTACAACAATATTGCCGCGGCAAATCCCAAAAATGCAAAAAAGCCAACGACATCTGTGACCGTGGTAACCAACGCACTAGAGCCTAATGCTGGATCCAAATTGTAACGATCCAGCGTCAACGGCACCAAAATGCCTGCCAAACCGGCAACCAATAAATTGATCACCATCGCCATGCCGAGTACCAGCCCCAGCAAGGGCATACCGTACCAAAAAGATCCCAATGCCCCGATGATCACAGCGAAGGCAATGCCATTCAACAATCCGACCAAAACCTCGCGTCGGATCACCCGCCATGCGTTCGAGGACGTTAAATCTTTGGTCGCCAAGGCGCGCACGGCCACGGTCAACGTTTGTGTCCCCGCATTACCGCCCATTGATGCAACTATCGGCATCAAAACCGCCAATGCGACAATCGCCTCGATCGTTGCCGAAAACTGTGCGATGACAATAGACGCGAGGATGGATGTAATCAAATTCACCCCTAACCAAGGAAACCGCTGACGGGTGGTCGATAGGATTGTATCGGTCAAACTCTCGTCGCCAACACCGGCCAACAGTTTAATATCCTCTTCGGCCTCGTCGCCCAAAACTTCCATCGCGTCATCGATAGTAATCACACCGACAAGGCGATCCTCTTCGTCGACCACCGGCGCAGAAACCATGTTATATTGGTTAAACGCATAGGCCACATCCTCTTGGCTTTGCGTGACGGGAATGGTGCGAAACTCTTCGTCCATGATATCAAGCAAGGGCGTTTCGCGCGCCGACGACAACAAAGAGCTAAGGGGCACTTTGCCTACCGGTTTTGACATCGGGTCAACCACAACCACATCGTAAAACTGATCAGGCAAAGCATCGTCAGCGCGTAAATTGTCGATCATTTGCCCCACAGTCCAATGGGTTGGTGCCATCACCAATTCGCGTGCCATCAAACGGCCCGCAGTTTCCTCTGGATATGACAGCGAACTGCGAACTGCGACCTGATCCACAGCGTCCATTGCCTCTAGGAAGCGTTCCTGTTGGCCAACGTCCAAATCTTCGACCAAGTCGACAACGTCATCTGTGTCCAGATCACGCACAACCCCTGACACGGCATCATCGGACAACTCTTCGATCAAAGTTGCGGAAATTGCTTCGTCCATTTCGGCGAAAACTTCGCCATCAACGGCTGTGCCCCATAACTTTAGCAATCCGGAACGCTGATTTGGTTTAATTTGTTCTATGAGGTCGGCAATGTCCGCGGCGTGGTGTTGATCCAACAAGGCAATCAGCGCTGGCTGATCTTGTTGCTCGATCAGGGTCAGAACACGTTCAACCCAATGCGATTCCATTTCATAGGCACGTTCGGTTGTTTCATTCTCTAAATCTGGAAACGAGCTCATGGCCACCCCTATCTAAAACGTCCCGCGTGTTTCCACGCAGGACGTATATAACGCACCTCGTTCGAGGTTATTTTTTGACGACTTTGGCCGATTTATAGCCCTGCGTTGCCACCTGATAAAATGCCACACGCGCATTGCTTTCTGTGCGGAATGGGCCTGCGAACACTTTGGTTTTTGAGCCAGAGGCTTGTGTTTGAACGCGGTAACCACTGGCCAGCAAACGGTTTTCCATTGCGTGTGCATTGGCGGCGCTAAACGTGGTGCCTAAATCGACATAATAACCAGATTTGAAAACTGTCGCCACTTTGACGGGTGCTTTCGCTTGGGTTGTTTTGGCAACAACTGCCGGCTTCGCGACGGGTTTTGCAGCAACTTTAACAGGTTTAGCGGCGGCCTTGGTTTTGGCGGCAGCTGCTTTGGTTTTAGCTGCAGCTGCTTTGGCTTCGTCAGCGGCTTTGGTTTTAGCCGCGGCCATTTTCATAGCTTTTGCTTTCTTAGCCTCTTTGGATGCAGCTTTGGCAACTTGATCAGCTGCGCGCGCATCAAGGATTGCTTGGCGTTTTACGTCACGTGCCACTTTTGCTGCGACACGCGCTGCGGCTGTGGCGGCTTTCTTCTGGGCCATTGCTGTGGCGCGCGCTGCTTTTGCGGCAGTGCGTTGTGCAATGCGCGCGGCTTTGGCATCCGCAGCTTTTTGCGCCGCCGCGGCTTTTTGCAAATCTTTCGCTATACTGGCTGCCTCGGCATCTTTCATCGCTTGCGCCAATTGCGCGGCCTTGCGTGTTTCATTCGCTTTTTTCGTGGCCAAAGCATCAGCTTTCATTTGCGCCGCGACTTGCTCTTGTTTTGCAAGTTTTGCACTGCGCTCGTTTCGCGCGGTTTCGGCGGCGGCGGCTTTGATCGCCTTGGCCGCATCACTTACTTGGGTAACTTTCTTAGCCTCTTTGGCTTGAACCAAAGATGTGTCAGGTGCGCCAACGGGTTTTATGACATCACCCTCATAGGCAACATTACCGCGATTTAACGTTGTGCCCTTCACGGGTGGCGTAGCTGGTTTTGCGTCATCAGTCGTGGCGACCTGTGTAGCAAATGTCGGGGTATAGCTTTTGGAACACATATGTTTGCGGGCTTGATCGATGCGCGGTACCCAAGTCACAGGTCCAAGTCGGCCCGCGCGAATGAAAATACAGCCTTTATTATCCACGAATTGCGCCCCTGTATAATCCGCCGGTGGCAGGTTTGCAGGCGCTCTAACATTTTTCAATGCCTGTGCGCCTGCCATTTGTGGCAATGCCAATGCGAACAGACCGGCGAACAGAATAGTTTTCGTATTAATCATGATCTCATCCTAATTATTTATGGTTAAACTATTCATTTCGCCACCGCTCTGCAACCAAAACAAAGGCTATACTTGGGGATAACCAATGGATTTCAATGACGCCGTAATTTCATCCAAGATTGCGGGATCATCAATTGTCGCAGGCATTTTATAATCCTGCCCATCAGCAATTTTGGCAATGGTTCCACGTAAAATCTTACCCGAGCGGGTTTTGGGCAAGCGATCCACCACAACTGCAATTTTGAATGCCGCCACAGGGCCGATTTGGCCGCGAATTAATTTCACACATTCTGAAACAATATCCGCATGCGCTTTTTCTGTGCCCGCGCTTAAACACAAAAACCCAATCGGCGTTTGCCCCTTTAATGCATCCGCCGCACCAATCACGGCACATTCGGCAACATCGGGATGACCTGACAGTACCTCCTCCATTTGACCTGATGACAGGCGGTGGCCGGCGACGTTCATCACATCATCTGTACGTGACATGATGTACAGGTATCCATCTTCGTCCTTGTATCCCGCATCACCCGTTTCATAATATCCGGGGAATGCATCAAGATATGACGACTGAAATCGCGCATCGGCGTTCCAAAGAGATGACAGAGTTCCCGGGGGTAACGGCAATTTTATCGCAATGGCACCCAATTCACCATCGGGCAATTCGTTGCCTGCTTCATCCAAAATTTGGACATCATACCCTGGCATTGGCACCGTAGGGGATCCCAATTTCACTGGCATTTTTTCAATGCCCCACGGGTTGGACGCAATCGCATAACCTGTTTCGGTCTGCCACCAATGATCAATCACGGGCACACCCAAATGTTGTTGTGCCCATTCAATCGTATCTGGGTCAGCGCGTTCGCCGGCTAAAAACAAGGTTTCAAGACAGCTTAAATCATGTCTCTTGATAAATTCGCCCATGGGATCGACGCGCTTGATGGCGCGAAATGCGGTGGGCGCAGTAAACAATGCCTTTACATTATACTCTTCAATTACGCGCCAAAACGTACCTGCATCAGGTGTGCCAATCGGTTTACCCTCGAATACCAACGTGGTGTTGCCGCCAAACAGCGTGCCATAAACAATGTAAGAGTGTCCAACGACCCAACCCACATCTGATGCCGCCCAAAACACATCACCAGGATCCATGTCGTAAACATTCTTCATCGTCCAGTTCAGCGCGACAATATGCCCTGCCGTTGGGCGTAACACGCCCTTGGGTGCGCCGGTGGTGCCTGATGTGTATAAAATATATGCAGGGTGATCGCCACTGACGGCCACACATTCGGCAGGGATCACACCGTCCTGTGCGGCATTCCAATCCACATCTCGTCCGTCAATCATATCGGCCTGTAATTGGTCGCGCTGAAATAAAATCACCGTTTCAGGTTTATGATCCGCCATTTCGATTGCTGCGTCCAACAATGGCTTATACGCAATCACACCCGATGGTTCGATCCCACAAGACGCCGCGATAATTGCCTTGGGTGTGCAATCATTGATCCGCGTTGCCAATTCATTGGCCGCAAATCCGCCGAACACCACCGAATGCACCGCCCCGATACGCGCACAGGCCAACATCGCAACCAAGGCCTGTGGAATCATCGGCATATAAATAATGACGCGATCACCTTTTGTGATGCCCTGTGCTTGCAATGCGCCACCCAAACGGGCGGTTTGATCCTGTAACTGTGCAAAGGTGACTTTGTCTTTGGCACCTGTGATCGGGCTGTCGTAAATAATTGCCACCTGATCACCCTTGCCGTTCAAAACATGACGATCAACGGCGTTAAAACAGGTGTTCACCTCTGCATCCTTGAACCACTCATAAAACGGGGCATTCTCGGCGAACAGCGCCTTGCTTGGGGGTTTGATCCAATCAACCTTGGATGCGGCCTCCATCCAGAACTCTTCGGGGTTGGATTTCGCGTGCGCGAAAGCAGCTTTGTAAGACATAAATTCCTCCGTCAATGGTTGGGGGGGAACTTAACGGCTTTGCGCCGTCCTAGACAAACAAAAAAGGATGTCGCGACAAATTGCGCATCACTGAAACGGGGGATTAATAAAAGGCAAAAGCCAAAGAAGCACGGATAAGAGGGGGAAAATATCCATTAAACCTATCTATAAAGGGGACATAATAGGTGTCGTCTTTGTATGCTTTTGCCTTCCATTTTTCGTCAGGATGTCAAGAACATCCGTTCGTATGCATACTTGGTCATTAAACAGATCGCTTTACAAATGCATAATACCCCATTGGAATGAATGGGCTGAATGTTGCCAAATCCCAATAAATCTTGGCAGGAATGCGCCTAAATCACTCGTATTCTTCGGTAAAAATGTTGGGAAAGCTGGCCATCGCCTTGCCCATGTCAACGCGCATGCGCGCCTCGTAATCACAAGGATCAAACGGATCATCCATTGGCAGGACTTCGCGCCCAAACATCCAGCTAAGGCGTCCGGCATCTAGGTTGCCACGCGCAAATATGTCCTCGCCAAAATTTTCGATTAACGCCAGCATAAACACTTCGTCTGCTTTACGATCCACATTGCGCCGATCGGCATAGCGTTCGCGCCGAATGATCGGCGTCGCGCCCTTTTTGTTGGGACGCCGAATCGTAAATTGATAATCTGAGCCCGGTAAACGGGATGGAAATCCGCGATGTTTATGCATTTGCGCCTCGTCTGTTTGGGCACCATTAGCGTGATTTGGTCAATACTTACAATAACAATAAGGCGTAAAACTATTTTGCTGGCTGTAAATCTAGTTTTAATAAATTGCCGCTAAATCTTTATTTAACATCAAATGGAGGATGAAATGACTTTCGCTCTTGGCATTATTGTCGGTCTGATTATCGGTTGGATCGCATTAGAAATATACGACATCGTCGACGAAGCCTTTTACCGTTGACGCTGCGTACGACTGACATTCGGCGTTGTGATCCAAAAAGGACGCCATGCGCAATTATTTTAACAACCCAGGCCAAATTTTAACAAAAAATTAATGCCGACACGGTCTTGACACAATTGAAACACAACCTAAAGTGGTGGTATAACAAGATATTCGCTGCTAAACTGAAGGTTGTAAAATGATATTCATAGGAATTATATTGGGATTCGTGTTGGGCTGGTTTGCACTGGACCTATTCGATCTGATCCAAGAAAAATTTGAATAAAAAAAGGCCCGATTATCTCGGGCCCCTTTCTTTAGGTTATGGATTGTAACAGTAAATCCAAACTTGCCTTGGCATCGCCATACAACATTCGCGTGTTTTCCTTAAAGAACAGCGGGTTTTCGATCCCCGAATACCCCGTCCCCTGGCCGCGTTTGGACACAATCACAGATTTTGCTTTCCAACATTCCAATACTGGCATGCCTGCAATAGGGCTGTTTGGATCCTCTTGCGCTGCTGGGTTCACGATATCATTTGACCCAATCACGATCGCCACATCCGTTTGTGGAAAATCATCATTGATTTCATCCATTTCCAGAACGATATCATATGGCACCTTGGCCTCGGCCAACAGAACATTCATGTGGCCCGGCAAACGCCCTGCAACAGGGTGGATCGCGAAACGCACCGTCTTGCCCTTGTCACGCAAACGCCGCGTCAGCTCGGACACGGATTGCTGTGCTTGTGCAACCGCCATGCCGTAACCTGGAATGATCACAACACTGTCCGCATCCATCAATTGCGCCGCAACTGTGTTTGCATCCGTCGCAATCATTTCGCCCTCGATTTCCATCGCAGGGCCCTTGGCACCGCCAAAACCACCCAAAATCACCGAAATGAACGACCGGTTCATCGCCTTACACATAATATACGACAGGATTGCACCACTGGAACCAACCAGCGCACCCGTGACGATCAACAGATTATTACCCAGCAAGAACCCAGTCGCCGCCGCTGCCCAACCTGAATAACTGTTCAACATCGACACAACGACGGGCATATCCGCACCGCCAATCGCCGCCACCAAATGCGCACCCAGTGCGAACGCGATCAGCAACATCAAATACAGCGTCCATGACCCCGCGCCATTCATATACATCAGCAACAAAATGACACTCAGAATAACCGCGCCCGCATTCAGGAAATGGCGAAACGGTAAAATCAGCGCCTTACCATCAATCTTGCCCGCCAATTTACCGTAGGCAACAATCGATCCCGTAAAGGTAATCGCCCCAATAAACACGCCCAAGAAAACCTCGACGTCGTGGATTGCCACTTCTGCGCCTGCTAAGCTATCCGTGCCGATGATGTCCGAATTCAGGCCGATAAACACCGCCGCTAAACCCACGAATGAATGTAACGCCGCCACCAATTGCGGCATTTGCGTCATTTCCACCCGTTGCGCCACGACCATGCCGATGTATGCGCCAACGCCCAACAAGGGCAACAGCAACACCAACGACCAACCGCCAACACCAGGGCCGAACACCGTGGCAAACACGGCCAATCCCATACCAACAATTCCAAACCAAACGGCGCGTTTTGCTTTCTCTTGATTGCTCAATCCGCCAAGGGCCAGAATGAACAAAACCGATGCCGCGATATATGCGGCTGTTACGATACCTGCGCTCATAATTATCCCCTATGATTTCTGAAACATTTGCAACATACGGCGGGTCACCATAAAGCCACCCACGATGTTGATCGTGGCAATCAGCACCGAAATGCTGGCCAACACAGTCACGATAAACCCATTGCCGCCAATTTGCAGCAATGCGCCCAAGATAATAATCCCCGAAATCGCGTTTGTGATCGCCATTAATGGCGTGTGTAATGAATGACTAACATTCCAAATCACTTGGAATCCGATAAAGCACGCCAACACGAACACGATGAAATGTTGCATGAATGATGCGGGCGCGTATGCCCCAATCCACAACATCAACAGGCCACCCACAACCAACAACGCGGTTTGTTGCGCGCCTGCTTTTTTCATCGCCGCCGCATCTGCTGCGGCAATTTCTGCCGCTGTGGGTTCTGGTGCTGTGGGTTTTTTGGCCGCAATCGCCGCAATTTTGGGCGGTGGCGGTGGAAATGTGATTTTGCCCTTATATGTGGCCGTGGCCCCACGGATCACATCATCCTTCATGTCATGTTTTAACTTGCCGTCCTTGTTGGGCGTCAAATCTGTCATCATGTGGCGAATATTTGTGGCATACAGGGTGGATGATTGCGCGGCCATGCGGCTGGGCAAATCGGTGTAGCCAATGATTGTCACTGCATTGTCCGTGATGATTTTCTGATCAGCAACGGTCAAATCACAATTGCCACCGCGCTCTGCCGCCAAATCCACAACAACCGAGCCTGGTTTTTGCAACGCAACCATATCAGCCAACCATAATTTTGGCGCATCACGCCCAGGGATCAACGCCGTGGTAATCACGATGTCCATCTCTGGCGCCAACGCGCGGAACTTGGCCAATTGTTTTTCACGAAATTCGGGGCTGGACGGGGCGGCGTAACCACCCGTTTCAGCACCATCAGTTTGTGCTTCTTCGAAATCCAGATACACAAATTCTGCGCCCATGCTTTCGATCTGTTCGGCGACTTCGGGGCGCACATCAAATGCGTAGACCATCGCACCCAACGACGTCGCCGCACCGATTGCGGCCAAACCTGCAACACCTGCACCCACAACCAAAACTTTGGCGGGTGGTACTTTGCCAGCGGCGGTAATTTGACCGGTAAAGAAACGGCCAAAATTATTGCCCGCCTCCATCACCGCGCGGTACCCCGCGATATTGGCCATCGACGACAGGGCGTCCATTTTCTGTGCGCGGCTGATGCGCGGCACCATATCCATGGCGATCACATGCGCGCCCTTGGCGTTGGCCGCTTCCATCAATTCCGCATTTTGCGCGGGGTAAAAGAATGAAATCAGGGTTTGCCCCTGTTTCAATCGTTTAATTTCCACGTCTTCGGGTGGGCGTACTTTGGCAACAACGTCCGACTCTTTGTACAATGCAGCAGCGGTTGCAACAACCTTAACCCCTGCATCCTTGTAATCTTGATCAGAAAAACGTGCCGCAACACCGGCTCCCTTTTCGATCACACATTCATAACCCAGTTTTTGCAATTGTAGCGCCGATTCTGGCGTCATTGCCACTCGGTTTTCCCCTAGGAAAATCTCTTTAGGTGTCCCTATGCGCATGACAAGCCTCCTTTGTTCAAGCGTCACCGAAATGGAATTCGATGGATTTATACATTTTCTATAGCCCCCAATAGCACCCTTCGCCCCGCACGTCAGCCATCAATTAACACACGAACCCCAAGATAACCGACAACAACGGTATTAAAGGCCATTAACCCGAAAAACGCGGGCATCCCTGTCATATTGTTCTTTTTGAATATATTTCATCTTTCCTCTGATGAAAAACAGGCATAATGTCGCGTGCAAAACACACAAAGGAAATATCGTGGATTATTCAAGTTGGATTTACGCCCTGATTGGCGGGCTGATGATTGGCGGCGCTGGGGCGCTTTTTTTGTTGGTCAATGGCCGTATTATGGGCGCATCCGCCATCGTTGGCGGTTTGGTTGACGGCACGGGTCGTGCAAACATCATGGAACGCACCTTGTTCATCCTTGGCATGATTGGCGCGCCTGCGGTGTTGGGCATGTTCAAAACCCTGCCTCCCACCAATGCGACCTCAAATATTGCGCTGCTGATCGTTGCTGGATTGTTGGTTGGCGTAGGCACACGCCTTGGCTCTGGTTGCACATCTGGACACGGGGTTTGCGGCATATCGCGCCTGTCCCTGCGTTCTTTATTATCCACCCTCGTTTACATTGGCGCTGGTGTTGTCACCATTATCCTTGCGCGTGCTATCGGTGTTCTGCCATGAGAAATTTCATCTCCCTTTTAACAGGCTCTCTGTTCGGCCTTGGCCTTGTAATTTCCGGCATGACAGATACCTTAAAGGTCCAAGGTTTCCTTGACTTGTTCGGCGCATGGAATCCGGCCCTTATTTTTGTCATGGCTGGTGCGATTGTTCCGATGTTTTTTGCATGGCGTTACGCCGAATATCGCAACAAATCTTATGTCGGATCGCCTCTGCCTAAATCCCCAAACGTCCAAATGGATCGCCCCTTAATTATCGGTGCTGTTCTGTTTGGCATGGGTTGGGCGTTGGCGGGTTTCTGCCCTGGTCCCGCAATGGCCTCTTTGACTTTTGGTGGCCTCAGCGGCGTTGTTTTCCTGACCGCCATGTTGACAGGAATGGTTGGGTTTGGCGCTTACAAACGAATGTGCGCCTGATCGCCAGACACAAAAACCCGCGAAAGGATTGCGTTTCAACAACGCACCTTTTCGCGGGCATTAATCAATTTGCGCTATCAGATTAAAGTTGCGCCATAATCTCGTCTGACACATCCATATTGGTTGTGATATTCTGCACATCATCGTCATCTTCCAGATTTTCGATCAAGCGCATCAATTTTTCCGCGCCTTCCAAATCCAGTTCCGTCATCGTGGTTGGCTTCCAGATTAACTTGGTCGTCTCACTTTCGCCCAGCGCCGCTTCTAATGCTTTGGACACTTCGTTCAGGTCTGTGTCACCACAGTAAATGTCATGACCATCCTCGGACGATTCCACATCCTCGGCGCCCGCTTCGATTGCGTGTTCAAACATCGTATCGGCGTCAGCAACGTCCGATTTGTAAACAACCAACCCTTTACGCTCGAACATAAACGAAACCGCACCGGTTTCCGCCAGATTACCACCCGATTTTGTAAACAACGACCGCACAGACGACGCCGTGCGATTCTTATTGTCCGTCATCGCCTCGACGATCACCGCTACACCATTCGGGCCATAACCTTCGTATCGAATTTCGTCATAGTTTTCACCGTCTGCCGCACTTGCCTTACCAATGGCGCGATCAATCACGTCCTTGGGTACTGAACTTGACTTCGCTTCTTTAACAGCTAAACGCAAACGTGGGTTTTTGTCGGGATCGGGATCACCCATTTTCGCCGCAACCGTGATCTCTTTCGAAAGTTTCGAAAACAACTTCGAGCGCAGCTTATCCTGACGCCCCTTGCGGTGCTGAATATTTGCCCATTTGGAATGGCCTGCCATGATGCGAACCCCTTACATAAAATCTATCTGCACGCTTCCTACAAAATAGGGACGCAGGTTTCAATACCGCCCCCCTTTACTTTGTTCAAATATCTTCCGCCCGAAGGGTCAGATGTTATAACGGCCAAAAATAGGGGATCAACGCAGACGCAACAACTCCGATAATGATATTCAACGGCACACCAATTTTCAGGAAATCCGTAAACGCATATCCTCCTGGTCCATAAACCAGCGTGTTTGTTTGGTACCCAATCGGGGTTGCAAAACTGGCACTGGCCGCAACCATAACCGCCACAACCAATGGCCGGGGATCAATGCCCAGCGCCGTCGCCAGTGCAATCGCAATCGGCGTTACAACCACCGCCACCGCATTGTTCGATACCAATTCCGTCAAAAGCGAAGTCAGCAAATAAATCGCCCAGACGACGAAAAACGGATGTAGCCCAATCAATTGCGGTGCCACCGCATTGGCAATCAATGCCACCGCGCCCGATGCTTGTAACCCCGCACCAATCGCCAACATCGAGAAGATTAAAACCAATAACCGCCCATCGACCGCATCAAACGCCTCCTCGGCATCGATACAGCGTGACAACAATACAGCCGCGACACCAACCGCCGCCACACTGAATATCGGCGCCACACCCAGCGCGGCCAATACCACAACCGCTGCTAGCCCCAAAATCACAATCGGAGCTTTTTTACGCCGATATGAACGCTCGGTAGGCTGTGCTAAATCCACCAGCCCCATTTCACGCGCCATACGGCCAATATCCTCGGCCGTCCCCTCAAACAAAATCGTGTCACCAACGCGGATCGCAATATCATCCAGCTTTTGTCCGATGTTTTGGTTCTTGCGGTGCAGCGCAATTGCATAAACACCAAACGAGCGGCGCAAATGCATTTCGCCAATTTTGCGCCCAATCATTTTACAACCCGGTGTGATCAACGCCTCAACCGTTGTTGCCTCGTTGGATGAGCCGCGCTCGCCTAAAACCACGTCCTTATCATCCGCCAAGCCCAGCAATTCACTGACAGGCGTTTTCATCACCACACGGTCGCCTGCCCTTAATGTCACTTCGGCCAAGGATTTACGCAAACTGTCCTTGCGGCGCACCACATCAATCACCCGCCCACCTTCGCGTTTAAATGCGTCAACGTCGCGCGGGTTTTCACCAATCAATGTACTACCCTTGGGGATCAGCACTTCGGTGATGAATTTCTTGGTTCCCGCACTGCCCAGTAAATCGGCCATGCTTTCGCGCGATGGCAATAATTTATTGGCAAACAGGCGCAAATAAACCGCGCCAACCAACACCAAAATTATCGCCAATGGCGTCACCTCGAACATTGTGAAGGGTGCCAACCCATTGGCACGCGCCACACCGTCCACCAACAGGTTTGTGGATGTCCCGATCAAGGTCAAAATCCCACCCAAGATCGCCATATATGATAGTGGGATCAATAATTTCGATCCCGAAACCCCCATGATTTTGGCCATCTGCACCGCAATTGGGATCATAATCACCACCACAGGTGTGTTATTCATAAACGCTGACGCAATCACCACGAACACGCCCAAACCCGCCAAAACCATTTTCGGATTCTGTGCCCCCTTGGCGGCCACAAACCCTGTTAAGTTGGACAAAGCACCGGTGCGCACCAACGCGCCCGACAGGATAAACATCGCGGCAATCGTCCACGGCGCTGGGTTCGAAAATACCGCCATGGCGTCGCTGTATGGCAATATCCCCGTCAGCATCAAAAACGCCGCCCCACTTAACGCGATCACTTCTGTGGGATATAATTCTTTGATAAAACCGACAAACATCACGGCAATCAACGCGATGGCAATATAGGCGTGAAATTCTACCGGGATGAAATCGGCCAACATAACGGATACCTTTGTGTGTTAGGCTCAATGTAGCCTATGGCTCGACAGGCTCAACCCCATCAGTGCGCGGACGTACCAAAAACATGCCAAACAACATCACAACAAATGCCAACCAGATATAGCCAGAGTAATTTTCGCCCAACAAAAACATCGACCATAAAACGCCAAAAATTGTAACCAGATACGCGATTTGCCCTGAAAACACCGGACCCGCCTGTCCAATGATCCAAATAAACCCTGCATAGGCAATACCCGTGGTCAGCCCAATCACCAAAATTGCCCAATCAGCGGCTGAAACCCCGTCCTGCCAGATCGGAATGAATGTCCCCTGCGTCACAACAACAACACCCATCACAATCACACCCAGCAACGCCGAGCCCAACAATGTCTCGATGGCGGTCAAACCATCCAATCCATAATAGGCGATGAAATTATCCTCGAACGAATAAAACAGCGGTGACAGCAATGCCAACAATACGAAAACTGCCTTACTTGGGTCAGGCAGACTTGTATCTGGACCAATCAGCAGGAAAATCGCCAATGCGCCCATCAACACACCCACCACACGTTTTGCCTGAAACACTTCGTGGCCAGTCATAATTGCAATCGGCATGATGAAAATCGGTACCATCGCAATGGTGATTGCCATCACCCCGGCGGGTAGCTGTGCCGCCGCAGTATACGAAACAATGCCCGGTAACACACTGCCAAAGGCGGTGATCCACGCAAACAACACCAATCGCCGTTTGGTAATGCTGATACGACGCCGTTTGAACAAAAACGCACCAAATGCCACTAAACTGGCCAGTGCCACCTGCCAAAACAAAACTCCGGTCACGGGATATCCGCCATCAACCGCAATTTTCATTGCGGGCACCGTCAAACCCCACGTCGCCCCAATCAAGGTCAGCGGCAAATACAGCCACGTCTGGCTTCTCATGTAGGTACGGATTGTTGCAAACGTCCGCCAACACGGATTTGCACGACCTCTTTGGCCAACCCCGTGCTGTCGTCCGTTTCCACAAACAACCCACACAGTGTCGCCTCGTCGGCGGCGGGGGTAAACCGATCCTTGTTCATACCGGTGATAAAGCGGCGCAGGGGTTCATCCTTTTGCATGCCAATCACGCTGTTATAATCGCCACACATCCCCGCATCGGACTGATGCGCGGTGCCACGCGGTAAAATCTGTGCATCTGCCGTGGGAATATGCGTATGCGTGCCCACAACCATGGATGCGCGCCCATCCAACCAATGCCCCATCGCCACCTTTTCGGATGTTGCTTCTGCATGAAAATCCACAATTACCGCATCCACAGCCCCACCCATCGGCGCGGTGCGCAACGTGGCATCCAGCGCGGAAAACGGATCATCAAACGGCTTTTTCATAAACACTTGGCCCAATGCCTGTGTCACCAAAACCTTCTTGCCGTTTTGTGCCTTGATTACCCGCACACCTTTGCCCGGTGCCGCCTTGGCGATATTCAATGGCCGCACAATGCGTGGTTCCTGTTCGCAAAACGATAACATGTCACGCTGATCAAACGCATGATCGCCCAAGGTGATGCAATCCGCCCCCGCTTCCAGCAATACTTTGGCGTGGCCGGCCGACAATCCCATGCCACCGGTGGCATTTTCGCCGTTCACAACGACGAAATCCAAACGCCATTCGTCGCGTAAACGCATCAAGCGTTCGCTGATTGCTTTGCGGCCTGTGCGGCCCATGACGTCACCAAGGAATAAAAGTCTCATAAACCCGCGATACGCGCCTTATCGCCAAAGGACAAGATGCCCCGTTCAGTTATCATCGCATCAAGGCGATAATCCGTGTCTTCGCGTGGCACCATCATCACCTCTTGGGCGGAATACGCATATCCAATCGCCTGAACCCGCTTGTGTTCACTGATCTGCGCAAAGGATCGGTCATAAAACCCACCACCATACCCACAGCGGTACCCATGCATATCAAACGCCGCTAAGGGCGTGATCATAATATCAGGCACCAAAACCTCTGTGTTCACAGGAACCATCACCCCAAACGCGGCCTCAACCATTTCGCAATCGGGCGTCCAGCGGCGAAAGACCAACGGCTTACCATTCCCAACAACCACAGGCACACAAACATCGCGCCCACGGCGCACCATATTATCCATGGTCTTGATGGGCGACAACTCGGTACGGATCGGCAAATAAGCCGAAATCACCAAATTTTCATCCTGCATTTTAAGAAACGAGGTCAGCTGGGCGTTCGCCTCGGCGTCCAACCCCAATGTATGCGCTTTTGCGCGCGCCGCAAACGCAGCCTTGCGGCACAGCGCTTTAAGGTTTTGAATATCACTCATGGAATTCTTTTATCAAAAAGATCGTAAACAAACAGTCCAAAAGCGGCGGGCCCACAATAGTTCGCGGTATCATTGCAACCACTTACAACCAACGGTCGAAGCGTGAAATTTCGTTGCCTGTGTAAAACAGGTGGGTACCGGATATGATAGACCAGGGTCAGTCACAGAGCCAGTTCCCTCAAGAAAGATTATCGGCCACTGAAATAGGGCTTCTAACCAGAAGGGCAGAACCCGCCACTGCTTAATATACGCGCTTAAGTGCAAACCTACAAGGCCTGTCAGAGATCACGAATTTAATTTGAGTCGCATTTTATTTAACCTTTATTAACAGCTGCCTGAAAGGATGCAAAAAACGCACGGCTTCAAGCAGAGGATAATCATATGCACTTTGATCGCACCGCATTTAAAACCCGTCGTCCGACGGCACAAACATCGCGGCCAAAATCAATTCTGATATATGGTGAAATCAATACAGACGCCGCGTTAGCACAGGTGGAAATGATGAAACTGACCGCCGCATTGGTGGACGCAGGTCACACCGTTGAAACCGTCGCCCCAACCGCCAATCCAATGGTGCGAAACATCGTTAATTTCCGCACACCGCATAAATTCAAACAAAGCACTGCATTCATGACGCGATATGATCATTGTGTGGTGTTTTTGGAAACGATACGCACGCCAAAATACCGATCCAAAAATCTTTGGGGGAAAACCAAGGAACGCATGCGCATCCTGAAATTCGCCCGCCATTTACAGGATGCGGGGCGCGATGTCACCTTGATCGGCACGCCCTTGCAATGCTTTGGGGCTGCGGCTCTTGCGCGCGATCACCGCGCCACTAAATTTGCGACCACAAATGGTGCCGCGCAGGCTTATCAGACAATTTTAGGTGCCAAAATTCCCCTTCAGGATATGACAACCACACAAAACACGGTGATCGAACACGCCAATTTTCGCAATAGCGACGGAAAATTCACCGCCCTAAAGCTGCATCGTTATCTGACGGCCACCAAAACCACCGATCACGCATTGACGCAAATCTGCACGTTTGCCACGCACCACAGCTTGTATAAAACCAGCGTGATCAAACGCCTGAAAAAACAAACGGTGCCAAATGATCCATTCATTCAACACTCCTTGCCGCCCTATCCTGTTCTGGACATGGCTCTGGCACCCGATCCTGCGTTAAAAATCCCGACCTACGCCGCGCATTTGCTTAACGTCCTGAATCGCAAGCATACATTTAATTTAAAAACCCCAACGGGTCGCAATGACGCGATGAAATGGTACCACACCACCGCGCGCGAAAAGCTGTCTGAATTTTGGGTGCCCGGGCCCAGTGTGAATGTGGATGGCACCGCGTTAATTCCATCCGATGCGATGGTTGATCAGATCGAAGCGTTCTTAAACAACCCGGTTAAAGAGCCGCATCACTCGCTGGAATTAAATCGCCTTTTACACTTGCGCCGCTTCCGGAACGGCCCCACTGGCATGGCAATTCTATTGGCACTTTTATGTCGCATAAAACTCAGCACAGACAGTCGGATGAACCCATGGAAATCAACCGAGATTGCGACGTGGTTTGCCAAATCACCTTGCGCCATTGCCCCCGTATTCACTGGCTTTGCATCGCGTAAAATCACACCCTTAGCACCCGATCACATCACCGAAATCATCGGCCTTCCCAAACAGGAAACTGGTTTAGGCGTAAACATGAGGATGTCTTTACAAGCGTTTGATAAAATTGGATTATACTACAAGACACGTAATCTTGACACTGGGTTCAAACAAATCGACGGACGCCACAGTTCGCGCGCTGCTAAGGGTGATTTCGTTTTGCATCACATCAATGCGGAACGCGTACCGATGAACATTATGACACCGCAGTATGCCCACCGCAATGATGTCTATCACGTCGGTTTTTTCCTGTGGGAAACCAGTCGGGTACCAACCGCACACCGCCTTGGTATAAACATGGTTAACGAAATTTGGGCTCCCTCCACATTCGTGGCAGATTTGTACCGTCAGGCAGGTGCGAAAACCGTCACCATGGTTGGAAAAGCGTTGAACGAGTTGGATTACTTAACCAAACTGTCATCGATCACGCGCCCTGATCCAAACCTGTTCACATTCTTTTCGGGTTTTGATTTTCACTCGTCCGTAGAGCGTAAGAATCCCATGGCCGTGGTGCAGGCCTTTCAAAATACATTTACAAAAAGCAAGCACCCAGATCATCGTTTGGTGTTGAAAACCACCCCCACCACTACGGGGCATTGGGGTGATCCGATGGATCAGTTGGGGCAAATTCGCCGCGCTGCATCCCATGATCCGCGCATAACTTTGATCGAAAAAATGCTCCCCTTGGAATACCTTTTCCGCCTGATGGCGCGCGCCGATTGTGTCGTTTCCGCTCATCGCGGCGAGGGTTTTGGCTATCTGCCCGCCTACGCGCTGGGTTTATGCAAGCCAACAATTGTCACCGATTGGGGCGGTGTAACCGATTTTTGCAATCCGCAAACCGCCTATCCAGTTGACTATAAATTGGTCGATGTCCCACAGGATCACGCGATTTATAACGCTCACGGGGCGCAATGGGCCGACATTGACATGACTGATCTGTCGCAAAAAATGTGGGATGTGTATCACAACGCTGACACCGCCAAAACTCGCGCCGATGCAGGCCAAAAGCATGTCCAAGATCGTTATTCAATGGATCGTTTGGCCAAAACCTATGAAACCCGCCTCTCGCAGATTGGCTTGATCTGATCCTATCCCCCGCCCTAGGGTGCGGAATGGACAGTGAATATCAAGCGGGGCAAATGTTGGCACGGGGCGTTGCGCGCCATATGCGCGGGCTAAACTTCGACAGCCTTTTGGAATTTGTCCCAACCCGTGGATTGCGCGTTGACGTCATCGCCATTGGCCCCAAAGGCCAAATCTGGATCGTTGAATGCAAATCTAGCAAGGCCGATTTTCAGGCTGATACAAAATGGCGCGGCTATCTTGAATGGTGTGATCGTTATTTCTGGGCGGTCAGCCCCGACTTTCCAATCACACTGCTACCTGATGATACCGGCCTTATCTTCGCCGACGCCTACAGCGCTGAAATCATCCGCGATGCACCGGAACACCAATTGCCCCCCGCACGCCGCAAGAAAATCACGCTAAAATTAGCAAGAAACGCGGCGCAGCGCCTTCAAACTCACATCGATCCGCGTCTTTAACGCTTATGCTGCGCACGCGCCTTGGCAGCTGCCGCGCGAATTTCTTCGGCGATCTCTTCAGCTTCCTCTGGTTCGAAATCCAAGGGCACTTCGATTCCCTTGCCTTGAATAAACAACCGCACCATACCTTCGCTAGTTGGGCCAATTTGCAAATTTGCTTCGATGTCGACTTCTGAATTAATACCCATGGCGATTTACCTGTTCACAGTGAAAGTTTTTTGCGATCTATCAACAGAAAGTCACAAATTCAAGCATGATCGGACTTGCCAGTTGCAAATCCTTGGGATAAATGACCCACAGTGCCGGCGTAGCTCACTTGGTTAGAGCGCCTGATTGTGGATCAGGAGGCACCCCGTTCAAATCGGGGCGCTGGTACCATTTCCCACCCCACCAATTACAGGGAAATGCGTATTCATACGGTGGGAAACCCCACTTTATACCATTGTAACCTGCCCTCGGCCATTTTCCTTGCTGGCATATAGTGCTTTGTCGACGTCCTGTGTGACGGTCTCAAAATCGGTTTTATCACAGACAATCGTCGCACCAATACTGGCGCCAATTGTGCATATCTCATCGCCAAACATAATATCACGTTTTAATTCCGCGATAATCCGCTTGGACATGTTCATCGCCGCCGTCAGGTCGACAAAATCAGGCAAAATGATATTAAACTCATCCCCTCCCGTGCGTGCCACCAAATCACCACGACGTGTCAGCGCCATTAAACGCGCCGCAACCTTGCTTAAAACGGCGTCCCCTGCCGCGTGACCCATCGTGTCATTGACCTGCTTAAAAAAATCCAAATCAATCATCAAAAATGCGAACGGTACGAAGGTTTTACGTGCCATGATCCGATCCACAAACGCCTCCATTCCACGGCGATTGCTGAGACCGGTCAAAACATCCGTATCCGCCTTGACCATGGCACTGCTGCGATCACGGTGCATCTTTTGGGCCGTTATCCGCGCTTCTGACAACAATGCACGTTGCACTTCGATCAAATACAACAGGTCAATGCTGGCATCAGTGGGTGCAAAATCACGCGCCAGCAATCCATCACGGTCAATTGCCTGTACCATCCCCGCGCCCAGTGAAAAGTTAATCAATATTCCCTGATCTGCGGGCAAAATCTGTGCAAAACCTTTTAATTTCCCTGGGGTCCCCTCTTTCAGGCAGGCCTTCATTTTGCCACCCGTTTCTGCCAATCGCGCATTGGATTGTGCAAAGCGTCGTGGATGCAAAACATCAAAAATATCTAAGAAATACCGCCCTATTTGTGCGTCCAATAATCCCAGTTTTTTCATGGTAGGCCCAACATGGCGCACACGCCATTGCGTATCCAACAAAACATGCATCGGCATAAACTTGTTCAAAATGGCGAAATTCAGATGCAAATCGATGGGCGTCATATCATTCATCTCTATGCCACCCTGACTGTGTCATCTGTCCAACGATCCTCGAATACATGAATATAAAAAATGTCCTTATCAACATCGGCGAAGTTTCGAGATTCATGATTGATCGTCACCAAGGATCCATAGTCATCGGCCATCGCACGCAATAATCCCAGAAAAACCGCGCCGTATCCGCATTTATAAAATTCATAGCGCAGAACATATTCCTGTTTTGACTTCACTTTCAAACGCATGGTTGGCGTTTCTAAATCAGGGATCGCAATTTGCACGCGGTCGTACACATCCTCTAATGAATGCAAAAATTCAACGAATGTTTCGCCACCCAAGCGTAACAATTTGCGCACCGATGCGGAACAATGCTCGGACACGATAAATGTTCCAAAATCTTCTAATATGTCGGATCGCGTGCGGTTAACCGCCCCGCCAATCGCATCCAAAACCTGTTCTGTTATGATGTCGTCATAGGTCAACATGGTTTCGAAATTATTGTACGTCACCCCAGCGTCCGCACAGACGTCTTCCCAGACATCATTGCCATATATATTTAAAACAAAATTCTGTAGTCCACGATTAATAATCCCATGCATGGGCATGCCTTTGGTCAACCTTACGCCAAACTAGCATTGGTTAATTAAGGAATGTTTGAATTTAAGACTAAAATCCGCCTCGTATTTTATTAAAAATCAGTCGGTGCGCCGCCCTCTGCCTTACGCTTGGCTACAAATGCCTGCAATTCCTCTTTGATACCCTCATCCATCGGGGGGGCTTCGAATTCGTTTATGATCGCCTTGTACATCTTGTGGGCACGTTGCACCGTCCATTCGGCGCCATTTAAATCCCATGCCTCGTAGTTCGTCCACTCCGACAAAAACGGCGCATAAAACGCATCCACATACCGTTCCTGTGTGTGATCAATCGAGAAATAATTCGCCCCCGGTAAATGCCCCACTTCACGCACCGCATCGACCGCAATATCATTCACATCTGTGGCGCAGATCGATGGTTCCATATAGCGTTGAATATGTTGCAAAACCTCGCAATCCATGATGAATTTTTCGGGACTGGCAATCAATCCACCCTCTAGCCAACCGGCGGAATGATAAACCAAATTCGTCCCCGATTGTACCGCCGCCCACAATGAATTCGATGTTTCCCACATTGCCTGTGCATCGGGCACATTGGCGGTGCAAACGCCAGACGAACGCATCGGTAACCCGTAAAACCGCGCCATTTGTCCCGTCATTTGCGTGGCGCGCATATATTCAGGTGTCCCAAACGCAGGTGCGCCCGATTTCATGTCCACGTTGGATGTAAACGTCCCGATCATGACGGGACACCCCTTGCGGATCATCTGGATCAACACAATCGCGGCCAAACCCTCGGCCAGCGATAACGTCACCGCGCCCGACATCGTCACTGGCGCCATCGCCCCCGCCAATGTAAACGGCGTCACCACAATCGGTTGACCACGCCGCGCCAAACGGATGGTGCCATCAAGCATTGGAAAATCATGTTTCAGCGGCGAAACCGAATTGATGTTGGTGTACATACGCGGTTTTTCTTCGAATTCTTCATGGGTCAAACCGCCCGCGATCCGCACCATTTCCATCACATCTTCGACGCGCTCTTGGCCCAATGAATACGCATGCGTCACCTTATCCGTCAGCGTCAGTTTTTCGTACAAGCAATCCAAATGGCGTACAGATGCGTGAATGTCGACAGGTTCCACAGGGTATCCCCCGGCCACATGGATACAGTTAAAATACTGTGTTAGTTTCATAAAATCCTTAAAGCCTTCAAAATCGCCCGCGCGTTTGCCACGTTCCAAGTCCCACATGTTTGGCGGCGATGAGACGTTCACAAAGGCCATGTTTTTTCCGCCCAAACGAATTTCACGTTCGGGGTTGCGCGGTGTAATCGAAAATTCGGGCGGCACATGCGCCAACATCTCGGCCAGTAATTCACGCCCAATGCGCACATTTTCCCCCTTAACCGTCGCACCACCCTTTTTAAGGATTTCCAAGGCTTCGGGGTTCATGAATTCGATGCCAATATCCTCTAGGATTTTGATCACACCCTCATTGATGGCCGCGATACCGTCTTCGCCCAAGGGTTCGGTGGGACGATCGATATTCACCACTTGGCGCCATGGCATTTGTTCGATTGTGGTTTTAACGGCGCGGCGTTGATTGCCCGCCCGTCCACCTGTGCGTGTTCGCTTGATTGCCATGTTTTGTCTCCCGTTTGGGACAGACTGCCACGTCAGACGACGGAAAGTTGCCCAAAACCGACATGCCACGCCGCTTTCGAAAACCTAGGAAAAAATATCAGGCAGACCTGTGATGTCATCCAAAATCACATCCGCAAAATCCGCGATCTGTGCGTGGCTGGCGGGACCCGACAGAACACCAACGTTCACACCAACACCTGCATTGCGCCCCGCATTCAAATCATGCGTGCTGTCGCCCACCATGGCGACCTGTTGTGGATCAAATCCCATTTGCTGACAAAACCCAACAATCGTATCGCCTGCGGGTTTGGGTGTGAACCCACTGTCACAGCCAATCACCATGTCGAAATGTTCTAAAATGTTCAGCTTTTCCAATTGCACAATTGTTGGCGCATATGCGGCATTGGTGACGACACCCAAAACATAACCATCTGCGCGTAAACGTTGCATCAATGTCGGCAAATCACACAACGGCACTGGCGTCAGCCCCGTAAACGCAATTTCGCCCTTGGCCATGACATCGTCCGCGTTCAACGTCGGAACGGCCGTTTTCCAATGATCCATCATATCCGCAGTTGTGCCATTCACAAAAACCGACCCACCCGTAAACGTACCGGCGATGCAATCAAACCCCGCTGATCGCGCCAAGGTGGCGTGCAAATCTGGGTCATTGGGGGCCACTGCATCCAACAGCGCCTGCATTCCGGGTGCCCAACTGGCCTCAAAATCGATCAATGTGCCATCTTTATCGAACAGGATCGCGCGAATATCTTTCATGTCCAATTGGGTAAATCCCCACCCGGTAACGCCTGACGCGCCATATATGGATCGGTGAATTCCATGGTTTCAGCCATGCAAAATCCCTTAACCCATTCATCGTCCATCAAAATGAAATCCAAAACAGACCCTAAAAAAGCAGGATCTTTGGCACCCACTTTGACATCATTGATATCGGCACCTGAGCTGCTCAGGAACGTCATCAACAAATCGTCCTCTTGGGCCAACCATTCAAGGGCTTTCAGGCCGATAATCTCGGCCGAGGCGGGTGTGACACGCATTGTAAATACATCTTTATAAGTGGTTAATCGAAAGCATTCATTAATACATTTACAGTTAACTACCCGTTAAACGCAATGGAGTTTGCCAGATGGCAGGACGAATATTAATAGCTGATTCAATCGCGAACAATCGTATCGCGCTCAAGGCCGCCTTGGCCGCTGAATATTTCGAAACCACATCTGTGGGTGATTCAGAACAATTGGTGAACGCTGTCACTACATTCAATCCCGACATCATCTTATTGGCGACCCATCTAGGTGACGCCGATGGCTACGCCATTTGTAAAAAACTGAAATTAAACCCGTTATCATCCCACATAAGTGTGATGATGTTTGCCCATTGCGACGAGCAAATCGAATGGGGTAAAGCATTGGTCAACTTGGTGGATGATATGCAATTGTTCCCTGCTCACAGCGACCTGATGATGTCGCGGCTGCGCCAAATGTACCGCTCCAAGGTCGAATTGGACACCCTTAAAACCCACGCGACCGCCACCGAACAATTTGGTTTCGACGACAGCGCCATCACATTGCCCCTGCACCCCCAAATAAAATCCAATATCGCGGTGATTCATGCCGCGTCTAAAAAATCAAACTTCGTTGTCGCACCGTCTATTGGCCACAGTTATCATCTTGAATCCGGCTGTAAAAATGCCGAAATTCAACCCAATACAAATCTGATCGTTCTGTACGGCGCCGATGCGCAATTTCAATTGCTGTCTAATTTGAAAGCAGATCCACTCACCAAAAATATCCCCGTCATTTGTGTTTTATCACCGATGGTAACAAATCAAACAAAGCGGATTTTTGAATTGGGCGGCGAGGATTGTTTAGCGGCGGATGTGTCCGAGGACAAAATCAACGCCCGCATTCAATCGATTGTCACCGCGCATCGCCACAAGGCGCATTTCACCGGCATCCTTGAACAACGGGTAAAAGAGGCGTGTTTCGATCCGCTGACAGGAATTTTCAACCGCCGGCACGCTCAAAAATATTTAACCACCTGTTTTCAAACAAGCACCGACAACAATCGTAATCTGGTGGCTATGATGCTGGACATCGACAAATTCAAAGTCGTGAACGATACGGTGGGACATGTGAATGGCGACATTATTTTGCAACAAATCACCAAACGGATCACCAAAAACATCCGTACAATGGATATGGTCGCACGCATGGGTGGCGAAGAGTTTTTAATCCTCATTCCCGATACAACCTTGGAACATGCACTTGAGGTGGCCGAACGTCTGCGCACCGTCGTGGAAGAGCGTCCATTTAATTTAATGGCCGGAAAAATCAGCCAAAAAATCACCGTCAGCATCGGTTTGGCTAAACGAACAGCACACAATAAAACCGCTAATGACTTGGTTCATAACGCCGACCTGGCACTTTACAAAGCAAAAGCAAAAGGGCGCAATTGTATCTCCGTTTCTGCCGCCTAATTATTTTTTCTTGGGCTTAAAATTACGAAACTTCAAACTCTTTGCAAAGCGTGCGCGCTCTGCGTCACTCATCTGTGCAATCACCGTAACCATTGCGTCATCGCCAGCTTGGGCAAATCCATCGCGCAAATCACGCTGCTTGGATAAAACGGCCGATAATGCAGCCTCGTCAAATGGCACTGCCCTAATTGCACCCTTTAATTCTGTGCGCAGCTCAACATTTGTCATGTGACCTGATTTCATTTTTTCACGGTGCA
>TARA_R110002096_G_scaffold85953_2_pt1 | contig 25570 bp, 41 predicted proteins | sample TARA_R110002096 | Tara Oceans TARA_R110002096 (sample SAMEA4397295) | marine metagenome | biome: Polar Biome; feature: [DCM] deep chlorophyll maximum layer (ENVO:01000326); material: water (ENVO:00002006), including particulate matter (ENVO:01000060) such as... | depth 35 m
TCAATAGTTCAATAACAGATCGAATCTGAAATCGCGCCCGTTAAATTTCTACGTTCTCAAAACCTTCGTTACGGTTAATGTTTATGGAAGCAGCAGTATCATCGCCGTTAGGTCTTCTATCGTTAATGATAATCCGCTTCCCTTTTCCAATACCCATAACTAAATGATCGTAAGGAACACCCAAGTCGTCCAGTTGTTTCTCTGTCTTAGATCTCAGGCTCTCTCTCCTAGCTGTCGTCAGGACTATAGTGCACTCATCAGAACACCACTGATCCATCTTGTCTCTAACTCCCGGCATCAGCTGAGGGGTCTTAAGTGCTATGTTACTAAAGGTTCCCTGATGTCTGAACATAGTGCCATCGATATCTATGAACAAGGTCTTTCTATGTTCTACCTTAACGGGCTCTGGCTCTGGACACTGGGGCTTGGCCTCTCCGAGATCGCAAAAGATAGCGTCAAGCTTGTCTACCTCTTCATAGACAGGGTTTAAAGCCCCACAGAAAGGACATACCTTATTTATTTTTCTAGCGGTCTCGTCTCGGAGGATCTTACCACAACAGATTAACTTACTTTGTCTCATCATTGACCTTCTCCTAGTAGTTGATTATCTTAGAACCGTCTTCTTCTATGTCAAATGAAATATAATTTTCGCTATACTTAGCCTTTATCTCTTCAGGGTCGAAGCCCTCTTTCATAACTCCAAAGATAAACCCAGAACCTCCAGAACCAATAAGCTTCCCTCCAATCATACCATCAGATTTGAGCTTTGAGTGTAATAATTCCACATGTTTTTTGGAAATAAGATTAGATATTTCTTTCTTAGTTTCCCAAGCATTGCCTAGAAGTCTTCCTATCTCGTTGATGTCAGACTTCAAGAAAGCATCATAAGCCTCATGGGATAGATCTAAAAGCCTTTTTCTTATGTCATCATTCTCTTTTCTGTCATGAGAATTTGAAATCTTAAAAGACTTTCTAGTTTTACCTGTATAGATAAGAACAGAGCGAGATACGAAGTCTTCTTTAAATTCTTCGGAGACAGGGAGAGGCTTAACTTCAAAAGATCCCTTCTTGTCTATGTGAATTGAGTTGAAGCCACCATAAGCAGCCCAGATTTGATCTTGAACTCCACCTACCTCAGCAAGCAACTCCCTTTCAATGAAGATAGCCTCTGTGGCTAACTCTTTCCTTGACTTCTCTATTCCTTTGATTTGGTAGATAGAATTAAGAAGCCCCACTATGAATGAGGAAGAGGAACCGATACCCGTCTGGGCAGGGAGATCGCAGACATGGATTAGATCAATACCGAATAGTACCTTACAATACTCTAGGACTCCTCGGATACCATCGTGCTTAATGTCCGAATGGTTGTCCACTATCTCTGTCTTTGAATAGGCGAGCCTTGTCTTGTAGTCAAGTATCGCAGGTGTCTTTCTTACAGAGATGTAAGTATACTTATTAATAGAGAAGCCGGAGAGTAGAGATCCGAACCTGCTATAGAAGGACTTGTAATCAGTTGATCCTCCAAAAAGGGAAACTCTAAAGGGCGTTTTTGATATAATCACTTAGTAATTTTTACATCTTTCCGCATCAGCCTCTGTCATTATATCATAGAACGAGTCCATTTCTAGAACTCCACTCTTGAGATTATGCTCGCAGCTGAAACCTAAATTATATAACTTCTGACTACTAACTAGGTAATCTCTTTTATCAGGGTCGGTCTTTGAGGTGTCTTCCTCATAGGTAGATCCCATGATATCACAAATGCTCTTGACTAGATCAAGCTTCGTCATGTTGATAGAATCATTACCTAGATTGTATATATTGCTATACATATCTGTTTCATTTTCCATAGCGAACATAAATGCCCGAACGATGTCCTGAACATGGATGTAGTTTCTTCGGAAGTGACCGTCGAATACAGTTAGATGGCCTTCCTCTTTAGCTACCTTAGTCAGATTATTAATAAGAAGATCTGTTCTTGGACGAGGAGACCAACCAAACACTGTCGCTAGTCTAAACACTATAGACTTAGGGTGCTTGGCTATTAGGCTATCTTCAGTATCCTGCTTCGATTTAGCATATAGAGAGATAGGATTTGAGGGTGTCTCTTCTGTACAAATCTCATCTCCTGTGCTTCCGTATCCTGAGTTAGTGTTAGGATAGATAACCAGTTGAGAAGTTAGGTGTTCTATCAGTTGCTCGAACCAAAGATAGTTAGTGTTGAGAGTTTCTTCTACATGCTTGTCACACAGAGGAGCCCCTACAAGAGCAGCCAAAGGAATAACGATATCAGATTCCCAGATTGCCTTAACTAAATTACTAGACCAATCATTAACATCTTCTTTAAAGAACTTGACATTAGGATGTATAAAAGACCCAGAGACTAGAGTCCCTTGGCCATAGAATAGATTGTCAAAGGCGGAGACCTTATGTCCCGCTTCTACTAATTTCTTTACTAGGGTGCTACCTATGTATCCTGCGGCTCCAGTTACTACTATCTTTTTCATCCTCGGCAAACCTCCAGAGATTCTTCTAGTGCTGTTTCTATTCTTACAATGTCGTCTTCACTCAAGTACTGGTGACATCCAATATGTAATCCGTTATCACCAACCCACTCCGCTTCTGGGAAATCCCCAAGAGAGTGCCCCATGTCGGCAAATGCCTGATGTTGAGTAGGGACACATCCAAAGTTTCTTTTATGATGAATATTATATTTATCAAGGGTGTTTTGAACCTTAAGGATATCTCCCTCTTTCTTACAGGTAATACTGAACCCATGTGGGCAATTCCTGTTACCTTCGTCTTCTTCTGAGAACCAAGCGAGGTCTTCGTATCCTGAGACAGAAGCCCTCATCCTCTTCATTGTAGCGTGCCTAGTGTTAAAGGTGTTCCAGAAAACCCCAATAGCCTCAAGCCCAATGCTTGCTTCTAGGTCATTCATCTTTGAATTACACCCTACTCTTTGATGATCGAAGTAGATAGAATTAAAAGGTCTTCCATGAGAGCGAGTAGAAGACAATACATCAGCTATCTCTTCGTCGTTAGTAGAAACCATCCCTCCTTCTCCGCAGCACACTAGGTGGGCGATGTAATAGCTATAGATAGACATATCTCCCCAGTGCCCAATGAACTTATCCTTGTAGATCGCCCCGTGAGCTTCACAAGCGTCTTCGATAACAACCAGTCCGTTCTCCAGACCTATCTGTTGGATAGCTTCCATCTCAGCAGGACGACCCATTGTATGTACAGGCATAATAGCTACTGTCTTGTCGGTAATAGCATCTAGTATTTTAGACTCATCTATATTCAATGTTTCTTTGTTAACGTCTACGAACTTAGGAGTGAACCCAGCGGCTCTAACGGCATTAGATGTAGCAATGAAAGAGAGAGCAGGAACAATGACTTCATCCCCTCTTTTTGCTTTTGCAATATCATACAACGCCAAGCATGCATTTATACATCCGTCGGTTCCAGAACTCATTGCAACACTTCTCCTGTATCCGAAAAGGTCGCTCCAGTTCTCTTCAAGAGCCTTTACCTTGGGGCCTCCAGATGCCCAGTTAGTATCACATACATGAAGAAGGTTTGCTCTAGCCTCTTCACCAATTTGTAATTCCCCAAATTCAATTCTCTTCATTAGTGAGTTCCCCATTCTGTAATTTTATTCTTTGTAGCGTTTTCAATAAGACGACTAGAAGACTCGGTCTTTTCACAACCTATGCCGTAAGCAAGAGCTATATCATTCTCTATACAGTATTGTACCTCCGAACCTACGTGATTGTCTGGATTTCGATCTCCACCATTAGCAAAAACCATCTCGTCCTTTGGATATGTCCTTCTTATTCTAGAGATACTCTCTGTCACAGAGCCATCTTCGTCAATAGAAATGATTGCATTGTATACACATCTTAATTCTTTTACTATCTGTAGTCTAGATCCTTCCTCCATAAAAGGGGTTGATCCCTTCATGGCTACTTGTTTATCGCTGTTCACTATTACAACCAATCTATCCCCCAGATTTGCAGCTGCTTTAAAAAGACTGAGGTGTCCTGTGTGTAAAGGATTCATATAACCACTAACTATAACTGTCTTCATTTTATTCCTTCTCTTTCTTAGGCTTAATAGCTTTTCTTTTCCCTGAGAACAAGGACTTAATGAATCCCTTTTTCTCTGGTTGGATATCTTTTTTCCAAATACAGAAAGGATCTTCTCCGCTGTCTAAGACCATTTGGATTCTATATCGGTATCTCTCTAGCTCGGCAAAGCTCAAGTGCCCCTGAGTCCTTAGCACTGTAGACCCTAGCACTCCGGTGTTCGAGGTCTCATCAGCCTCTCTTCTTCCATTGTGAGGGGAGTGATGCAGGACGAATACTTTTGCAGATAGATCAAGTACAAGTTCTTGGAAGTAATTCTTAAAGATATTATACAGGTGGGTGTCTGCTCCCCAGTTACCTATCTCTGAAGGTACGACCCCATTGATTGCCTCTGCCGCAGATAGGGAGAGTATAGGGAAACAACATCCCCACTCCATAACTCCACCCTCAACATGGACATGGGTATCGTCAGATACTGCAATGTACATTAGGCTTGTATCATTCTTGTCTTCTAGCTCCTGTGCTGCCCCTAGGATTATCTTATCCCAATTAGGGGTAGTCATCTCACATTCGTCGTTAAGAGCCCACACGAAGCGTCCTGTGCCACACTGAGCCCCATGATTCTGATACTTCTTGTTAAACTCTACGATATCTCTCTTCTTAATGATAACCTGAGTGTTATACTTCTCATTAGAGCAGACCTTAAGCACCTCTGGGATGTAGTCAACGTCATCATAGTCAAGAAGAACGATAGCCTCTAGCTTCTCTGGAGAGGTAGCTTTAGAGAAAAATGTTTCAAGACAATTCTCAAGATAAGGAAGTCTGGTCATCCCTCTAGAAGGAATAACGATAGTAAAGTCAATAAGGGATGTATTTCTCACTGTTAGTACATATCTCCATGCTCTATAATTAAGGTTGACACACCATCTGTCCTGTCAAGGGCATGTCTGTATGCGGGAAGGATATCTTCTATAGCTACCAACTCAACTACATTTATTGTATCACACATGCTCTTAAACGCTTCTGAGTAGTTGGCCTTGTGTTGATGTCCGGGATCTAGAGGAGTGCTAGAACCTACTATGGCCTTAGTGATTACCTTTGGTCGGGACTCTCCGTCTGACATCAGAGACCATTTATCTAGATGGTTTACTATCTGGTTGGCAGCAAGGATAACAAAGTTCATTCTAGGATAGATGGAGATAGGGATCTTCCCTTCCAGTGCTAGACCTAAACAGAACCCTGCTTGAAAATCCTCTGCTACAGGAAGCTCAAGAAGCTTTTCTGGAGAGTAGTCTTTCACCTGATGAGTAACGGCAGTGCCCTTGTAAGCTACTGCCTGCCCTACAAAGATAGTATCTTTATGGGAGGCAAGGTAATCCATACCTAACTGAACTTCTTCTTTATATATACTCATTTTTTTTCCTGTCTAAAATTCCACGAAGGTTCCGGTTCCTGCATGAGGATAACCCATTTGATATCTGTAGTACGTAATGTTAAAGTTTTCGCAGTATTTCCCAAGAGCCTTGTAGATCTTGTACCAGTCCTGAGTCTCTCCACCCCAAGCCTCTTCAGTTGGAGTGCCCACAGACTTACCATTGTCTTCAATGACCCAAGTGATAGGGAGGTCGTGATTGATTGAGTACCTAATCGATTCACTAGCGACACCCGTAAGAAAGCTCATGTCTCCAAGGAAGCAGAACACCCTAGCTTTGGAACCTGATTCTTTAAGGCTCCAAGCCGTGCCTGTAGAAATAGGACAGATCCCTCCTACGATAGCAGAGCTATAGAAGTTATGCTTTGGAAAGTGTAGGGTTATAGACTTACCGTCAAGAATCTTTTTCTTAACTTCTTCTGCGGGAACTCCCTTTAATAGAGCATGCATATGGCTTGCCCAAGTAGAGAACACATAGTCCTTACGTTTGATTCCGTAGTTCTTAAATATAGAGCATAGGTCTTGCTCGTTGTTGTTTCGCAAATGGACAGGGGCATGGATAGCTCCAGTCTCATAGATCTTCTCTATATCTTTTTCAAAAGCTCTTAGATCAGCAGGTGTCACTGTAGTATCTCCCTCTTTAGTTCGATAGCATTCATTCTATTAATATTATCTATAGCCTTGTCCCCAAACTTATTCTGTACCATGTTAAGGAATCTAGGGTTCTCAAAAAGAACCTTGAAGGCATAGTCTCTAAACGCTAATACCTCTTTGGCTTCTAAATTATACGTCCGACTTGGCACATGATCGTATGATAAAAATCCAAATTGTGAATAATTAGTTGGTAATTCCCATCCTTCTCTCTTCGCCTTTAGGTAAAGAGGGCTCCCGGGAAGTGAGGTTGCTGCATATATGTTTGAAGTTTCAGCGTTAAGTTCTAGGGCTAAGTTTAATGTCTCCTGCATTGTATCCCAGTTGTCATGACCAAGGCCGACGATATAATTAGCACAGACATTAATTCCTGCACCCTGAATCATCTCAACTACTTCTCGAATATTAATATCTTCGAACTTACCCTTAGTAATCTCTCTGCGAATCTCTTGATTTCCAGCTTCAATACCTAGAGCCAACCAGTTAACGCCCGCTTGTTTCAGCTTCTCAAGATAGACTTCCTTCACAGTATCAATTCGAGTGTACGCCCAAAAGTTGAAATCATATCCTCTCTCGATAATAAGGTCACAGAGAACTTCAAAGTGTTTTGGTTTCAGTACCCACATCTCATCAGCAATCTTAATCTGCTTGACACCTTGCTCTGCGAGATAGTCAAGCTGCTTGATAGTAAATGTAGGATCCCAGTACCTAAACTTATTAAAGTCAGAGGAGGCTTTGTTCGGATCGTTATCATCTCTATTAATGATATTAATCATACAGAACTCACACTTGAAGATACATCCTAGAGAAGTATAGATGCTCGCGAAAGGACTCCTGTCTTCATCGATGTAGTTTGCGTGCCAGCTACTCGTTCTATACTTGTCAAGAGAGGGCATCAGATCATAGGCAATTCCCGGCAAGTCTTGTTCCAGTAACTCTTGAGGAACAGTTCTTTCTGCGGGATTTATATAGGGCTCTCCATTGAAACGATAAGCAATACCATTGACAGATTTTAATGCCGCTTCCGAAAAATCGGTACTAAGCAGATTAAGGAGTGCGTAGACTCCTTCGTTAGTAAAGACAAAATCAATGAACTCGTGCTTCTTTAACGTCTCAAGAGGAAGAGCGTTTACGTGTGGCCCAACGAAGGCTATCGGGTGTCTTGTGTCAGCTAGAACCGAAGCTGCGGATACAGCCCCACTCATTGCTGCTGTGGACGCATTAGGGTTCTGTCCCGTTACTGTGAACAGGACAAGTCTAGGGTTGCATGACTCAATGACCTCTAAGAACTCATCGACAGAAGGTCTCTCTATTTCCATATCATAGATTGCTACCCCGAATCCTTTGGCTCTAACTGCATTGGCTAAAAGTCCAGCCCAGATGTTAGGTTCTTTGGCGGCGAAGTCTTCTTTTAAATCCTGATAAAGATCCGCAGCACTAGGAGCTACGATTAATACGTCTAGTTGTCTAGTCATTATAGGCTGTCCTTACGTTAGGGTATGCTTCTTTGAACCATTCCCATGAGGTTTTTAGTGATTCGTATACATCTGAATATTCAAAGTCAGGAAATAGCCCATTGAACTTCTCTTTAGAAGAGGGTCTAGTCCTTTGACCGTTTGGTTTCGTGGTGTCCCATACTACAGTCTGCTGAAAGTCAGCAATATCAACAAGCATATCCACAATCTCTTTAATTGAATACTCTTTCTCTCCAGAGACAATAAGCCTTTCAGGTAGGTCATCCTTATCTAAAAGTCCTACTAGAATCTTAGCGAGATCATTAACATAGATAAACTCTCTAAGGCTTTTACCGTCACCCCATACCTCGAAGTCTCCTGTCTCTTTTCCTATTAATAGCTTGTGCATCAGTGCTGGGATGATATGGCCATGCTCAATCGAGTACATGTCATGCTTCCCGAATATATTCCCGGGAATTAAGGAGCAGTAGTTCTTAACTCCGTATTGTCTCTTAGCTGCTCGGATGTACACATCAACCATTCTTTTCGCATACCCATATGCAAAGTTAGAATCAAACACTGGGCCGTCATGCATCCTGTGTTCTTCTAGTAGTGCGAGGTCGTCTGGGAAAACACAGACAGATGAAAAGGCAAGGAGCTTCTCTATCTTGAAATCAATACAGTTCTTAATAACATTAGTATTCATTAGGATATTATTATAGAAGAAGTCTGCATGCATGGCTTCATTGCCACCGATACCACCTACCTTAGCGGCAGTATGGATCACAGCGTCAGGCTTGATACGCCCAAAGAGATCTCTAACTTCCTCTGGCTTCGTAAGATCTCCATCGCTCCGTGTTGCGAAGTGGAAATCGTGGTCAGAGCCTAGACTCTCTTCATAAATAGCAGAGCCGCAAAGCCCATTACTTCCAGTTACTAAAACTTTCATTTAAATCTTCTCCAAGGAGAGGGTGAGTCCTGCCAAGTATCATAGTCTATTACTATTCTATCCTTAGCAGCGTCAATACTGTCGTATAAAGCCATAAATTTTGGCAAATCATTTAATTGATAGGCACTATCTAGAGGAAGATGCTCGTCTGAATTAAAGTTTCTTGAGTCACAGTGCATAACAACAGCAGGAGAGAATCTAAAAGTCCCTCCGTTCTTCTGAACTCGGAAGGCTAGGTCATGGGTGTTCATGTTGATGTGTTCAAACTGACAGTCAAGACCTCCTATTGCCTTGAAGTACTCTGTATTATAGACTGCTACTGGTGCGATCTTAAAGTCTTCGGGAATCCCTGCCATCCTCTGGTCGGCATGAGTCCAAGCCGTGTAGTATTGGTCGTCTGCTCCTGTAATCCAGTTAGCAGGGCCTTCCTCTGTGTACTTAGCGATGATCCCATCTTTCTCATCTAGAGTATAGGCTATGTCAAGGATGTCCTTAAGGGAGTTAGGGTTGTAGATGCCGTCGTCCGTAGACCACTTCATGAACTTGCCCTTGGCTTCCGCAGCCCCTCTTTGAACACAGCGACTAGGAGAGCCCAAGTCTTCGAGGTAGAGACAGTCAAAGTTAGGTTGGTAATTTCCAATCAAGATAATCTCATAGGTATACTCACCGATTGCGGCAGGGATACTATCAATGAGTCTGTTAATCTTTTCCGGTCTAATACTTGGAATGACTAAGCTCAGGTCTATCGGATTGTCTCTAGTGTTAATCGCCATCTCTTCTCCTACTTTAGTTTGTTCTCTAGGAATCTACGATCCCAAACAGAAGGTTGTAGTTTCCAGTTGTCAAAGTCTATCCTGTCAGAGGGGAATGCCCCTTGACTATATTTTTGCCCATACATAGGCATGTCTTTTATTGTCTGAGAGTAATGTATAGGAGCATGATCTCCACTGGTTCCCGGCATCCATGAACACTTCATTAACTTTATATTATGAGCTACTACCTTATAACCTGAGTGCTGCCACCTTGCGGCAAGGTCTGAGTGTCCAAGACATGTAACATCAAAGGAACAATCGAACCCTCCTATCTCCTCAAGGTCTTCTCTCTTCATTATCGCCGCATTGAATATGAACCAGTCATCCTCAATATGAGGGAAGTTCCCATAGCATGAAGTAAGTAAGAAGTCAGAGACGGCAACAGAATCATTCTCATCGTAGTTTATTGTTATGGCAACAGGCTTGTCGCTCTCTGTCTCCGCTTCTTTTAGTACTCTCAAGCACTCAGAGATCGACCCCTCTGTGTACATGCAGTCATCTGATCCCCACGTAACATACTCTGCCTCTGCTAAGGAGAGCCCTATCTGTTGGCATCTGTTAGGACTACCAAAGTCCCTGACATACTTAACGTTGGTATAACTATCAACAACGGGATTGTATTTTGGGCCTACGAAGATGACCTCAAACTCAACATCTCCACAAGAGGATTTAATAGATTCAATTAGCTCTAGCCAATTCTCTACTCGTATACTAGGAACTACTATCGACAAGTCCATCATGCTGTTCCTTCATATAAGAAATAACTTCATCAACAGAATCACTAAGATCAATCAATGTCTCAAAGCCTAAAACTTCCTTAGCCTTAGTTACATCAGGACTTCTTATCTGAACGTCATACTCAAACGGGTCGTGATGAGAGAACACAGCATCTCTTCCATGAATCTTATTCCAAACCATGTGTCCGAGTTCGGCCACGGAGGTAGCTACAGGGGAGGAGATATTAAAGTCCTCATTCTCTGCTGCCTCTAGCTCTAGGCATAAACGGATACCTCTGGCGATATCTTTACCATTTGTATAGTGTCTTACTTGACTTCCATCTCCTAGAATAGGGAGGGCATCATCTGCATTGAGCTTCAGTGCTTTGTAAATTAAATCTGGTAGCACATGGCTCATCAGCATTTTAATGTTACCTACCTTTACCTCAGCTTCTCCCAGTGCTTCCTCTTCTCCAATGCCAACGCAGTTAAAGGGTCGTACAATAGTATACGGTAATTGGTATTGTTCGTATGCTCCCTTGCAGAAGAACTCACATGCCAGCTTTTGAAAACCGTAGGTGCTGGAGGGAGGAGGGCAGGTCTCAATCTCAGACTCTGGTGTTGGGTACTTCGTAGTATTCTCAAAGACCATACTGCTAGAGAGAACGACAATCCTTTTTAGGTTGTAATGTTTCTTCAGCATTATAGCTAGGTCGAAGGTACTGGCAAGGATTCTCTCGTTCGTTGCCAGTAGGTCGTATGCATACTTATGGAAGTAACTAATGCCACCGATCATGGCTGCTCCCGCTACGATATAGTCTGCATCAGATATAGCGGGGTCTAAATAGACACAAGTACCCTTAGTGCTTATCTTAGATACATCCATCTCAATCAGAGTGAAGTTTTCATGATCGTCTTGAGGCCTTGATACCTTCCCATACTTTGAGAAGTCATCCATACCCACTACTTCATGCCCTTGAGCCAACAGCTCTTGACAAAGGTAGCTTCCAATAAATCCTTGAGATCCAGTTACAATAGTCTTCATTAGTAGTCTTCTCTCGTTCCCTTGAAGGGAGTTTTTTCAAAGTTATTATTAGCCAATGGAATCATATCTATTAAAGGTGTCTCAATATCAAGAGCTTTAGATAGTTGGATTAATGCAGGAACATCTTTATTCCAGCATATAGAACTATACCCCCGCATATTCTTATTTACGTCTAAATAAATGTCAGGAACTCCACTTGTTTTAAGAAGACCCTTCTTTATTTCCCCGTATCCTTCTCCTAGTGCGGAACATATCTCATAGAACTCATTCGCGAACACTACACGAAGGGCGTTGAACGTATTATGATAGTACTTAAGGAGTTCTGCTTGAGTGGCGGTCATTGGGATAACACTCTCGGGATAATCACCATGACATTCTGTTACTATTCTTATGGTTTCTTCTGAGGTGCTACCGATGGCAAGAAGTTGGTGCTTCTCTATGAAGTCTGTTATAGCACATCTCTCTCTAAGGAACTCTGGAATGAAACATACATCTTTAAAATGAGGATAAGCAGCTGCAAACTTAGCCGTAGTTCCCGGAGTTATGGTTGATTTAATCGCTACTATCCCGTGGTATCCTACGTCCCTAAGCCCCACGACAACAGACTCGACAACATTAGTATCACAAGATCCATCTTCCTTCTTGGGTGTCGGGACAGACACGTAAACTATACAGCAGTGCAACAAGTCTTCTAGGCTAGTGCCCAGTGCTGTGTCATGAACGAAAACACTATGTCCTGCTTTTTCAAACCCGAACTTGCATGCTCCTCCTACAACTCCACATCCTACGATACCAATATCCATCTTATAACTCCTCATAACTTTTTATGTCAGTGCTATCAAATCGTCTAGACCAAACCTCTGGAACATCTTTCCAGTTGTCGATGTCTATTTTCAGGTTGTCATTCCCAGAGAACCACATGGATCTAAACAGACCCTCATCATGGGTTATCTGAGCGTAATGAATTGGGCCATGATCTCCACTAGTCCCCGGCATCCAGTCTGCCGTAGAGGCTTCCCTACTAGACAATTTGTAGTTAACTTCTCTTGCCTTCTGGATTCTGAACAACAGATCGTGAGCAGAATGATTGAGATATTCAAACCTGCAATCAAAACCACCGAACTCTACAAACAGTTCTTTCTTCATTAGAAAGTGAATTCCTATTCCCCACCCTTGATTAATTCCCGGCCAATTAGGATAGGCATTGGGAGCGTACCAATAAGCTGCTGGCAACTCAGTGCCAGAGAAGTCTTGCCCTTCCCTGTACCTCAAGGCGACGATATCGTTTTCTTCTATCTTGTCTAGCTCGTCTGAGAGACAGTCATCAAAGAATAAGATATCATCAACTACGTGGTACAGGTATTCACCTTCAGCAGCAATGGCGGCTAACTGTGCTGCTCTGGTAGGATTTCCAAAGTCCTTAATGAACTTAACGTTTTCTCTTTTCGCCAAGGACTCTGGAACCTCAAACGGGCCGCTGAAGATAGCTTCAAAGGAATGTCTGCTGCATGATTTCTCAAGACTAGCATACCATTTTTCAAGTAAGTGAGTCCTGATAGTAGGTAGGAATACACTTACTTTCATTTGGTGGCCTCTACATTTAGACTCATCAGCTTGCCGTTCTCTTTGTCCATGTGAGGATGGTAGGCTTGGCTGTAGTCATCACAATAGTAGTGAGGTTCTGTTTCTTTCCAGTCCCAAAGGCGAACGTTGCTGAACCCAGCCTTCTCTAAGTCTCTTTCGAGTCGGCTAAAGTCCCATCCATTCTTATGGTAATCAAACGGATGTCGTTGACTTCCGTAGAGCATGTGCATCAGGGTGTCTAGGTCTTTATGATAGAAGTAATGTGCGAAGGTAGCTTCAAGATCAGGAACTGAAAGTCTTAATGTTCCACCTTCTTTTAATACTTCGTGCCATCGCTCAATAGCATCGTCTGTCTCGATATAGTCTAGGTGTTCCAGAGTATGACAGCAATAGATTAGGTCAACAGAATCTTTTCCAAAAGTGTCAAGCGTAAACGCATTGTCTAAGACATCGGGATTGACATCCTCTCTAATGTCTACGTTTACAAAACCGGGAAGTTTTTTGTCGAAGCATCCTAGGTTTAGTTTGATTTCACTTTTATTAGTTTTCTTTTTCATCAGATTTCCTTGGTTAAATATAGTTAGTGTAGCCATTTAAGTGTTTTTTAATTAAAGAGTAGACGATCTTACAGTCGTTTACCTCGTGTTCGGAGTTCTTAAGGTCGCTGATTCCCTTTATCTTAGTTGGGCCTTCTGCTGAGGGCTCCCCCATCACATGTAAGAAGTAACCTAGCCAGATATCTCCAGCATGATAGAATAGATCAGGATGAAAGATATGTTCACCTAGTAGATTAAATGTATCTCTTCTAAGTACAGGAAATCTTAACAGGGCGGCGGGAGGCATGACCTCTTCTATGGGTAAGTCTCCTAATATCTGTCCCTTGCTAGGCATAATGCAGTATGGACACGCCATCGGCATTAGCCCTCCTATTTTATATTTTCTATCCTTCATGTTGTCTTCTATATGATTGATAGTTTTTGTCGCAGGGTTTACCATCAGGTGATCGTCAGTAATACATACCATGTAGTCTGACTTTGCGATCCAGTGTGCTAGGTTATTAAATCCGTAGATTGGCCCCTTGACTCCATCTTCTTTTATCCACTTAACATTATCTCCCTTGACTTCTTCTCTCGAATACACAAGTATCTCAATGTTTAAGTCTACGTGCTGTACATTTATTCCACGGATGCAGGCAGCAAGAACTTCTGGGTTGGTTACTGCTCTAGCCGTTGGGAGTAAAAAACTGATGTCCATTTTTTGCTGTTCTAATTTAAATTTAGTGAAGAAGAATTGTAAAGACCACTTTTAGCAAATGGCTAAACTATTCGAGCTTTTATATTATTATAGTCAAACTGCGAAGGGTTTAGAAACATATTATCACGAATATAGTCCTTTAGTTTATCGTTGGTGCAATATCCGTTCTCATCGAACTCTGCGGGACTGTGGACTGAGATAGATTGATTCTCCTCATACCCCATTCCAAATTCTGTTCCTCTACCTATGATATCGAGGATAGACTCCTCTGTGCTGAACATGTGATCCCACCTTACGTTCCCCAGCATCTGCCATTGGTTAGGCAGGAAGCCCGCACTTGGCCCGTCCATGCCGGTGAGGTGCTTCAACACAATATCCTTATGTACTGCCCACTTGCTCTGAACTGCGGCACATAGGAAGGAGAAAACGGACTCCATACATTGTCCTGCAAAGATATCAGGTAGTACGTTACCATAGTGCTGGAACATCTCGTTTGAAAAGATTTGAACGTGAAGATTTACGGCTATCCCTACAGGAACGACCATGTGCCCGTCCTTGAATAGTTCCTCTCCCACCATGTCAGTGTTGAACCAATCATCAAAGCCCATGTCGTCATCGGTTCTCGCCGCTACCATACCGTAACTGTCAGACTTAAATAGTTCATATAGCTCTCTAATGGCAGAGGTTTGATCCTCAAAGTCTATACCTGAGTCAATAAATAGATAGCCCTCAAACTCACCCATCTTATTAACGCATTTACGCACCGTGTCATTGAAGGTTACGCTAACAGGGACAATTTCCTCTACTGAGTTAATCAGCATGTCTGGAAACGTCTCTTTTAGGGCTGCAATATCAGAGGCACTGTTCATACAGGCAGATACGACTACTTCAACATCCTCAATATCCTGTCTTAGGATACTGTTAAGAGAAGAGATATATCCTTCGATATTAGATCTTCCACTAATTCCACAGGTGTTATATACTATTAGTAATTTTTTCATTTAATAGCCTTAGTTCCTCTGAGATGTCTAACTCCCAAGGACTTCCATTCGTTAGATTTCTATATGTATTCTGTCGCATATCAAAGTTAGTAGGGTCTGGATTGTTTATTTGGTCTAAAGTTAGGTGAAGTAGATGATCCAGAACGACTTCTCCTACCTGTAATACTCTATCTACTCCCTCAAATACTCTATATATATAAACATCCCCGCCTAGCCCTACAAAGTGTTCTGACATGAAATAGCCGAGAACTTCATAGCTTTCTCTGCTGATTATAGGGAAAGAAGCATATTTACCATCATTGGCCTTATCTATGCTCGTGTCTCCGACTCCAACGTAAAGAACCTTGTCTCCATTCTCTTTAAACTTAGCCGAAGCCTTCTCTAGAATTATACTGTCCCAATCCTCTGTATTGAAAATAACATCGTCATTAATCACGAATAAGAAGTCGCCAGTGGAGATAGCGGCCAGTTCATTTATGGTTACATGTAAATTTGCAGGTCTAGGAGATATAATTATTTTTAAATTAGGATTTATCATCTCAAGCAACCCTATTGTATTAATAGTTTCATGGTCATCATCATCCAGCTTAATAAGCACCTCTATAAGGTCAGGTGTCTTTGCTTTACTAAAAATAGAGTCAAGAAGGCTCATTAAGTAGTGTGGCCGCCCTCTGCTGTTGAGTATTATTGAGAAATTCATTTTTTCGCTATCCTAATTTTAATTTAGTGAAGGCTAAATGTAACGACCACTTTTACAGGTCTGCCGTGAATAGACCCTTAAAAGCCGCTAAAGAAAGAAAGCCTATTGTGTTGTTCTTTCATTTGAATGTCAGCATAAGGGAATACCTGATCCTCTATCTCTACATTCGCCATAATAGAGGGGATTACAATAACACTGCCGTATTCCCTAGCCATGCGGCATAAGTGCCAATGCTCGCAGCCTCCCTCTGTCGCCCAATGGATTTTGTTTAGTACATCTGTCTTTATCAAGGGACAGCCACCAAAAGCGGATTGTACGCTAACAGGGATATTGTTCTCCCAGTTTTCCCTATCTTCTTTTAGATAGAAGGGATTATGTGCCCAAGTCATCCCCTGATTGCCATTAGAATCTAGCAATGCCCAGCTATCATAGTAGCTATCCTTAGACGGGTCAAACATTTTACACTTGATGTTTTGGGTTATATTGGGTGTTACCATTGAGACATCCTCTGTCAAGAAGTCTAGGTATTCGTTTATAATATTGGGGGCGTAAGACACATCAGAGTCTAAGAGGAAGGAGTAGGTCGAGGACAGAGGCTTGCATCTAGTCAAAAGACGGGTTCTATAGTCCGTCATGATGATTTGCCTCTCAGCAGCAGAAGACTGTGAGAACTTAGGCCTTCCTAGCTGCTCGCTTATCAGGAATCCCTCTTTGCTGCTTAACCATTCATTAAGAATAGCTACAGTGTTATCTTCAGAGTCGTTCTCATAAAAAAAATACTCAAAAGAAAAACCCAGAGTCTCACGTTCAAGAGAGTCGAGTTGCCTTAGAGCATTTTCAATATAAGATTCAGAGTCTCGGAACATGCTGAGAACAGAAATCTTTTGCACTTAATCGCCCTTTTCAATCCTAATGGAATCCTCGTCGAAGTGCTGAGTAGAGAACTCAAACATTTCAACATCTGTTAATCCTAGCATCTGGTGTCTTAGTCCTACGGGGACATAAAAGGTATCCCCAGCTTCTAATATAACTTGTTTTGAGGTTGGGGCTTCTTTATCGTCTTCCCATCCGAATACAACCCTTAATCTTCCACTATGGACGTAGAATGTCTCGTCCTTGAGTTCATGGTAATGCCAACTGCATCTTTTACCCTTTTTAAAGAACAGTAACTTTCCGCAGTACTCTTTTTTGTTTACTAGCCAGTCCTCATAGCCCCAGCCCTTAGGGACATAGGTTCTGAAGCAAGTAATGTCATCTGAGGTTAATATTCTATCGTGCTTTGTCATTTAATCGAGTTCCTAGACTTAGGTCGGAGTATTTGCCATTGTGTTCGTCTACTATATGGGCGACGTAGCTCCCTACGTTTAGCTTAACATCAACTAAGTTCCTGTGAGCAAAAGAAGACTTTGAAGTCTCATGTCCACAGTTCCAAACTACGAGTTGCCCTTCCATGCCATGTACGTAGGGGTCAAGAGGAGGAAGTTCAAATATCATCCTTTTAGCCCTACTTGAGAATACTAGCCTGTCAGTGATCCCAATCGCCAGTCCTTCGTATCCGCAAAGGAAAGGTATTGCGAACATAATCCCTCTATCTATTATACCCTGAAATTTTTCCTGTATCTGGATATCTGCTTCCTTGAAGTGCTTCATGGCACTTCTTGCAGTCACTAGGTAGTCATTAGAGTTATTAGTTTTAATAATAACGACCTTCATTAGAATCCTCCAGTAACGCCGACTGCGATAACAGTTATTATAACCCCAGTGCTGTGGGGAGAGCCTGTTCCGCTGTGTGGTGGCATGATTCCAGTGATGTTGGCGATATAAAGATTCTTATTGGTTGAGTCCACTAGAATCCCATGATTTGGATCGCTATACATATACGCAGAGTCTGGCTTGATTAGAATATTCCCAGTGCCACCGTTGAACATCTCGTCTAAGGGATTTGAACCAGTAGCACGAATTACAACCTGCTGGCCAACACCTGTATTCTGATTGTAGATAGCTAAACTTTTTATACCAGTAAATGCCACGCTGAAGTTAGAACCCCAGATAGGCTGAGATAGATTGTTAAAATCTAAGTTTAGAGTCTCTCCTGATGCTAAGATATAGTCCTGAAGGCTAAACACAGCATCTATTTGTTTAATTTGTGATCCAGTGCCAGAGACTAATCCCAAGCTGTAACCCACAGAGCCTTGTCTGTTATCAAAGCTGCTATTGGACGTATCTTGCTGTTGGAATACAATATCTGTTGATATCGTAGCCGTAGTACTAATCGCCATTCATCTACCTCTTTTATGTAATTGTTCTATATTATATTATAGCTTCAGTGTCGTGGTTTCTTCTTTTTCATTTTAATTATTCTGTAAGCTGATTTGGTAATTCCCGTTATGGGGGAAATAACCTTCTCGCCCATGTAGATGAAGTCAAATCCAGAGTTCTTTTTGCCTATTCCATAAGCACCTATGCCCAAGCCATGTATGGACACGACCCTGAACACTCCTCTAGCACCCATATATAGTCTTTCTCCAGACTCTCCCTCTTCACTATCTCTGGTGCAGACGAAGTACGGCCCAGTTCCCTGAACTACCTTGAACTCGTCACCCTTCTCTAGGAGCTTCCACTCAATGATCTCATTCTTGATTGGGGTATTCTTAGAGATGAACTTATTATTACAACCGACACAGCGACGACTACGTGAAGCATTTACTTCGCTACACTTAGTACATCTCTTCTGCCCTCTTCTTAGCTTCTCCAGATCCATCTTAACTATTCCTTATAGTTCAGGTGCTACCTGATGTTAAAAAAAATGAGGTGCTACCTGATGTTAAAAAAAATGAGGTGCTACTAGATTAAAAAATCATTCCGACACAGGTATTATACCCCTAACTATTGACTTAGCTTCTCCTTGGTACTCTTTTTCGTAACAGAGCTAGAAGAAATGAAGTTCAATTCTTCTTCAGAAAGCTCTCCGTCAAAGTAGCTTTGAGCGTCTATCCCGTTTTCTCTTAGAAACTTTCTAATTAATTCATGGTCATATTTTTCCAAGAGCATATTCTTAAAGCATAAAGGACAAGTGCCAAAAGGCTCTTCTTCGTTATGCCCCTCTACGTAATGAAGTATTCTTACTTGAATACCCATAATTGCACGTTGGTTGTACGCTCTTTGTGCATTAAGTAGGAAAAGACTTTCTTGAGACTCTCTAGTGTCAATGTGGGCTTCTCTTACCTCATGTACTAAAAGGGATATAGGAATTAATAAAAGAAAGAAGAATACTTTTCTGTGATTTAATTTTATTAGAGATTTCATTTTTTCCATCCATTCCTTATTAGTCTTAAAGCGTTTCCCCCTAGGAATTTCCTGATTACATCGTCTTCATATCCTACACCCTTTAAATAAGAGGTGATTCTGGGCATCTGAGACATATTAACAATTTCATCTGGGGGATCGGTAAAGCCATCGAAGTCAGTTCCTATAGACGGAACCTCTGCACCACCAATGTTTATAATATGGTTGATCGTTTCTTCGATGTATTTTAAACCAAGCCCTGAGTCCACAGGAGAAATCCAGTAGTTCATAAAGATGATGCCGATTACGCCACCATGATCTGCGAGCCACTTAATTTCCCAGTCCTGAAGGTTATAAGTTATTCTATTAACTTCAAAAGCTCCCATGTGACTAGCGAACAGACATTCAGTTTTTCCAGTGCTGTCGGCAATCTCATAGATTCGCTTTCTTGCACTTAGAGTACAATGAGAAATATCCAGAAGCATACCTAAGTCAAATATCTTTTCGACTACAGCCTCACCGATGTCTGTCAATCCCTTGTTCTCGTCCCATCTGCCAATCAGGGATTCCCAGTTGGAACTACTAAAGGCATACTCAGGCCACGGGAATACAGGAGAGACACAATCGTTCTCATAGAAGTGGGCGAGTGTTAGATAGGCTACGCCTCTTGCGTGTAACTTTTCGAGGTTAGTTATTGCATCGACTAACTTTCTCTCATGAGTAGGAGGAATTTCGTGAGGTATCTTCTCTGCTGAATTATTCTGAAGAGAATGTGCCCCTTCTAGTGAATGAATCATAGCAAGGCTACCAGACTCCAGTGCTGCGTCTAGGTCAGCAACAGAGCTACAGAGGTCTATCTTGCGTTCATTCTTGTCACTAGCGTTCCACTTGGTGATGTGACCCTCAATGTCGTCCATCATGGACATCGCTGCATCGAAGTAGGACTGCTCTACAAGCTGTTTACGCACAGACGGAGCTAACTTCATAATCCATCGAACGAGGCTTATGTCGTCGTACCAGCCCGCCTCTGGGACGTATGCTGTTGATAGGATGACATCCATCTGCCCTTCCATCAATCTGGGGAAGGATGCTCGATTAGCAAAAGGCCAGAACTTCCTATTAAAGAGAGTTGATAGCCATTTTTGCTTCTTCGATCCTAAGTCACGATGAAACATCGAAGCCTTGATCGCTGAATGACAATGTAGGTCTACTACCGTTGATTCTTTGTGTAATTTCTTCCAGTCCATCTCTTCTCTCCTTACGGGGTTTTCTGCACGTTTCTTACTAAGACTCTTCCTTTTACGGTTCTTAACACGAGTCCTTTTTGAATAAGCCACGGCTCAATTTTCTTTTCTATTGTTTGCCTGTCTATATTTAAAGCACTACATAATGTATTTACACCGACTGGGTGTTCATTAGGTAACTTTTCCATATAGTTTAGATAGTTTCTGTCTATAGGGGTGAGTCCTTCTTTATCAATACCTTGCAGCTTCAGTGCCTCCAGTACCGAACTACCCTCCATTCGACCTATATTCTTAGCTATTTTGTAGTCTCTAATCCATTCTAAAAAGTTATTTGCAAGACGAGGAGTCCCTCTGCTTACGTTTGCTATGGCAGCAATCCCGTCTCTAGATACTTCGACCTTCATCTTATCTGCATTACCACAGATCAAGGAACTAAGCTCTTCTATATTATACTGCTGCATGTAGTGCTTTAGTTTAAACCTATCCAAGAAAGGCTGAACTAGCTCTCCCATCTCAGTTGTAGCCCCTACAAAGCAGAACTTAGGTATCTCCATGCTTACAGTCTCACCCTTATTGCCTTTGGTAGCGGGTATCACGATATCAAGCCGGAAGTCTTCGATGACGGTCAATAAGTATTCTTGGACTTTTTTACTCATCCGATGAATCTCATCAATAAAGAAGATAGAGCCTCGCTCCAATTTCATTAGATAGGGTAGAACGTCCCTGTTGCTGTTGAGACTCGCCCCATTAGCAATCTGGATAGGTACTCCCAATTCATTAGCCAACGCCCTAGAGAGGGTCGTCTTGCCCAGTCCTGCACCCCCATAGAATAGACAGTGAGACAGAACATCCCCCCTAGCCTTTGCAGAAGCTACAGAGATTTTCAAATTGCTGATTATCTCTTCTTGACCAATAAGGTCATCAAACAGTTGGGGTCTTAGAGAGTTCATTATTTAGTATCGCCTTTTTAATTAGTGTAGCTAAAGTAATATCTTTTAGGTATGACTTACTTACTGAGTCTTTAGCTTCGCGTGCTGTATAGCCCTGTGACCGAAGTGCGTTTATAGCACTTGCGATAACGGGGTTAACTGCGTTTGGTTGTTTTTTGTTTTTGGGTGTCGAGAGGGATGGTACAGTAATAGAATCCCAACAGGAGGGGCAGTCCATTGACTTTGACTTCGATTGTGGAACCTTACTTCCTGTTAGTTTAAAGCCTATGAAGCAGTTTGGGCACTGATACTCTACCTCTATTCGGACTTGGGATATTCTTGCTCTCATGGTATACTCTTAATAGACGGATATCTCCTTTGTTTAGTTTTTGTTTACTCCCTTATTATACAATACATATCGCCCATTACAAGGATAAACTTTAGTTTTTTATTAACAACTTCATAGCTCGGACATCTATAACGTAACTCTCTTTAGCATTACCCCTAGTATCTCCCTTCCTCTGCTTGTACTCATGTAGCTTATCTTCATCTAATATCTTTAAGAGATTACTAAATCTTGTAGCATATATAGAGTCAATACTTTCAACCTTGACCCCAAACCTGTCCTGAGCATCCCACTTAACCCAGAAGTAGATATACAACTCTGAGCCATCAGCGGTCTTCTTAATATAGTTTAGCTTATCTTTTTTATTAAAGACAACGGCGAACTGTGGGTCTATATTGTACTTCTTGCCAGCCAAAAAGAACGGCGTGTTCTGACTCTTAAGATCAGACAACACACCGTACTTAGTGTTAAACATATCAATGACATAGACACTTTCGGACTTATTCTTATTGATCTCTAGAGAGAGTTCCTCTCCAAACTCCTCAATAAATATATCCTCTAAGTTCCTCCCGTGTTCACACCAGCTTTGCTTATCCTGTAAGTCCATGTTATCTTTCGTAAGGCCAAATTTTCGCTAACTCGTCGGTTACTCCTTTAATCTCAACAATCCAGCGTCCGTATTTACCCGTCTTATTTGTTTTGATTATTATCTTTCCCTCATAAGGAAAACTGCCTTTGGTTTGATCGAGTAAGTCCCTACACTTCTTGGTTGCTAGGCTAAAGTCTGCGTGTCCTCGTTCTGGAGTATCAACGCCAGCAAGTCTCCCACGTATTTTCATTTGGACACTGAAACCTAAGTCTACAATGAAATCAACGGTGTCTCCGTCAACTACTCTATCAACTGTTGCTTTATATTCGTACATTAATAGTTACGCTCTCAATCCACTGCTGTTTAAGTCCTCGATTCAAGACTCGAACTTGAAACCTACGCTTTAGAAGAGCGTTGCTCTATCCTATTGAGCTAATCGAGGTTGCGTTTATTATACAATCCATTACAGTAATTGCAAGGAAGAAAATTAAATTTATGATACAATCCTAACTGGATCGCTTCTACTGGTGTCAGCACTTAGGGGAAACACAGGTAGTAGAGTCAGACTCTAGCTCGTAAGGCAGGGTTGCAGGTGGGTCTACAGGGTCAGGGCTATACTTGATAAAGTAACATGACATAGCCGAGATGGCAACAATAACCAACCATACAAAGACCTTGCCCATCTTAGACATGCACATGCAATCTCCTGCTACTGAACATGCTTCTGGACATCTCATAATTACTCCTTATTCTTTTTTAAAGTTCTAATTTCTTTTCTTAGCTTAACACCATTGGCTTCTAATTCCATAATAAGAGACAATTGTGATTCGTATCTCCATTGCCATTTTCTCTCTAATGATTCGAGAAACGTAGCAGAGTTACTCTTAACCCAGTCCTTCTCTATCGCAGTAGGGGTATTAACCTCTGAAGGGTGTTCGACAGAGTTTCTATCGTTCCACCCTTCAATATAGGAGTTCTTAATTGGATTCATACTTTTTATTCCTGTCGAGGGTTAGCTCTATAAAGTCTACCAGAATCATAATAGATTCCTATTTGAGGTCTTTTGTAGTAATACAGTCTTGACTTGGGCTTGTAGGTTCTTGCACGAAACGGTGCTGTTAGGATTTCTCCCAAGCCATAGACAGTTGTGGCTGCCCCTTCAAGAACTTTCTCCCCAGTGTCTAGAACAAATACCCCAACGCTCTTCGTAACTTCTTGCACTGGAACTATTCTAAACTCAACAACTTGGGCATTAGCTTCCGTGCTAACAACAAATAGAATCGGCAACATCAGTAAAAACTTTTTCATTATAATCTCCATAAATATAAGATACCTGTTCCTAATACAGTTCCGCAAATGAATCCAGATATAAAAATCCACTTGAATCTTGATTTGTACACTAACACCTTTTCTCTTTCCATCATATACATCCTCTACTACAGACTAGGCCTGCGACTAAAGATAGAAAGAAATACAGTATAGCTTTACCATAAAACTTTAAGTCATAGTCCTTTACTATTTTGCTCATCTTATTTCTCCAGTACTATACTTTGTGACTACCATTCGCTACACCTCGGACATGGCATGTTACCTGCCCCTCCATCACCATTGGAGACATAGGTAATTCCAGTGCCATCACAAATGTGACAAGGATCAGAGAAGCCAGTGGCAGCAACCCGTGTCTCATCATACAGCTTGAGCTTGGAGACAAGAGGCTCTTCTCTCCCCATCTCAGCGTAGACTTCATCTAGCTGTTTAAGGAATTTTTCTCTCTTGTCTTTTTCACTTATCATATGTTTTAAATCCTATCTTTTGCTTCTTGGTCTTTTTATCTTCTAGAACCTCAATAAAGTCATCAGCATAGAACCACTCTCTAGTCCTTGAGTCTCCAGTCCACCAAGAACACTCGTAGGTGACGATAGAGGACGCTCTGAGGTTAACGGTGATGATCTTAGCCTCTAGCGTCTCGGTTAGCTTAACGAGCGTTCCTGCTTGATATACTTCTAATGTACTATTCGTCATCTTTACCTCCGGTTAAAGTTAATTCGCCATTAAATAAATAACCACATGCTCTTAGGTACTGTTCAAAATTCATTATCATAGTATCTACAGTAGCACACTCACTAACCTTCATCTCAACATAGGCTGTTCCGTCCTTACGACTAAGAGCGTCTAATCTAAATGTATGAAAGTTAGTTTTAACATCATCTAACTCCATTGCGAGCATCTCTGCTCCTGTAGGAATCTTGGTTGGGTAAGACATAATCTATTTTCCTTAATAAAATATTAACATAGGTGCTTTTGCTTTTAGCCTACGAAGCCGTCGAAGTAGTTTTGCTGTTCTTCAGTAACATGATTTCCGAATTTATCTTTGCCCTTGAGAGCTTCGATTTCTTTCCAAACCTGTGTCCAGCCAGACATGCTATTGCCTTCTACTCTGGCAGCCTTGTCATCAATATACAGGACTCCAGCAGGTTTGCCCATGTAGGCGTGATGGTACTTAACACCATTCTCTTCTAACCAGTTTAGCCATTCTACATAGCCTCGCTCGTATTGAAGGTGCATGTTGCCACTTTCTCTGTCTCCGTATCGAGCCGTGTAGAGAACGATCTCATACCCTAGATCATAGAGTTCATTAACTTGGTCTATGCCGTATTCAAGAGGCGAAGCCCTGACATAATCCCCGCCGTGTTCTTTGCCAGCGATAACCCCGTCACAGTCTACGATAAGTCTTTTTAGTTTATCTGCCATCTTCATTTCCTTTATTGTTAATAATGTCTTACCTAATAATTATACAGTAAAACTTGTAAATTAGTTTAAACTTTATCAAAACCCTCTGGATAATTTCGGATCTTCTTTTGGCCGAGTGCCCAAGAAAGGTTCTGCCTGCTCTAACTCTGAGATTAACTCGATGGCCTCAGAGCGACTGTATACGTTGTCCTCGACAGTTAGCTCTATTGTTTCATCAACAATATCCACTAACACGTACTTGCCTTTGTATAGTGTTGTTATTTTACTATTACTCATTCCTCTAGCTCCCATCTGATCGTTTGTAATGTCCATATCCGTCCCAATTTCTTATGTTAGATAGTTCGTCTATTTGTATCTTAATCTCCTTATAAAGCCCATCAATATCTCCGGCGTAACCATCGCATATAAACTCTGCTCTAGCTTCACCGTTCTTTTCTACTTGTTCTGGACAGTCACCGCCACAGTATTTACATTCACTCATTTCGATTTTCCTTTATGCAAACCATGAACCTCTGTTTAATTAACTCTTGAACTCTAATTGTTAGTGCGTCCACTTCCTGAACACTGTAAGCGTTCCTAATGGCTCTCTCACAGGACTCTATCTCAACATCAATTTGGGCTATTAGATCACTCATCTTTGGGTTCCTTTTTTCGGCGTTTGTAAACTTTTTGTTCTTCTCTATATAGGATGTACAGAATGATTCCTGCCACAGCCAACTCAATAGTCCAAGCGG
>TARA_R110002096_G_scaffold42144_2_pt1 | contig 25560 bp, 21 predicted proteins | sample TARA_R110002096 | Tara Oceans TARA_R110002096 (sample SAMEA4397295) | marine metagenome | biome: Polar Biome; feature: [DCM] deep chlorophyll maximum layer (ENVO:01000326); material: water (ENVO:00002006), including particulate matter (ENVO:01000060) such as... | depth 35 m
TGTCGAGATCTCCTCAAAAATCGCCCCATGCAGAGTATGAAACTTGTGCCAGGCATTGGGCTTGATCAGCAGCGTCTCACCAATCTTCATTTTGTGGGATTGACCGTCGAGCTCCACTTCTAAATCCCCATGCAACAACTGAAACGTCTCTTCCTTCCGCTTGTGAAAGTGGTAGGGATGTTTCTGGCGGGGCAACATCAAAATGATCTTCTTGCAATAGTTGCGGTTCACACAATCGACAATCACACAGCCAAATTCCCGAAACCGCTCCAACCCGTAATGGTGGGACAGCTCGATCCCGCTATTCTCATTCACCGTGATCCGTCCCTCATTCAGCATCCCATGCGCCTGGAGCATGATTTGCGATAAAATCTGTTCGTTGGATGGCTCGTAACTCGCCAGCGCTTCCGCCAATGGCTCATTCACCTTGTAGTTGCGATCCGCCTTCATCGACTCGCGCCACGATCCGCTTGAAAGTTGCTCTTCCTGAATTGGCATGGCGAAGAAGACGTCCTCACGTTTGATCTTCTGCCCCTTCTTCAACGCGGCTTTCGCATACACACCCCGCGCCAGGGACTTCAACGAATCCGTTTCTTCAAGCGAAGCCGGGGCCCTGCCCTCAACTCCCACCATCTCCACCGCCAGCTTGTAAGCGGCAATCCACCGATCCAACTGTTCGGGACTCGACGAATACGCATTCAACTTGTGCTTCTTCGTCGCCAGTCCGACGTGCCGCTCAAACAACTCGGCCCCCTTCGCAAAGGCGATTTGAATCGGCTCCGTCGCGTCCTGATCCTCGTGGGTCGACCAACCGATCGGCACGTTCCGATAGCGGTGCTTGAAAAGGGAGATCTGATTCAGATTCAGCTTCGCCGGCGGCGTGGGATAAATCGCAACGCAATGCATGATCGCAAATTGCTTGGCCCGTTCTTCCAGAAAATGCACCAACGCATCGATCTTGCCGATACTGAGTCCGCCCGTCGAAGCCACGATCGGCTTCTCCTCTTCCGCGATTCGCTCCAAGAGTGGCCAATCGCCCGCCGAACAACTCGCCACTTTCATGAAATCGAGATCCAGATCCATCAGCAGGCCAACCGACGTTTCGTCAAAGGGCGTCGACATCGTCAGCAACCCGTGATCCCGGATGAAATCCGCCAATTCCTCATACTGCTTCGCCGAAAGCGCAGTCTCAATGAATCGCGGGATGTGCTTCACATCTTTCCGATCCACAAAATCCGGATGAATGAAGGTCGGGATATGGCGAAACTGAAACTTCAGAGCGCCTCGCACCCCGTGCTTTGCCACCACCTCAGCAACACCGGCAATGATGCGTTTGGCGTGATCCATATCGCCCTGGTGATTGTTGGCCAGGTCGAAGATGAAGAGGTCGTGCAAGGATGAATTTTCGGGATTTCTCATTTAGCTAATCAACATTTCAGGGTTCCACCGCAATTTGACTCTGGAATCACTATACAACACCGACAACGGAATCCGAAACGCCCATTGTTTCGGCGATTCCAGCTCATACTTACGTAGTAGCTTCTTACCGCGAGATGAAAAGAAGCTGTCATACCGATGATAATTCAACAAATTGTAAGAGTCTCCGAGAACGGCTGCAATCCCTCCCATCAAAGCTTTGCCCAAAATCTCCGAGGCATCAAACGACAACGCTTTCTGATCAATCTCACCGGGAGATCGATCAATGTTTTCGTGGCCTTTTTTAGCATGAAGGTCAGTCCCTGCCTTTAGGGTTTGCTTCAACACAATGGGATCAAACTCGATTTCAAGAAAATCGCACAGTTTTCTCAAAACCTGTTCAGGTTTCCGGACAAGATCCTCATACCGTACCATCCGATAGTGATCAGGTGCCAAAGAGTAGTTATAAGCACCAGCAATTAACGAACGCTTCCATTCATAAGCCATGTTGACGGCTCCCAACCAATTCACCTTCTTACTTGCAATCACCCCTGATCGAACAATTCGTGATCGTAAATTATCAAATGGGTCACGAACGAAGTGCACAAACTTCACCTTGGGAAAAAGCTGACGTAAACGAACGAAGTGATACTCATTGCCCGGCGTTTTCTCCAACACGTGATCCCAGTCGACAGTTCTTCTATCTACCAGTTCGGCGTAAATCGAAGCCAACTCTAGAAATATATCTCGCTCGTTCGCCCCTTCCCGAATTACCCCAATCAGACGTTCTTTGTCTTTCGACACGTCATCCGAAGACTGACGAATTGCACTCCAAGGACCAAACAACTTCCAATTTACACTTGGATCAATCGACTCCGAAAAGGGAAGGTTTTGGCCTCGCTCGCGATCAAACGGGCGGCCAACGACATGAAGAAAGTATTGTTCCGAATCGTTACGCCAGCACTTGATCTTTGGGGCAATTTTCAAAAATTGCACCTCGTCTGTGAACGACATCACCCTTGGATGCCCATCAATCAGGTGGCTAAAGAGAGAGGTCCCGGATCTCGACACCCCTCCGATGAAAATTAACGTCGGATCAGTTAACACAAGATTTGTCTTCAAGATTCATCGAATCGAGCAGCAATTATGACAGTGCTCGTGCACTAAAGCCTTGCGAGTAATCAATCTTTACTAACCGCCCCTCTGCATTTGATCGGAAAGCCGCGGCAACGACCAGCATCGTTTCCAATCCGTGTTCAAGCGTCGAAACCATTTGATGGGCTGGAATCGTTCCATCGAGATAGCCCGCAACTTGGTCGATCATGCCTTTAAAATCATCGGGACGCGTCTTCGGAAACCGTTTCGTTTCCTGGGATTCAGCCGTGCCATGGACGAGGGCATCGCACCCGCTCTCGTAATTGGCATACCAGTCGAGAAAGCCATCAGCCCCCTGAATCCGGACATTCTTGATCGGCGGCTCAGTCACGACATCCTGGATCACCGAACCCGACAAGCCGGATTCCGTGCGCAGTTGCAGTTGGGCAAGCCGGTCATAGTCCGCTCCGCCCTCGCTCACGAAATCAATCGTCGCCATCACTTCGGTGACTCTACCAGTCCCCAGTTTCCGAGCAAAATGCTGCCAAATATTGACACCGTGAGAATGCTCACCAAGCGCCCCCCCACCCCGTTTCCAGAATCCGAGGTAGGTGTCCGACGGACCAGCGAGCCAAGGATGGGCCTTGTAGATCCCGCCCCAATGCTCGACCCAGCGAACCTGAAGCGACTCCGGCGCTCCAATCTTCCCTTCATCGATGAGTTGTTCCGCAACCTGAGTATTCGGCGTGGCCGTGTGATTGTAGTCAACCAAGACACAAGTTCCGCTCTCCCTCGCCAATTCAGCCAACTCGGCACATCCTTTCAAATCCGGAGTCGCCAACGGCTTCTCAATCAACAGAACTCGAGGCGGATCCTTGGAAAGGATATCCTTTGCCAACGCGAAATGGGAATCCGGAGGCGTCCCGATAATCGCGACATCGAATCCAGCCGCACTCGCACTCCCCTCGGCAACTTCCAAGCTGATTCCCTCGTCCCATGCCTTGTAACGTTCCGGATAGATCTCCGTGCGGGTCCGTTCCAAAGCCTTCGGGTCGAGGTCGGTCATGGTCACATCCCAACCTCGCCCCCGGCATCCGTGAGCCAAATGATTGCCGATCGAACCGGCACCAAAAATTCTTACATTCATAAATTTACTAAGATTGGTTCCCACCTGAAGTTTCTCGGTCTAGAAAACTTCCATCCCAAATTAGGTAACATTAAATCCTATTCTATCCTAAGACATTGCTCCCCCCGCAATGTGCCTACCTTTTCACCCATTCGCCCACAATCCCGGTCAGCGTCTCTGCGCCTTGCCTCGACAAGTGATCCACATCCCTAAAGTTTGCATCTTCTAAGCCACTACAACCAGCGCGGTCAATATCTTTAAAAAAAAACGTTCCGGGATATTCTTCACTCAAGCGGATGAATCGCTCCATTAATTTTTTATATACCTCACGTCCGATACCATCATTAGCAGCAACACTGTCACCAGTTACGCCATGCGCAGGTGGCGTAAATCCATAAAGACAAATTTTTCGGGCTCGGCAAAGCCGAATCATATTCTCCAACAATTGAATCTTGCTCTCATCAATCTCGTAGTATTTCGAACTAGACAGCGCTCGTTTCACTTTCAGCTTGAAGCCTAAATCAAAGTTTTCCGGTGCGTTTACAGGCTCTTTAAGCTCGCCAAATTCATCATAAACCCCATTTGTAATGATCGAATCAGATCTGCTCTTTTTCGCTCCGCAAATCGGCTTTGAAGCCATAAACTCGGCATAAGCGTTGCTCGACAACAATGAAGTCGCCGCTCTTTGGTGCTCTCCAACATTGAACATCCTCGGAGACAAACCAATGATGACGATCTTCAACTCTGTTGCTTCCATCAAATAGTCACGAAGAACTACCATACTATATGGCAACCGTGTTCCAGCGATTGCAAAATTAAACGCCTTACCTTCAAATCCGGCGATCTCGTTAATTTTCGACGGCAACACCCCTTGATCAACCCGCGAGTCGCCAATTGTAGCTACTGTGACCTCGCCGCAGATCTTGGTAAATTTTTGAACTTTTTCATCCATCACCGTGTTTGGATATCCGTTGATTTTCGGAATTTTGAGTTCCTGTCCTGAATTGATGAAAAATTTCCCGCCATGGAAATTATCATCAAATGGCAACGAATCTATTATTTGTAGCGAAGCGATTTCCAGCCAATCCCGCCTTTCGACCAACTCGAGTTCGCAGATTTCTCCAACTGAATCAAAATATCTCTGCAGAACTCGGCGATACATTCCTACTTGCGCAACCTGAACAATTTCATTTGTTTTCAAATTTTGGAATTTCTGAACTACCAAGGCAGATTCATACGGCCCATTTTGAAATCCAGGAGGAAGATCACTTGTTGCTAACAACTTGGCTTCAATAAGGCGAGGTGACACACTAAATCCTGAGAGCTTTCCTGTTGCATCTTCAGTGCTTTCATCAGGTATTGATCCACTTTCATTCTCGGACAATCGGATCAATGCTGCGATGCTCCCCAAAAGTCGATCCTTGTTACTCGAAAACAACCATCCTGTCAGGAAACAGGCAGCAAACAGCAAAACAGTTACCAAATTGGGACGCCCCCCAAAAACGGAAGTCAGCAACTGTAGGTTTTTCAATCGAGTAAAGAATCTCATTTTCCTTTTTCGAACTTAGTGAGCTTTGTTCACCCTTTGTGATGCGGGTTGGATCTATATCAGACCCAATCGAGAAAGATCCTGAACATCAATCAACCCTACAGGCCTGTCTTGATCGTCCAGCACCACCAGCTCGTCGATCCGATGTCTTTCTAACACTGCCAAGACTTCTGTCGCAAAACGATCAGCTTTGGTCGTGATAGGCTGACGAGTCATCAATTCTTTGACCGGCAATCCCGCGATTTGTCCGCCGTGCTCCCTGAATGCCCGGACAAAGTCACCATGGGTAAAGATTCCCGCCAACGCCGATCCATCCCGTTCTGTCACGACCACCGCTCCCGAGCGATGGCTGGTCATTTCGCCCAACGCATCATCAACCGTCGCTTCGCGATTCAACACTGCGATTTCTTCCAAAGGGCGCATCATATCACGAGCCAAAGTCAGGAGCTTCCTGCCAAGAGTGCCCCCTGGATGAAACTTGGCGAAGTCGTCTGCCTTGAATCCGGACGCTTCCAGCAGGACCATGGCAATGGCGTCACCCAGCGCCAACATCACCGTCGTACTCGATGTCGGTGCCAGTTCCAGCGGACAGGCTTCCCGCTCCACCCTGACGTCGATCACCACATCGCTATGTTTCGCCAGAGTCGAATTCACATTGCCCGTCATCGCGATGACGACGACTTCGAAGCGTCGCAAGGCCACCAACAAATTGATCATCTCCTCAGTCTCTCCGCTGTAGCTCAACGCCAACACGGTATCGCCGTCAAACACGATGCCAAGATCGCCGTGCAGTGCGTTGAGCGAACTCAGCGAAATCGCCGCGGTTCCCGTACTGGTCAGCGTCGCGGCGATCTTGTCGCCAATGTGGCTGCATTTCCCCACCCCGCAGACAATGACCTTTTTTTTTGCAAGGCTGGCCACCTGGATTTTACCGACCGCATCCGCGAAACTTTCATCTAGCGACTCAGCTACCCGCCGCAGTTCATGGACTTCTAAGTCCAGAATGCGTCGACCACTCTCGATGACTTCACTTTCCGTCACGGCTCAGGTTCTAGAGTTAAGAACAACTTGCTCCAGATGGCGCAAGTTTCCTATTAATACAATCGAGATGCTAAGCCGCATTACCTTCCTGATCTGCTGGTCGTCAAATAGCTTTCCTATAGTCGTAAGCTTTTGGAAGTTTACCACCCAACACGTCGCGGAGGCGATGGTTGTGTTCAGCAAACTGCCATTGCAAGGCCTGCTCTAGCTCCTCACTGAAAATCCTGTTATCGCCCTGCAGATCCAAGCGTGGTGTTGAAATTCGAGTCCACCACCGAACAAACCGGCCACTCCACCCAATTAGCCGCGACTGAATCGGCCGCGACAATCTCGGTGCAATATGGTAGCTGGCCATGCTTCGCTTAACCAGCGTTCCCATTATGATACTTTGCGGACTCGAATTCACGGGCGCGAGGTCAAACGGTGCTTTCAAGGGTACGTCCAACAGCTCGATTAACTGCGCTAAAACCTGTTCCGGATCATTTCGAAAGTGTTCGAAGTGAAATACATGAAGTCGTTCTCTCCCGACAACCTCGATAAGCTTCGAAACCATCGACGCGAAATCCAGATTCAACACGGCACAGCGGCGCTTCCTATCACAACTGCCCTCTGGCGGCAGGCCGGAGAACGCGCTCCCATCCCAACCAAGAAATTGTCCAGGCGTCATATACCGGCCCTTCTTAACTGCCAGGCCATAGATCGACTGCAGCCAATCCGTCGGCTCGCGAAGAAATAGTATAACGTCAGGAACTGGTTTCAATCTATCAATCTTGAACAGTCCTGGAAATGGTTGCGGATTCCAAGGCTGGAAAGACAGCCCCTCGGAGGAGATAAGAAGTGGTTGCTCCAAAAGCGCCTCGGCCAACAGCGAATCCAGTTCTTGGACAGTTTCATTGTAGACCACCCTCCTATTCAAAGCAGAAAAGACTTCTGGTGAATTGTAAGCGACTCCCTCCAAGTTCGGAAACACTTTTTTCTGAAGAAAGGTGCTCGCGGTCCGAGGCAAGCCAATATGGAGAAACCATTTCAATTGAAAAGCGGATAAGAGTAAGATCTGGATGCCCTTAAGCGATCCCCTGAGTCACACAAAGACGGTGAAAGAAGGACTCAGAGCGTAGGTTCAAGTCGGTGAAATTCCCCTCTTCGATCAGTTTCCCTCCCCTCAAGACGTAAATTCGATCGCAATCCCGCAAGGTCGACATACGGTGGGCAATCAAGATAATTGTCCTCTCACCAGCCAGCCTCTGGATCCCTTCGTGGACAATTTGCTCAGTTTCGGAATCCAGCGAAGCTGTCGCCTCATCGAAGATAAGAATTGGAGTTCCTTTGTAAACCTCGCGAGCGATCGAAAGTCTCTGGCGCTGTCCTCCAGAAAGGCGCACCCCACGATCACCGACGACTTCATCATACCCATTAGGCAGGGTTTTCAGCACCTCATCGAAACGGCTCACATCGGCAGCGCGATCGAGTTTGGCGCGGTCCTTGTCTGTATTACAGCCTCTCCAAAGGGAGATATTATTGGCAACGGTGTCATGGAACACAACAGGCTCCTGGATGACATACGCAATCTGGGAACGAATTGATTTAAGGCACAGATCCCCGTAATCATCTCCATCGAAGGTGATCTGACCTCCACTTGGTTGGATCAATCCCGTCAGTAAGTCAACCAACGTGGATTTCCCGGCTCCTGAAGGTCCGGCTATTCCGATCATCTCGCCCTTTGTGATCTTGAGAGAAATGTCATGGAGAACGGGTTCATCTCTGCAGTAAGCAAAGCTTACCTCGTTCAATTCGATAGCTTCTTGAAACCGGCAACGATCATTCTTACCTGAGATTTCCTGATTCTTCTGCAGTTCTTCCTCAATCTCAGCGACGATCTCCACGGCTCCGGCCCGATTGCAAAAAGCCTGCCACGATTCTTGCAACTTCACCAATTGCTGGAGTGCGCGGTAAAATAGTAGACCTATCACGATAACTGCAGCAACCGGTTGCCCCCGCCCAATTACAAACGAATACATGACGGCTGCAATGCCGAACAAAAGAAGCAACTGACCAAAAGCCCGCACCCCTTCCGTCACCCAAAGCCCTCTCATTCGTAGATGGCGAAACCGAAGAATGGATTTGGTTACTTGATTTGCAACCAAATCATTCGAGGCGGTGGCCTTGAGATATTTAAAGTAATTGAGAAATTGCAGGTTGAGCTGCTGCATTCGCCCTCTCTCCCGAGATCTTAGGCCAGCTAACATTCTTCCATATCGGGCGGGAAAACGCAGCAAAACCATCGCAACCAGTCCTACTACGCCTGCACCCAAAGTGACCATCGGCTCAGCAACAAGAGCAACACTAAGAAACCCCACCGCAAACACCATTGCCGAGACGACTTGAACGAACTTGGTAAGGGACATTACCTTGTCCCCAATCTCCGTTGTCAGACAATTGTTAAGGCGTCCCTGCGCCTGAGTCGAAAAATACGAATAACTAGCTCCACCGAGATTCGTGACAAAGCGTTCACGAAGTCGTTGTTCCAAGCCGATCTCGATCCACCCCTGCACCGTAGCTTGAAAGCTTAAGAGAACCGTGCGTAACAAACCCACCACGACTACAATTCCAAGCATGGTTTCAAACGTCGATGACAAGCCCAATCGCTTCAATAATGCAGCCCAGAAGGAAGCGACTTGGGACGAACTATCGGCCAATTCTCCCGATGAGAGCAACGGAAGCAACGCCATGATGTTCAGACTCTCCGCAACCACACCGAGGAAGCAGAGCCCTACAAAGGCATGGAGACGCCATCCAATCTCCCCAGCAAAGTGGCGGTAATACTGGACGACTCCACGGATTGGGTTTGCGGAGAAAGAATTTACTGAAGAGGCTCTTACCAAATTTTACCTTTCTTCTAAACGTTGGATCTTAAGGCCGTGTAATTCTTTTCAGGATTGAGTAATTCCAGGACACTCTTATTCATCGACCTCTATAAACTGCAGTTTGCTCTTCTACAGTGACCGGCTTAGAAATCGTTGTCATTGGCCATTTGATTCAAGCCTTAGCCAGCCTAGCTCATGGATTCGCCGGCCATAATACCTTGCGCCTTCCACGGTGTAGTGGCCGTAGTCGTAAAACACTTTTCGTCCTTCCGGCGTGACTGCGAGACAGGTTTTTCGCTCCGGGTTGCTCATGTATTCTGCTTTTTCCAAGAGAACTGCCCCGGTCTTCCTGGCGATCTTGCGGATCTCCGCGTTGATGGGAGGCACTTCGTCCAGTTTACGATTGTCCCACAAAAACCGGTTAATATCATCAAATGTGTAGCTCCCCTGAGGTGTGTTCCGCACAAACCAGTCAAATGGCGGCAGATTCTCAATATACAGAAACTCGATCGTATTGGTAGCGACCAGAACATTCTTCCCTCGCTGCTGAAGGCTCCGTATCACATGTTCCAAATTCTCAATATCACGAACGCCCCCATGTTCTTTGTGGTTGGGAGCCGCAATCCGGCTAGAGATCAGCACATGATCTGCCTTTTTAAACTTTTTGGTTTGATAGAATTCTTGAAATATGGCATCCGGCTCTCCAATTTCCAAGTTGTAGAGACAAAACTCCATGTTCGGGAAGCCGTCCTGGTTTAGCATCAATGCTACATAGAAGTCGATCGCGTGAGAATCTCCAACAATAAGGACTTTTTCCGTATCCTCTTTTGTTGAAAATTCTGGCTGTTTTTCACAGAAGAATGCTGCTTTGCCATTTTTCTCTCTCTTCAGTAGAGTATTGTCGAATTCGTAGTGGTTGTAAAGTGCTGCGAGTTTGGGAAAGCGATTCATGATCCCTCCTTCAGCCAATACGGCTCCGGAAAAAACTATGATCGCCGCGGTCGCCATCCCCATGGATGTGGCAAACTTTGGCAGGGAAATCCTGACCGGTTTCCGGAAAAACTGTTCCACCGTAAAATAGGTCACCGAGGCGAGAATCACGGACACCCCTAGAAGCGAGAGTTTCTCCCACATGCCCAGGGAATGGTCATGAATCCTGGCGAACGCAAAGACCGGATAGTGCCAGAGATAGAGCGAATAGGAGATCAAGCCAATGAACACCATCACCTTGGTGGAGAGCAGCCGAATGACCAGACCTCCCGATCCGGCCGTAGCAATAAGCAGAACGGTTCCCCCCACACAAACCGTCGTGATCAGGCCCGGGTGGTTGTTCTGCCCAACCCCGATAAAGGAACCGATAATCATGACAGTTCCCAGCAACGGAAGCGATCCTCGAGGAAGCCAACCAAGCTTGAGCCATGGCTTTCGATCATCGAGAAACACCAGCATTCCCCCAGCAAGAAGCTCCCAAAGGCGACTGGGCAGCATGTAAAACGAAAAGGAAGGGTGAATTTTCGTGAGCCAGACGGCAGCCCCAAGACTGGCAATCATCAAGAGGAGAAGAACACTAGGCAAAACCCTCGGCATCGTTCTCCAGAGGAATAATAAGAGTAGCGGGTAAAGAATGTAGAATTGCTCCTCGACCGCCAGAGACCAAGTATGAAGAAAAGGCCTCAACAAGGCGGATTCAGCCCCGTATTCCTGCAAGCTGAAGAGCCAATAGGCGTTGGAACAAAATCCGAGCGAGGCCAGCAGGGACTTCACAAAGTCGATCAGTGCGGACGGGAGCAGCAGAAACCAGGCGACCGGCAACGAAACCAGCATCACGGTTAGCAAGGCAGGGAGGATACGCCTCGCTCTGCGCTTGTAGAAATTGGCGATCGAAATCGTTCCTGTTTGCAACCATTCCCTTCTCAAGATTGAGGTGATCAGAAACCCGGAAATCACGAAAAACACATCAACCCCGAGAAATCCACCTTGGAGCAAAATCCCGTCTCCAAGAGCGAACTCCGCGTGGTAAATCAGCACCCCCAAGACTGCGAGTGTTCGCAGTCCGTCAATTTCCGGACGGTAGTGGATTCCGTTCATCCAATCAACGAATTTTGTAATAATGCGACGACTCGCTCACCATTTCGGCACGGAGCGGTTCGGTAGCAGTTTTCGATGCCTTCCAAGGCTTATCCGCCGTGGACGACATTTCGTTTGCCTTGCTGGTCGCTTTCCGTTCGCCAAATAGGCCAACTAATACCCATCAATTGCCCGCCTTAACTTCCCGGAGCAATTCCCGGCGCATTAAGACCGGCAACTGATTTTGCCTAAGAAACTCGGCATAGTAAACCCGGATCTCCTGAATTGATTCGCCAGCGAATTCCCGTCGGAAAGACGGAATCATTGACCAAATATGGGCCGGGATCGGAAGATAGCGATTCCAAAGGGGCCTTTTAATCGGGTAGTTGGATCTGGCAAACTTCACGAGCACTCGATCCAGTTCGTCAGCGCGTTTCGGATCGAACTGATTTTCACCCTTGGCTCGCATCACCTCATCGTAGTCTTCGAGTGAACGACAATCTTTGAGCGCACGATAGTGGTCTTTTGAAAACACCGCACCGAAACATCCCACCATGGTCGGGCGATTGATCAGGTAATTGAACCGCGCCTGCGCCACGGGGAAATCGAACGGGCCAAAGTCTTCTGGTGCGAACCGGGTTTCCTCTCCGCGTTCGTCCACTCCAACGAACTCGAACCGGTGGGAAACCGGAGAATCGAACCAGGTTAACCCCTGCACCATTCGCGTCATCAAACCGATTCCCAAGGCCCCCAGTGCACAGTAGCCCATCTCCGTGAGTCCAAACGATCCCCACTTCGTCGCGAAATAGGCTAGAGCTAGGACGAAATACATCCATTTCCAGAACAATATGCCCGAAAGGGCAAACACTCCGACATGGAAGCCACAAATCGCGATCGCAAAACACCACATAACAGCGGGATGAAGCGCGATTGACAGAACAGAGAGTTCCACCATCAAGGTCGCGATGAGGATGATTCCATTAATCTTGTCAATCCGAGCACGAAGCGCCTTCCGGTGGGGCCATCGCTTCATCCAGCCGTTCTGCGCCTCAGCCGCCACAGTCAGGTTGCTCAATCGATTGGTCGGGAACCAGCCATGCAGAATTTTCGACCAAGCCGGCTTGGCATAACAGGCTCCTGTTACGGCGAGTAGCACCCCGATGAACTGAGGCTCCGTAAAATTCGGATAGAGACTCATCAGAATCGCGGAAAGACTCCCGGCAAAGTGAGCCACCAGGACGAGAGCCTTATCGGTGATACTGATATGAATCGGGGTTCCTTGGAGTCGGTAAAATCCTACCACGAGAATCGTAAAGAGAAGCGGTAGACAGGGATGCAACGATTGGATCGCGAACCCGACAAGTATGGCAAACCGTAACCCCCATTGCCAAGTTGACTGGAGGAAGTGCGGCGGGGAAAATGCCGTTCCGAGCAACAGGGGAACAGAAATAACCGTGAGAATGACTCCAACAGCGCCGTGATCTCCCCAACCAGTAGCCGATGCCCCCCCCCAACCAGCAACACCACCACAGAACAGAAGGAAACCGATGGGCCCGAACCGTCGAACTACGAGTTTAAGGTTCGCGATGCCTACGTCCCCCTCTGCCGCCTTTGGCTTTGGGGCAATTGCCAGCACCATCAACAAATCACCGACACCGTAAAGGACTAACAAAACAATCAACCAAGTCCAATCTGCGATCAAGTTCATCGATTCTTACAAATCGTTTTTGAAGCAATTTTTCTTGTCCCAGCTTTCAGATAGGCTCTGAAATTTCCCGCAATATTGGGTGCAAAGCCTAATCACGACGTAAGTCATCTTCATTTCCTGGAATAAATGCCGGTTATGTCTCTCGATTTCCTCTCCTGAATCTATCAACTGCCTTGTGCGCCATCCAAAGCCAGTGATGAGAGGTCATGTTGATCAAAAAACAAAGCTGAAACCAGACTCTCCCGCCGAGTGAAGCCGATCGCTTTACGGCACGGGCATAACGATGAAGGCGTTCAGCTCTGCGAATTGTAGAGCTATACTTTCCAACTGTCGCTCCATCCAATCGCTTCAAGCCCGCCGAATAACGATTGACGCGGTGTTCATAGGCCTGATCGCGTCCAGAGTTATTCACTGCCGCGGTGATGTTGCCGTCGTGGACCCGATAAACACACATGGGGCGGTCGAGATAGATTGCATCCCCCTTGGTCAGCAGCAAATAGGCCAGAAACTTGTCCCCCCCATGAACTTCACAAAACCAACCCGGCAATCCGGCTGGCGTCCGAAACACCATCGAACAGGTCCGTATGCACCAATATTGAAGCACCGTAGAAAAGTCCATGCGTTGGCGATCCTTCCACAGTTTTTGATCGAGTTTTGGAGAAATGCCGGGTCGGTCCACTTTCCACGAATGAAACACGAGAGCGACACTGTCATCGTTTTGCAAAACGTCGATTTGCCGCTGCAACTTGGTCTGATCGCACCAGTAATCGTCTCCCTCGAGTAAGGCCATAAAGGGAGCCCGGCCACATGTTTGGTACAGTTCCATGGCCGTAACTGTTCCCGGCATTTCTGGAAACGGATTCCACAAATTTCGCTTCGCCAGGATCAAGCGAATCCGATCCGGGTATTTCCGTTGGTAATTCAAAACGATTTCCCGAGTTCCATCGGTGGAGAAATCATCTCCAATCACGATCTCAAAGGGAAAATCGGTTTCCTGCTCAAGCACACTTTCGATGGCTTGCTCAATGTATGATCTATGATTATAGGTAATCAGCCAGACGCTGACCAACGGTTCGGTGGGAACTGTATCCGAACGAATCTCTTCAATTTCGGTATCAATAAGTTCCTGGACTTTTCGCCCGGTCTCGCAATCCCCAAGATCGAACATCCATTCACATTTCTCGGAAACCTGCTGCATCAGTTTAGGTTCACACATTCGCGAAACACGGAACAAATCCATGCGATATCATCCGTTGATACCGTAGTTCCCGTGGGCAGAACAATGACCCTCTGGCAAAGGTTTTCCGTCACTGGCAGCAGGAGACCAGCGCTGGGAAAGGAGCTGCAGTAGGGTTCCATCCGGTGACATCCTGGATAAAAATAACGGCGCGCGATTACATTATGCCGGTGAAGGTATTCGACGATCATGTCTCGGGATTTCGAGCACCGCTTTGAGTCCACTTCTACTACAACATACTGCCAGTTGCAGCTTTCGTTTTCGTCATAGCTAATCAGCGAAATCCCCGGCAACCCTGCTAGTCCATCTTGATAAGCATCAAAATTCCCTCGATTCACAGCGATAAATTCCTCAATACTTTCGAGATTCGTCAACCCCATCGCTGCCGATATCTCACTCATTTTGCCGTTTGTTCCGATGTAGTCTACCTGATCGTAATTGGTAAATCCAAAGTTTCTCATCAGCCGCATTTTGTTGGCTAATTCCCCGTTATTGGTTGTGACGATCCCTCCCTCAAAAGCATTAACAAACTTAGTAGCGTGCAGGCTGAAAACCTCTGCTTCCCCAAACCCTCCGATCATCCTGCCCTGAGAGGAACAACCAAGCGCATGTGAGGCATCAAAAAGCAGTTTCAAACCATGACGCCGAGCGATATCCTCCAGTCCTGATATGTCGCAGGATCTCCCCCAGCAATGAACTCCAAGAATGCCGCTGGTGCGTGGTGTAATCAGGTCCTCAATCTTGCTCGGGTCGAGGTTGTGCGTCACGGGATCTACATCGCAAAACACCGGTGTAATTGCCTGCCATTGAAGACAATGTGCCGTGGCGATAAAGGTGAACGAAGGAACAATCACCTCCCCTTCCAAACCAGCAGCTCGGGCTGCGATCTCCAAGCCGATCGTTCCATTGCACATCGCCACACAATGCTTTACACCAAGCAATTCAGAGAATTTCCGCTCAAGCTCTTCGCAGAACTGCCCGCCATTACTCAACCAGCGGCTTTCAAGGATCTCGCAAGTCCTCTTCAGAAAAACTTCTTGATCGCCGATATTTGGGCGGCCTACAAAAAAGTCACGATTGCCAATCATTCTCCTTCAAGCTCCTTCTTTGCTGCGTCCCTTACCAATCTGTCCAACCATTCATGCATATTAATTCCCGCCTTTGCAACGGCCTCCCAAGCCAAATCCTTGGTCTTCGGCGTTACCCCTTCCAAGCGTCCCTCATAACGTGTGCGGTAGGTCCCGCCACGAATGCCGGGAATCGGAAAATCAAAATTGGCTGTCGGTTCGCCTTCGTCCACTTTAAACTCGATCAGATAAAACGCCTGTCCAATCACGAAATGGATCGAGGTCTCCCGCGCCTCGACCGGGATAGCCCCGAGCGGCAGCGGTGCCTCGAACATCGGGTTCGTCTCCTTAAGTATTCGGAAATATTGGGACTCGCGCAGCCACACCGGCACGCTCTCGTCACCGGCGACGACCTTGCCGCCAGGTTTCGCCACCCGTGCCATCTCCTTCAAAGCGCGAGCCGGGTCGGAGAATTCTCCGAGCGCGCCGAAGCTGTAAACCGCGTCGAAGTAATCGTTCGGATAAGGAAGGTGCAGGGCGTTGGCGAGGACGAAGCTCGCCACGGCGGGATGTTGCCCGAGTTTCTTCCAGCATACCCGCATCATGTCGGCGGAAAGGTCCTGGAGATGTAGTTCCCCTGTGGCACCAACTCGATCGGCAAGGAGAACCGAGTCCCTGCCTGTGCCGCAGGCGATTTCGAGTACTTTTGATCCCTGACCGATCTCAAGTTTGTCGATGAACGACTGCCGCGTCGACGTCTCGTCGAGTCCATGGGTGAGAAAGGTTAGGTGTAGTGTGTCCTCATACTGGTCGGCACGACCGTCATAGAACGCCCGGGAGGACTCTTCGGCCACGCCAAGGCGACGGGGAAAGACCAGGTCGGCGACGCCTTCTATGACAGGATAGCGCGCGCCCTCTGATGTGAGCAGCGCAGTCGTCGCTGCGGGATCGGAGGAATCGGGGGTAAGCGAAGTGCGGGTGTCTGGATCGACCAAGGCGGAGAAATTCATATATCGGAATGGGATTGGGTTTCTTCCCAAGTGGAGCGGAGAAGGTCGTAATGTATGCAGTCAATACTAATGCCGTTCTTGCGGAAGGCTTCATGCTCATAATAGAGCTTGCGGAAGCCGAACTTGAGTATGAGTCCCTCCGACGCGGCGTTGCCGACATGGTGAGCGACGACCAGTTTATTCAATCCTAGGTCGCGGAAGGCGAAGGCGATCACCGCGCGTCCAGCTTCGGTCATGAAACCTTGCCGCTGTTCGGCCGGAGCAAGCCAGTAGGCGAGTTCGGCACGGTCATATTCAATGGCCCTGTGCCGTCCGCAGATGTCGATGAGGGAAAAAAGGCCAACGATGCGCCCCTCGCGTCGCACGGCCCAGTGTATCGCCCGGCGTGCTTCTAGTGCACGGACCGCATCCTCGAGAAAAGCCTGACTTTGTTCCACGGTGGAATGGGAGCTCCACGCCATATCTTTCGATATCTCCGGATCCGACAAGAGTGGGAAAAACGTTTCGGCGTCGCTCACTTCGACGGGCCGCAGCTCAAGGCGCGTGGTGGTAAGGTTCCAAGAGGCGGGTTCGTTCATGACGTCAGTTTGCGGCGTGCGGCCCCGAATCCTCCGCACCCGAAATGGTTTCCGTTGTAAAAGAGCCAGGTATCCCCACTGATGGCGGCGACGTCAGGGTAGGCGAGCATCTCCGAATCCCAGTCGTCGGGACCTAGGCCGATACCGGCGAGGGCATCGTTCCGCTCCCAGTGAACAAGGTCACAGGAGGAGGCGTAGCCGATGCGGTAAGATCCGTCGCCGCCACGGAAAGCCTCGCTCGAGCGACAGCAAAACCAGAGATGAAAGCGGCCATTCTCCGCCAGCATCGTCGGTTTGGTAATGGCTTCGTTCGGACGCGACTGAGGCACGACAACCTTCCCGGTCTGCTCCCAGCGTATCCCGTCGTGCGAGCGGGCCAATTTCAGATCGTAGGTGTGCTCGAGCTTGCCTTCTACATCGACCCAAGCGATGCCAGAACAGTAAAACATGTACCACTGCCCTTCGTGGATGAAGACATGAGGAGATGTCGCTGAGTAAGGCTCCCAAGGGGTGCGATCGAGGATCGGGCCGGATCCGATCTTCGAAAAAGTCTTACCGCCGTCCTCGCTGACGGCGAGACCGGTGAAATTGGCGTAGGGCAGAGTGGTGCCCCGCGACCAACCACTGTAGTAAAGGTAAATCGTTCCGTCGTGCTCCACAACGCTGCTCGGCATGACGCCGTGCTCATCGAACATCCCCTGGCCCCCGAGCGGCAGGATCGGCTCGGGACGCAAATAGACCTCCCGACGGAGATCCGACGCGTCGAGATCTACGTAGGTGGTGAGGCTGAGATCGGGCTTTGGGCGCGTCGAAAAATAGACCCTAACGAGCCCCTCTGAGGCACGCGGAAGGACCGTCGGAACCTGAGCATGCGTATTCATCCAACCATTCTGCCCCCGGGGTTCAAAAAGAACACCCTGCTTTATCCACTGCTGATTCATTTCGAAGATCGTTTCACTTCTCTTTTCTTCTTAAAAACAAAGATGACGTTGGCATCAACGAGTCAATTACCACGTGCAACCTTAAGCATTCTTACAACTTTGCAGCACATGAATTGAGGACCTTTTTCAACTTACCTCTACAAATCCGCTGGAAATTGCCGCCTTGAATGGCATACGCCAATACTCCAAGTAATGAAGCATTCGAATTTGGGGCGACGTTTTTGACAGGAAAAGGAATGTTTGGCTTTTCGACTCCGAGAAATGAACATAGCTCGTGCCACCCTTCCCCATTGGTAATGTCCATTCTTATAAACCGAGCAGCTTTTGATTCAAAAAATGCCTCCACCTCTGCGTTAGCCGAAATATAATAGTCGATAATCTTGTCCCGAGCGCCTTCTAACTTCTTAATTTGAAAAACATTCCGGAAAAACAATGCCGAGCCATACGCTCCTCTTTGATGGTAAGACTCTAGAGCAGTAGCTAAATCTTCATCCTCGGCAAAACTTGTTATCATTCGCTCAAATGAATTATACCACATTTCCGGATCCCTAACCGTTTGAACAAAAAAGGCATCCGGATACCAATCATATAATTGCTTATATAGCCCCCCCCCTCCCCAAGGACCGTCCGCGAAAGCATCCCAGTAATGCGTCATACGGCGAAGCTCTTCGAAGTTTCGATCTACATACAGCGCTAGATTATAGTCGTTGTGCTTCAACCTCCAATCCCCTTTGCACACATTCCTCCCAAGGTTTTCAAAAGCAGCTTCCAACGAAGTTGTTCCTGTCTTCGAGAAACCTACACCGAAAATTTTTGGCTTATCTAGTTGGGTCATCCACAATCACACTTTGAGTTAAAGATCATCAAAATTAACCATCCGAACAAACTGGGCGCTATTCAAACGGAATGCTTTGGATGACTCCGTGAGAAAAACTTCGTCATCGTCCGTGCATTTGGTAACCAGGGCATTGGCTCCAATGAAACAGCGTTCCCCCACCGTAACACCATGCCCCACAGTACTGTTAACCGCAAAGAAGCAGTTGTTACCAGCCGTGACCACCCCAGAAATGTTGGCGCAGGATGTCAGCCAGCAATGGTCACCAATCGTGGAATGATGACCGATCATTGCACCACTCCAAACGAAAACGTTATCGCCCAGGATCACTCGGGGATGAATGAGAGTATTCTGCATGAGAAAACAGTTTTCTCCAATTTGACAATCTTTGGGAACGCCGGCGTCCGGATGCACATACGAAATCAAGTGGTACCCCTTTTGACGAGCTTCATCCACTTTTCTGGCGCGTAGGCCGTTCATCTCTTGATAACCTAAAACCACGAACATATCATAAGCTTCGGCTGGAAAGGCGCCAGCTACTTCATCAAATGGAACAACGGGCAATCCATTCCAAGCTTCACCTGGCAAATGTTCTCGGTCCACAGTTATGGCAGACACTTCGTAGTCACTATGGTGCTGCAGGTAGTAGAGGACAACTTCCGCAATTTTTCCGGCACCAAAAAGGACAATAGGCTTCATAGACAAACAAATTGGATTTCAGGATTGCTTTTAAAGAGCTTGCCGATCGATCTTACCGTTGGCGTTTTTCGGTAGTTGCTCGAGGATCGAGATCGTCTTCGGCATCATATAGGGAGGCAGGTATCGGGACGCTTCTTCAAGCAGTTCTTCCGTGCAGCGTTCCCGAGATAATGCGACAAAACCTAGAATCATACCCATACCTTCTCCTAATTTCTTGTAGACCGCAGCCGCTTCGTTTACTCCGTCCAACGCGTTTAGAGCCGCTTCAATTTCCTCGAGTTCAATCCGGTAGCCCATATGTTTGATTTGAAAATCAACCCGGCCTTTAAAATGGAGATGCCCTTGAGGATCCCGCTCCACGAGGTCCCCCGTGCGGTAGCCGATATCTCGAAACAAATTGTGGGACGGGTTCTGGACGAAGGCATTCGCTGTGCGCTCAGGGTCATGGTAATAGCCGAGCGCAATTTGCGGTCCGGTTAGAAAAAGTTCCCCAACATTCGAATCGTCGCCGGTTGCCAGAATTTCATAACCAAAGTTCGGCGCGAGGTAACCAAGCATGGCCAAATTCTTCATATCATCGAGGTCGGCGGAGGAAATGGTGTGGGCAGAACAGATGCACGTGCCCTCCGTAGGTCCATAGACGTTCTCCAAATCGGCACGGTCGGCGTAAAGTTCGAATAGTTGCTTCAGCTTGGGCTTGGGAAAACCCTCTCCCCCAAAAATAATCTTACGTACGGACGGAAAATCGTCCTGGCTCAAGGCACGAGTGGTGAGCAGATAGACGAGCAACGATGGGACTGAAAACCAGATCGTACAACGGCTTCGACCGATCGCAGTAACCAGTTGTTTGGGATCTTTGGCCACCTCGGTCCCAATCGGCACGAGAGCTGCGCCGTTGAAGAGCGACGCATAAAAATCAAACACAGAATTGTCAAAGTAGATTGGGTTCGCATTCGAGAAGACATCTTCCGGAGTTATTTCGAAACGATCTCGAGCCCAGTCGATAAAATGAAGCAGGCTTCCGTGAGAAATAACCGCGCCCTTGGGATAGCCGGTCGATCCTGACGTGAACATGATGTAGGCCGGATCTGCACTCGTGAAGACTCCAAATCCACGTTCGAGGACTTCAGCTTCACCATCCCCCATCTTCATCGAGGCCAACTTGTCCCCCAGGTGAATCGTTTCCCTGGTAGTGTCTAGTTCGAGATGATCGATCAACTCACGATTTCTACCAGCCTCAAAAAGATCGACCAGCAATGTCGGCCGACAAGTCTGGAGCATACGTCGCGCACGCTCCGGCGGACTGGCCGGGTCAAGATTCGTGTAGATGGCACCCAAGCGCAGGCAAGCCAGCATGATCGCGAAAGCGGACGGCGACTTGTCATGAAGGAGAGCCACCACATCATGCCTGCCTACCCCCCGCCCTTGTAACAACAGAGCAGCCCGCAAGGAGAGGTCCTGTAATTCCCGATAGCTTGTGACTACCCCGTTGGGATAAATCAAGGCTGATCTATCTGGACTTGATTCTGCAATCTTATCAAACTGCTGCGCGAGATTGTAGATATATGGAGATACCATCAAATTTTTACTAGAACTGAGAGAACGAAATCCTATTTCCTCTAAAGGGTAAGACCACCATCGATTTCCATGACGGCGCCGTTCACATAATCATTTTCAATGATGAACCGGGCAGTGCGGTAGATGTCATCTAATGTCCCCAATTTGCGTAATGGAATTCTGCGCTCAAGTTCCGCAATCTTGGCCTCACTTAAGGCCTCCCTTGTGGAGGGAGTGTCAATGAAACCGGGGGCGATGGAAGCAAACCGCAGTCCAAAAGGACCAAGCTCTTTAGCCCAAGTCTTCGTTAGGGCATTCACTCCGGCCTTGGCCGCAGAATAGGCCGATTGCCCGGCATTTCCCTGAGCTGAAATCGAACTCATATTAATCGCGACTCCCTTCCGTCGTTTCCGGACCCAATCGCCAACTGCTGCCCTCGTTACGAAGAATGTGGAGTCCAGATTCGACGCCAGAGTGTCTCTCCACGTGTCAACCGAATGAAGCGGATCCAGGCGGTCTAGTAGGTTCACAAGCGGCTCGCTGTGGATTACACCTGCATTGTTGACAACTACATCGGAAACAAACCCGCTCTCCTCCAACTGTCTTAAGGCGGAGGCAACTTCATCAGCACACGAAAGATCCGCCACGACCGCCAACACTCCCGAGCATTCAGACTTCAGAGCATCGGCTGCCCCAGCATCCCTCTCGATTGTGGCAACTTTCGCACCTTCGTAGCGGAATTTTTCCAAAAGGAAACGCCCAATTCCACGTCCAGCACCAGTGATTAAGATCTGGGATCCTTCAATTCTCATTCAAGATGACGCTAAATTTTTCCATACTTCTCCAACACATTTTTCGCATCCAAAACCGTTTTCAATTCAGCGATTTCATCTCCAGTCATTTGAAACTCATAGATTTGTTCCAAGCGTGTGATGAAAACCATGTGGCTCATCGAATCCCATGTAGATAGATCGCTTAAGGAGCACGAATCCTGCACGTTTCCCGCAGGAACTTGAAATACCTCAGACGTAATTTCTTCGACGGTCATTGAAAATATGGTATAAAATTAGGTAAGATATTAGGCACAAAGGCGTACATGCCGTAGGGCCGAACAGATTTCCGAAACATCATTGTGCATTAGCAAATCCAAGATGGACAGATTCGGCCCTTCGCAGCCTCCATGCTTCAACTTGATGTTTTCCCAGTTGGTTTCGAGAAAAATCAGTTCGATTCCACGTTCCGCAAAATTTTCCCGCTGATACATTTCCCGCCCACCCGACAAATTCACATACTTAGTAGCAGATAAAACTTGGCAAAGGCTCAGAATTCGCTCAGCCCCCCACTTTCCGTCCTTTGGAAATTGGGCCGATGTCTCCACAATTTCTGTACTGACACCAAGTTGGTCACGAAGAATCCGAAGGCTGCGTGCGAGGAACCGGCTCAAGTTGAGTTCGTCAGTATCAAGTAATTCGCGCATAAGCTCTAATCCTTGGTGAAGTTGATGAGAATTTCCATACACGCCTTGAAGCGTTCGGAGCATCTTCATGCGCCATTCAGAACCTGGCTGAAGTTCAATTTCATTGATCAGCTTGTTCTGACTCGCTTTTACAAGTGGAACCGTCATCCATTGTGCCATCCCGTCAGATCTCGCGATCCGGTTTCGATTGATCCAACCTCGATTGATATAGTTGACATCATCGAGGATCACAAACCGATCCACTGCTTCCAACAATTGCCAGTACCCCAGATAGGGTAGAAAATAGGGTTGCATGATCGCGATTGTCACAATATCTGGAGTCTCAATTTTAGGTTCTCGGTTATTTTATCATCTTGCTCGATAATAGAAAGCAATTGCCTACCACTTGCGCCCAAATGACCTACCGGAAAAAATCTTGTCACGATTCAGCCAATAACTACGGTTGCCGTGACGGCTCGACAGAAACCAGAGTTTCCGACAACCACCGACAATGTGCTCTTCTTGGTACTAAGCGGTGTGCCGCACCATTGAGAACCAACTTTTCTATTTCGCAGGCGTTATGAGGTGGAAACTTGGGTTCCTTCCGTTGGCTTTTCCCGGTTAGACGAAGTAGTCGCTGCTTGGCGAGAATCTGACTAATTCTCCGTCGATCCGTGGCTCCAAGAAGATTAAGTTCTTCCTTCCGAAAGCTAACAATATCATCTACTCGTTCGAATACCGGTCGAACTCGATCTAAGAAGGTCCCCTGTACATTGGCTATGACCGGGGCACATTTAGCCAACGCCCTTTGGATCGCCGCCGTGGGTGGATCTGCGATCAGACGCCGCTCTATCGCACGAAATACTTCATCCTCAGTGTAGGTCACTTCGCTGATTTCAACCGGCAACGTCTGCGTGCCTGCATAGACACCATTCGGAAGGTAGGATATAGGATGATGACCACTGAACAACGCCTCAATCGCAGTAGTGCAGTCGAGGTGAATCACTATCTTCGCGCAGGAACTCGAACGTGAAATGGGTCGTCGGCCATCGTCGACAAATACATTGGGAACCAATGTAAATTTATCCTTATAGGTTGCAGCAATTTCAACTGGATGAGGACGAATGAGAATATTAAGATCAGGATACCGCTTACTCAGATTCGATATCAACTCGAAATACGATTTCATATCCATCTTACTCTGTTCGATCGATTTGCGCTGATCGTTAGTGAGTTGTTTTCCGTTATAGATCCGAGAGTTGCAAGGAGTGAACTTTGTGTTGATTAGAATGTACGGACGTAACTTGGAGATCTCCTGATCTAGATCGGCATGATAGCCGGCCAGTTCTTTTTTACATAGATCAAACCGCGGGTTTCCAGTGATCATAACCTGGTCACTGGAGAACCGCTCAGGCAATCCCCTCATCAAATTTGCCTGCTTGCTGCCCCATGCCCAATAGATTTGTCTTTCTGAGACTGACCCTTTGGGAAACCGCTTCTCAATTGCCGAATGGTACCGGTTCTCGGGATAAATTCCGCCTTCTTCATCAAGGCATATTCCAAATCCACCATTCTTAACAATATGATCCTCTTCCTCGGCGCTCACGCCACCAACTGACTTGTCGATCCACATGACGGGAAACTTATTCCTCATCACCCAAGGCTTGATCGACTCCCTTCGTCCCACTAGGCTTGTGAAACCAAGTTCCGAGAGTTGGCACGCAGTCAGGAAACGGGGTTCAAAGTCTCTTACCCGAGTTTCAGTAATCCAGCAAAGAATCATCTTAGTCTTCCGCCTTGTAAAGTCGCAATTCCGAATGAAACCCATCCACAGTTTTAAACCCAAATGGATAGACATTGGTCGCAACCAGCTCGAAGCCGCGAGCTCTGAACATTCGGTCGTAATCACTCCCAAGTATGGGCCGATCAACTCCCCAAGGGCAGGTCTCGGATCGCTTCGGTTTCCCCTCTCTCAGATTCCGTATCAATGCATATTTTGACTCAAGCCGCTGCATATGATCGAGATAATGCTCAACGATCTCAGGTTCCATTTCCTGAAACGAAATGAAATTGACAAACAGATCGATTGGGCCTCGAATTTTTTCCAATTGCCAGGGGCACACAACCAAGGCAGAGCCACTAAATTTGTCCATTTCAATTTCAGCGGCACGTTTAGCAAACTGATAGTCAAAAAAGGAACCTTCAGGATAAATAGAATTTAAATAGTAGGACGCGGCGAAAGCAGATGGTGGAATGTCTACGTCAACATACGCATAATCCCGGTCCGTATCCTTAAGAAGAATCTCACCCAACGTCCCGAAGCCGCCACCAACCTCCAACACCTTTGATAGATCGGATGTATCAACATTCTGTTTTAGAAAAACCAACCCGTTCAGATAATTCAACATGGATCGACTGAAGTTTCTTCCTTCAAAATTCCAATGTTCATCTGGACACCCCACTTTCGATTCCGAGCAATTGGAAAGGTGCGGGGGTTGGTCTGCCCTGTCTCCTGCCATGTAGGTCCGATAATCAGAATTTGCTAGATATGCACCGTTCCTAAGCCACTCAAACAATGCCCGCCCTTTTTGAGTTTCTAATTTTTCATTACCAGGAAGATTGGCGATCAATTCAACAAATTCCTGTCCGTAAAATGCCAGAGAGTCTAATTGATAGGTAGGAACGAAGCACCGCTTGGCACCAGGAAGCTGACGGAAGTTTTTGATATTCTCACCACACAGTTCAGTGCCTATTTCCAACAAGGCCTTCTCCCAGAACTGCGATGGCCTGTGGAGGGCACTTTGACATGACATATCGGACAACATTTCATCGAGAAGATTAGCTTTCATATTATTGAGTTCTGTCTTTGATAATCGGACTCGAGTTTCGCCAGATCACTACTGGCACAGATTCGGTAAAATCGGGTGATACTATACGCCTCCGACACCCAATAAATCCCAATCAAGCGGAGTTCCTCGCTCAATATCCACGGCAGCGAAACGCCCCAATACCTGTGTGATGAATTTAGGTGGCAAGCCATGACCCGGCCGGATCGCACGGATGTTTTCCGCTGTAAATGCCTCCCCAGCTCGAATACGTTTTACCGCGAATAAAGAGCGCCGGTAGTCCCGTATCCCGATATCCGCGCTGACGGGACCATAGTTAACTTCACCCATGGCCTTTTCCGCGATACGGACTGCATCGACCATCGCTTTAAACTCATTTGGCTCCAGCGAGAAGGCGCTATCGGGCCCGCCATCAGTTCGACGCAACGTTAAGTGTTTCTCGATTATGCCAGCCCCCACAGCAGCCGA
>TARA_R110002096_G_scaffold119038_11_pt1 | contig 25512 bp, 9 predicted proteins | sample TARA_R110002096 | Tara Oceans TARA_R110002096 (sample SAMEA4397295) | marine metagenome | biome: Polar Biome; feature: [DCM] deep chlorophyll maximum layer (ENVO:01000326); material: water (ENVO:00002006), including particulate matter (ENVO:01000060) such as... | depth 35 m
CAGAGCAGCACTGCGTTTCTGTTTGTAATTTCGCCTAGTTTCTAAATGCCTTTCATGATTGAAGTGGTTATAAATCTGCCCGTGGTAACTGACAAATTTCTGGAGAGTTGCTGCCGTTTTGAAACGTTGCATTGCCCGTTCTCGTCGTCGAAAAGGTAGGTGCGAGTTTTCACATCTGTTGTTGGATCGGCCACCACAAAGCTGTTTATCAGCGACGCCTACTTCGCGAAAAGCAGCACCATATGACGGTAACTTATCGGCTGTGATAATCTTTGGGGAGCCGTGCTTGCGCATTGTTTTTATGAGAAACTTCTTCGTTGCAGCCTTGTTGCGTCGTTTCGTGACGTAACATTCAAGAACTTCACCTTCATGATCAACCGCGCGCCAGAACTTCTCAAGGATTGCTTCGCATTCCTCTGTCAGTCAGTGGGTAAAATCTTTCGCCATTAATCTTTACGAAAACCTCATCTAAGTGCCACTGTCAATTTGAATGATACCCTACCCGCTTTTTCTGTATCTCCTTGGCAGTTTAACGCCATCAATTTACCAACAAGGACTCTCCGCTAGATGGAGGATACTGGGGGCGCAGGTCATTAGATATGTGCATCTGACCCGTCAAGTTTGTCTGACAACAACAAAGGCGCTGACGTTAGATACGACGCTAGTAAAAATGCACGAGGAATTATTTTATGGATAGCGATCGTCTGAAATTCGACAGCAACCGATCGTACCAGTCAAAAATATGTTGATAGAGAGGTTGTTTTCCAAGATGTATTTTCACATATACGGCCTTTGAATGAGCTTTGATTGGGCTTATCGGGGCAGCTAATATCATACCAAGGGTGTCCAACTCCTGACCAGCGATCAAATTAAAACCTGTCGCTTCAATGATGCTATCTTCAATTTGCAACATAATTTTTGGCTGTGCACCCTTAAGCTTCGCCAAACGGTGTTGTGGAAAATCCGTCAAAAATGTCGACTGATCTGCGTCTGGTAAATAGTATCCAAGGTTCTCGGCCTCGGTTATAAACTGACCATCGCGCAAATTTAGGGCGGGTATAAAGACACCCCCTGTCAAAGCGTAGTTGGTCAGTTTCGCTATCCGAGTATTTAGAATTTCGCGGCTTTCAATAACACCAGCCAATTCAGTTTCCGCCAATTTCGTCTGATAAGGGTCAACCTGTTCTACCGATCGTTTAAGCAGTTCCAGCGCTTCAATTTGGCTTTGTGCGTTGACCAAATCTTGTGATAAGATCAGGCTGTCCAACTGATAAATCAATTTGCCTGCATCAAGCGGACCTTTACTTGCTATCTGTGCCAGATATCCGCTTTCTTCACTTTGCACCAAATATGTATTTTGAGTATCAAGTGTTGCTTGTCGCTTCAAAATCAACGGTAGTGGTAGAAACATCAACGCGATCACTGCGCCTATCGCCAGCGCATTGAAGATCATCTTGGGCGCTTTTTTTTCACTTTCCATGGCTGAGTGACTTCGCATCAAAGGAGATAAAAACATAACATATCCACCCCATATCGCAAAGAACACACCAAGACCAAAAAATCGTGGAAGGATCATCCAGACGATGGTGAATAAAATAACAATCTTGTAGATTGCAGAACCAATTCCATAGAAAAGATAGCCGACTTCTGATCGTTCTGGCAGCCCGCCGTCCCAACTAAAGCTTGAAACCCATTGGCGTAAGCGACGTAAAACCAATCCGCTGTTGGTCGACAGGTTTCGATGTCCAATCCAGTCGGAAAACACATAATACCCATCCAAGCGAATAAATGGATTACCGTTAAATAACAGCGAGTTAAGAGACGAAAAGGTAAAGATACTGGCGAAAATTGTTTTGGCGAATTCGCCCTCTACGAGATGCCAAATAATAATTGCAATCAATGCAATTATCAAATCAACAAAAATACCTGCGCTTGATATTCTAATACGTTGACTGCGCGACGCAAACACATCTGCCGGACTTGCATCCACAAAGGGCAATGGGAAAAATCCGACAAAAACAATACCGGCACTGTGCAACGGAATGTTGAAATACCGCGCCGTAAATGCATGCCCAAATTCATGCGGAATTTTTAAAATGGGCGACAGGGCGGCAAACAGCGCCAATCCTTCGAGCGATAAGGCCGCTTGCACACCGTCGGCGATTTGCCATTCACTGGACGTAGCAAAGAACACCGCAAGGCTGAACAAAATCAAAACGACTGGGTAAATTAAACGCGCAATTCGATTTGCCCAGCGTGCCATCCAGGCGTTATGCATTTGTAGGTTTATGCCTGCCCAACGAATGAACAAAGGGTTCAGTGCCTTCTTTTGTATCAACTCATTCATCGCAGCCGTTCGAATTTTTTCGATGATATTGATGGTGGCTTTAAGCTCTTCTTCATTGTAGTTATCGATTGCTTTTGGATCGGCCTTCAGCGCAATAATGCGGGCTGCATTTTCTTCATCGGTAAGATAGATTTTTTCACTGCGCGTGTTGCGCAACGCATAGCGCATGCGCCCACGTTCTTCGAAACAGGACACATCAAGGTCGTTTAAAAAGTGATACCAAGATAAGTCCATAGGTTTACTCGAATATACTCTCTTAAGCTTCTTGTTAGACCAACAATGCGCGGTGCTTCACCTGTATCTATCTTTGCAAAACCATTCAAACCGTTGATCAAATCAGATTGATCAGGGCTGTTTAGTCTTGCCACGATTTGTAAAACCGGTGTCGGTCCATTTGGATTAGGGCTTAACACTGGTGCGCTAAGTACCGTGAAATCATAATTGCGAACACTTAATCCACGAAAGGTCACCCTGCCCTTTTGACCGGCTTTCAATCTGGCCGCATCGGCATGTTTAACCTCAATAATAATGTCATGCTTACCGTTGTTTTGCAGCGTCACAATGGGTGACCCTTCTCCAAGGAACATACCCTTATCACTTTGGGATTGAATGGACACAACCTTAGCATCGCCTTTGGTTTTTATATTTAAAATCGCTGCGCGTTCGTTAAGCTGTTCGGTACGAATTATTGCAATTTCCTTACGCTTTTCTGCCAACTGGAATTCGGCGATATTGCCGATATCCAATGCCTCTTGTGCGGTGATTTCTTCTAGCTGAGTTTGTATCACCTGTTCTGCCAACGCATCTTCGATCTGAGGTGCGCGCAACGTGACAATAGTCTGCCCATTTTTTGCTATCTGGCCTGCACGGATATTTACTTGCTCTAGAAACGCGCCGAACGGCAACGCGATCACTTGGGCTTCACTGGGTCGCGTCACTGCAAAGTTACTTACATAAATAGGTGCTGGCATAAACAAGTATAAAAGTCCTGCGGTCAAAACTGATACCAAGGCAAAACGCGATATCAATGATTTTTTCGCCGCAAGGCTTGGTCTGTTGGGATTTAAAGCGCCCAAAAATCCCATACTTGCAATCAGTTTGTTCCTATCATCTTGGGTCGCATCGAGCAACGCGATCACGACAGCCCTGTCCGTTTTCGACGGTTTTAAAAACTCTAAATTCTTCGCGTGCAGTTGCTTTGCCAAAACGGTCAAATCCAACTGGGTTTCTTCATCCTTTAGCGATTGCGACATAGCATGGCGTAAGGCATCAACGACATGGGCATGTTCGCTTTTGTGAAAAACGATTTTACCCAACTTTCCGTTTGTAATGGGCGCCAACGCAAAAGCAGATTTGACATTCCCATCTTGCAAGGCATGTAAAAACTGTTTGGCTTGGTGCTTTGGCTTTAGCCCAACAACAGACTGGAACGCTCTGGACACACCATCGTCGAAAGTAGCACGGGTTTGGGCGGCAATTGAAGCAGGTCTAGCCATTTCAAATTTGTCCGCTTCTTCTTTAGCAAAAGTAACCGCATCGTTTAGGCGCGCACCCTTTGGCAAACGATGGTAGCAATGAAGCAAGATAGAGTTACCCATCATCGGCGCTGCGCAGACGATCATTCCTTGGAGCTTATGCGCAGTCGCCTTTGACGCACGTAAAACTTTCAGGCTCTCTTTCGATAAATCAGGAAGGTTTTCACCAAAAATCCGGTTTTTGGAATCAATACGCCCGACAGCATCGGGCGTAAATTTCAGTGGTTGATCGCTCATAATATCAAAGTTGGCTACACGCCAATTTTGCCGAACTGTTTTTCATAAACTTCTAGCGATTGATTTAGAATGGCTGCCATACGTTTTGCTGCATATGGGCTCATTACTATGCGCTTGGACAGGGAAACATCAACTTCGCCATTTTCTGGTTGCGTGCCACGCCAATTCTTATGTGTACCAAACAACAAAAAGAATTCTTCTCGGTTGGCAGTTGCGGTCGCAACATTTGCGTAAATGCTTTCCATATTTGTATCATCCCATTGGATTGATACATTTGAATGCCCTGCTTCGTTTTTATTTTCGTCAGCCATAAATTACCTCATTCAATTTTCTAATTTCTTTTGTACTTCTACCGGTACATCGGCGCTGTTCTCTTTTATGACCTGTTTGAGCAGATATTGCAAAAGGTTAAAGTCAATATCTGCAGGTGACAGTCCTTTGGCTACAATAAACTCTTGGAACTCGGCCATCAGCTCTTCCAATATGTCGGATTTTGTTGTTCCCATAAAGAAGGCTTCTGCCAATCGCATGATCATTTCGTTATTGTCAAAGAAATGTTCAACCAAGGACAGGCTGTTTGTTAGGGAATCGTTAAAAGAACTAAGATCATTCAATCCCGATATGCTGTAACCGATTTCGTCGAAAATCGTTAAGAAGCTATTGGTAGACAAGAATACACCTGTTGATGATCCAGTTTGTGAATTCGATACCAAATCAACCGGGTTACTGCCTGCGAAGTTAACTTTCTTCAATACTCTGTGCGGTGTTGGCTGATCCAAGTAATCCAAGGTTGAATCAAATTGGGCTTCGAATTCTACGGCGACACTGTCCCCATAAATAAGATCGGTTTGCGTGTTACCGGCCAGCAGGTCCTCGCCCAAGCCACCGATCAAAATATCTGGTCCAGCACCACCATCCATATCGTCATAGCCACCCAAATCAAACGGATAGTTCGTTTCTTGCAACATAAACTCGATACCGGTTACATCGTCATATTCACGGAAGATCTGGATTGTATCGCCAAAAAGGAAATCTTGGTCGTCACCGCCGCGAAGGTAATCATTGCCGTAGCCGCCGATTAAGAAATCAGAACCGGCTTCGCCAAACAAGCGATCGTCATAAATCAAATCGGTACCAGTGAATTCCAGATCTTCGACGCGGTCCATCGCTGACTGACCCGCGAAACGTGCCAAAACAGATCGTAGCGTCAATTCCGCCAAATCACCGATTAGCAAATCATCATCATCAGCACCGTCAATTACGTCTTCGCCGGCTTGACCGATCAGAATATTGTCGCCAGCTCCTTCGGCGCTGATTGTGTCATTTCCACCAATTTCAGGCAGGAGATAAGTTAGCGTTTCAACGTCTGTATAGTTGCGGAACGTAACATCACCCAAATCACCCAGCGCAAAATCTTCGTCAGCGCCAGTCATGATAATATCATCGCCATAGGCGCCCATGATCAGGTCGTTTCCAAGTCCGGTCACGATAATATCTGAGTTTCCAAATGCGTCTGCAAATGCAGTCATCCGATGATCGTTACTGATGTAATTCTTGGTAATCTCACCATTGTCACCAATCACCAAATCATCGCCGCCATTGGTTGTGGCATGGTCTTCGCCAGATGAAAGGATAACGACATCGGCGTCGTTCCCAGTCACGATCGTATCATTGCCGCCGTAGCTTGGCTCTGTTGATGTGATCCGTTCTGATCTGTTTGATCTGAAATCAATTTCTGCCTGATCGCCTATAACTCGGTTAAAGCCATTTCCAACATTCGCATCATCATTTCCCAGACCAAGAATAACAAAATCGTCACCCTCGCCTGATGTGATTACTTCACGGCCATCTTGCTGTAATGGCACAACAGCTTGGCTGATCATGTATAGTTCATATTCATCATCTGCACCCAAATCGAAGCGAATTTCGCCTTCGCCACCGATCAAGTGCAGGCCGCCGTCACCAAAGTTAGCCGTGTCACTGCCAAGGCCAAGGATGGCATATTCTGCGCCGATACCGTTGTTGATAATGTCATTGCCATCGGAATAGCCCAAGACCACTTCCGCGCTAAGCATATCAAGATCACGCGTGATGCCACCTGTCGTGGTTTCCGTGAAATCTATGCGCCCAGCAGATGAAATTACATGCAAATCACCAGTGCCAGAGTTTAAATCATCCGCGCCTAAGCCCAAGACCATAAAGTCACGGCCGTCGGTTGATGTGATCGTGTCATTACCGTCAATTTGACCAGGTAAAGTGGTCTCGCTTACCAAGCTTAATTCGGTCATTCCATCAGTCGTACGATACGCCAGATCACCTTCGCCACCTACAGCATAAGTGGCACCACTGCCCATATTTGCAATGTCTGAACCCAAACCAAGCACTACGAAATCATCGCCAGCGCCGCCTGTAATCGTTTCGTTGCCATCGACAACGCCTAACACCGTTGGCAAGCTTTGGATCGAAAGATCAATAAATCCGTTCGCATCTTCTTCATAACGCAACGATCCTTCGCTGGCTTGAATATGCACTGATCCCTCGCCCAAGGCGACTTCGTCAGAACCCAAACCAAGCACCAAGAAATCTTTACCCAAACCGGATTGAATATAGTCATTGCCGTCAAACTGTTGTGGATTATGAGCGATATGGCCAGCTGTAATCGGCATACTTTGCATATCCACGATGGATGAACCATCCTCTTCGAATGTTACGGCAAGAGACCCTTCAGAAGCAAGAATATGCGTCTGCCCATCGCCTAAGCGCGCATCATCAGCGCCCAGACCAAGAACCATATATTCGTCGCCCAGACCGTTGGTGATTGAATCATCTGCATCCAATACGCCGTCGATCAGATCATATGAATTGATCGCCACATCTAGCAAGGTTCCAAATTGGCGTTTTGTTACGTCAACAGTACCTGCTGAACCCAACAAGAACGCGGCGCCAGATCCAAGGTTGGCCTGATCTGCGCCAAGGCCCAGAATTACGAAATCATCACTTGCACCTGCAGTGATCAAATCTGCTCCGTCATTATGGTTTATCGATAAAGGATCAGATGCCAGATTGATAATTTGTACATCATGTTCAACACCCAGCCCATCAAGTTCGATATCGAGGTCATATTGAATGCTACCGCTGTCACCCAATGCAAAATTCGTGCCATCGCCTAAGTCAGCACGATCGGTGAAACCATCGACCGCGGGTGTACCGCCGCCGCCCATAATAACAAGATCATCGCCCGAACCGCCAGTGTAGCTGTCATTGCCGTCCCCTGCACCTGCCACAGAGGTCAAGTTTGTTGGGAAAGCATAGGCATCATCAGATGTGGTCAATAGACCGTTATCCATAATAGCCAAGTTTAACCCATCACCTGCATTCACAACATCTGCACCGTCACCGGTCAAGATTATGTCGCGTTCGCCTGCAGTTGTAATTGTATCGTTGCCTGCAAATTGCGTTGAAACCGAACGTCCGGTGATAAACCCAAGCGTTGGATCAAGCGGGTTCATATCTTCGTCTTGGTCAACGAAGCTTATACCCAACTGACCGTCATCTGCGATGATATAGCTTAGACCATCGGCGAGGTTCGCCGTATCGTTTCCACCACCAAGCACAGTGTAAACATTGCCGCCCATTGTCGTAGTAATGCTGTCATTGCCAAATCGTTGATCGCCCAACGCCAACCCATCGATTGCACCATAAACAGAAAGGACATTACCATTGCTGTCGAGCTGAACAGTTTCAAGGGATTTGACGATGCGTTCGATCGACAGCAATTGCGCCGCGATGTCGGCTTCGATTTGTTCCAGTTCTGCTGGGGTCAGTTCCAAACTGTCAGAAGATGGCGCAGCATCGCTTTTAAATTCGCGAAGCGCTTTCACACCTTCGGGGTTCAATTGAACCGAGCCATAGTCACCGATAAAGACCAAACCGCCATTCACAGACGTCACGATATCGCCACCGCCGCCGCCAACAACCAGATCAAACAAATCATCTGCGCCTGCTTCACCTAATATGATGGTATCATTGCCTTCGTTCATCAGCTCGTTGGTCAGAACGCGCGACCCTTCGGGCTGCGTTGGATCATAGATGTCATTGCTCATCGAACCTTCAATTGGCACGAAAGAACCAAGATCACCGAAGATAAAGTCACCACCTGTTCCAGCTGTTATCGTATCATTCAGCTCGCCGCCGAAGATTACGTCATTACCAGCACCAGTGGTGATATCATCGCGTGACCCAAAGGTTCCGCCCGTTGGCGTGACAGATGCAATTGACCGGAACAAGGATGGGCTGACCAATAGGTTTGAACCTTGAACCCAGCCAAAATCACCAAAGACTGTGTTGTTGCCACTTAGATCCGTGATTGTTTCGATAGTTGTACCACCGCCTGCGCCGCCTGCGATCAAAATGTCGCCGCCAGTGCCACCTTCCATTTGATCTGTGCCGCCCAAGCCGCTGGTAATTTCCGTTGATATGAATTCTTGTGTTATGCGCTGGTTTGATACTGTGATTACTCCGAAATCACCAATGATCAAATCTGCACTTGCACCACCGTCCAGCGTATCGCTGTTCGAACCACCCATAAGGACATCACGGCCTTCGTTACCTGAAAGTATATCAGCACCATCGTCAGCAATTGCCTCGGATGTAATTGTAAGACCTGATTGGATAGATTGAAGTGCGCCTTCGGCCGTCAAATCAATCACATTTGTCTCACCCAATAGGCGCAGTTCCAGCGTGCCGCCAGAAATCAAATCATCACCTTTGCCGCCGGTTAAATTATCGCTGCCTAGGCTGCCAGAAAGGATATCATTGCCAAATTGGCCATTCATCGTGTCTGAACCTGTGCCACCCAACAGAATATCGTCGCCATCTCTTCTGGCGAGTTGTTCATTCGCGGCTTCACCAACGCCCCAACCGTATATTGTGTTAGATCCATTTCCAGTCAGGATTACCAAGTCGTCGCCAGCACCTGCTTCGACAACATTCGTGCCTCCGCCGTAAATCCGAACCGTATCACCACCAGCGCCTGACAGAATTTTCGTAACGCCACCGCCGTAGGATTCGATAACATCGTCACCCTTGCCAGAGAATACTTTCTTAAATCCACTGCCAGTTAAAGTAACCGTTTCATCATCGCGGTCTTCGCTGAGCTGTGAAAGCGCTGTAAACGCATTCTCAAAATCAGCAAAACTTGTGCCGTCATTGATCGCATCAAGCGCAGTCATAATATTGTTATTGTTAACCGCGGTTGAGCCATTAGTGGTAAAGGTTTGAAGGAAGTGATCACGCATACCGTAATCGTCGCCGGTAATCACAATTATGTTGCCAGTTGTCCCTGATGATAGATTAACGATATCTGCGCCCGCTTCGGCGAAGATAATATATGTACCATTCCCGCCGCCTGTGAACGTATCAACACCGTCGCCTGCGAAAATCACATGTGTTCCGCAATCTGGTAAGTTAAAGGCATCATTTAGATCACCGGAATAGGTAATCGTTGTCATGCATTCCGTGCCTAGACCGGTGAAATCTACCGTGTTCGTGCCTTCGCCCAAATTCATAACAATCGCATTTGTGCTAAGTGTGCGAGTTGATCCTGAAGGTGTAACAAAAGCTTGTCCGTTTGACGACCAGTAAACATCACGGCCACTAAAGGTCACTGCATCATTGCCGTCTTGCGACATTGACGACATGTTATTGCCCGCCGCGGCACCGATATTCAGGTAAGAGGTGTTGTTAACAGTATTTTCAATCTCAACATCAATCAAATCTGCGCCAAATTCGAAATTCAATATACTTTCATTGATGCCAAAGCCCCAACCCAAGTCAGGCAACGGCCAAGGCAGGTTGATGCCTGCCCAGAAATTCAAGAAGAAATCGACTTTGAATTGGCCGGTAAAAACTTCTTCCAAGGCGGAGCCGATATTGCCCATTGCGAATTCATTGGCAGATGCTTCAAAACGATCGATCAGTTCAGGTAGGCGCAATTTGCCATCATTATTCGGATCAAGGAATGATGCTTGTATCGTTGCATTAATCCCGCCTGATGCGCGCGCAATGCCCGCGTTCAACCCCATGCTGGCATTGATCTGCCCATCAATCAACGAACCAGGTTGCGACTCTATGTAGATACCATCAAGCAATCTTTCAGGATCCAACGTATTGGCGAAATTAACTAAACCTGACAGGTCATAACCCATCGTCATCCCCGCCTTGAAATAGATATCAATGTCAGCCCGGAAACCACCACGAATAACACTTGCAGCCCAACCTGGCAGTCCAATCGAACCTAGAATTTCACCTGCAATATCAGCCTTAATATCTGCCTCTAGCAGATTGAAGTCGACTTCGAACATGTTAACTTGGTCAAATTTGCCCAACAACAGGTTCAACGCTTGGGTTGGGTCCTGCAAAATCGGGATTTCAATATAAAGGCCGGGTCCTTTGACAGACGATGATAGATTGAAATCAATGTTATAGTCAAAATCAATACATGGCTTAAACAATGCCTGATGAATTGTATAGTCAGTCAAGACTGTATCACCGCGCACGCCTAAGAAATCCATGGAACCGATGCACAAATATTCGTTGCCAGCGGAAGGTGTCAGAAGATCAAAGATCGCCGTGATTTGCTTTACCACATTGACCACGGGGAAGACGGTTTCAATAGCACCCAAAGCGTAATTGATCGGTACAGCACTGCCCAACGTTTCAAAGACATCCGCGATCGGATCAAGGAACCCTTTTATTGGGCCAAGGATGCCGACAACTGCATCCCTGATATCGCCGACATCGACATGAATATCTGCAAACTCCAAACGGGTAATCAATAGATCGGCGGTAACATTCAGCCCACCTGGGCCAAAAGATGCCTCTGGGATACGAGCAGAGAAGATAAAATCAGTGTAAACCGCAGGAATAAACGAAACACCGCCGGTAAATTCGGCCGTTAAGTCCAAATGCGCATCAATATCAGCATTGAACGTGAATTCAGCAAATTCGCTGAAATTCAATTGACTGATGTAAACAGTACGATCGAACAAACTGTCCGTTAACAGGGCAGTCCCGCCGATGGTTGTTTCGCTAACAAGGGATAGGAAATTCGATTGCGTGAAATCATAAGTGCGACCGCCGTCAATTTCACCATTTGCAGTCCCACTTTGCCCAAATAAATCAAGCCCGATAACAGCGGTTGCACCTGTGCGATTATCCGCGTCTGCAATTGGCCCAGTGCTTAAATCACGACCTGCGATATTTTGGTTATCGCCGGCTTCACCCGCTGTTACGACTTCGGCGGTCACGCTTAATGCGCCACCAATGCTAAGTTCAAATTCAGCGCCACCTGAGCCGTCCAAAAGTTCGGCCTCAAATGTCAGGCGAATTTCTTCTTCACCGTCAGTTGTTGAATTCAACAAGAAGAAGCCGCCTTCGCAGTCCAGGCCAAAGCCAAAAGCGATGTCGAGTTGCGAGCGCAATTCCATATTGGCCGCGCTTTCAACCTCTAGGTTGATGCCCGGAATATTCAATGCAAATTCGATCGGCAGAATTTCTCGGAAGATTTCTACATTAAATGCAATCGCACCATAGAAAACTGGTTCTTCGCCCAATTGATCAATCGCAATAAGGGAAATGTCACCTGCTGTGTCTGTGACATCAAGTGCGCGGAAGTTCACCAAGTCGTTTAGGGCCGCGTTGAAGAAATCATTGATTAAATCAACTGTGGTTGGCAAAGTACCATCCGCACGCGGCGTTTCAAGATAGTCGCGCGCAGGGTCAATAACGTCAAAGCGGAAATCGCGGAAGAAACCGGCACCAACGGCCAAGTTGTCACCGACAACAGGCAGATCAATATCGCTCATAAAGTCAGACACAAAGCCGTCAATTGTGCCCATGATCATGTCTAGCCCATTTAGAAGTGCCAATGGATCATTCAACAAGTCGAGTATCGATGCGCAGTCAAACAAACCAACAGTTGGTAGATTCAACGCCATGTAATGCGGGCCATAACCCGCAGTGCTGTCGGCATCGAAATAATCGCTTGGTAATGCGCCCAATGCGTCGCGCGCGCCCGCTATGTCAGCGTCAAGATTACTAAAAGCATATAGATCAGCAAGATAGGCCGCGCTGTTGGCAGTATCCAACGCGGCAAGGCCCAATTGACGTGCATCACCGGCAAAGTGTTTTTCCAACAATGCCTGTCCAATTGCGGCTGCGCGATCAGACGCAGTTGCTGTTGCGCTTAACCCAGATAAAGCCGTTTGAACGGTCGTCGCAATATCTGCCGCCGACACCGTATTGTCATTCGGATCACCAGCAGCGTCGCCGCCAGTAGTGCGCAGCAAAGTAGATTGGAACGAGAAACCATGATCGTTTGGATCAAGTATCCCAAAGGCGCCAGAAAACGGCAGATCAATACGGGTTTCGAAATCAACATCCAAACCAAATAATTCGAGGTAGTTTGGTTCTTCGGACTGACTACGCTCAAAGATGTTTGCCACATCATATCGGCCATCATCCACACCATCGACATCTTCCAGCAGACCCCGAATATAACCACGGCCCTCGCCACCGGATCGGCCGATAAAGGCTTGTCCATCAACGATTTCCGCCTCAACTGGGCCCAAGGCCAATACCATGTTTAATCCATCAGGCGTACCCAATGATAGTTCTGCTGTGATAGAGGTAGAAGAAATCACGCGCAATTCAGTATCGCCATCAGCATCAACACGTTCCAACGCCGTTCCGGTTGCAGTCGCTTCGTCGAAGTCATCATTTGCAACCCAATAATCATCCGTCAAAACAAATGCGATTGGACTTGGAATTGAAAACGCAACATCAGGTAGTACCAAAGTGCCGCCGACTAAGTCGCCTTCATTGACTTGTCCGCTGGTAAACCCAAGGGCTTGCGCAATATTACTGTTATCGATGGAAGTTACTGTAAATTCAACTTCTTCGCCAATGTCATTGCCAACAACAGTGACGTCGAATTCGTCATAGCTATTTAGATATGCAAAATTAGTACTGCGCAATTGTACTGAACTGTCACCCGCCGCAGGCGTATCAATCACTTCAAATCGTAGAAGTTGGCTAAGCGCCACGGATGTACCAATGACGCCCGTATCAGAAATTGTTGATCGCGACACAGATGCTGCATGCAATGCTTCGTTCAACGCATGCGCGATACCTGCCTCGTCAAAGCGGATTGCATTTACATCAACAACAATATCAACGGGATCTGCATCATTTATTTGCAGCGCAAAAGAGATCACGTCGGATGTGATGGTCGCCACGGACGAAGACGCCGTTAGGCCAAACGCGACACGCGTATCTCCACCAACAATTATTTCATCCATCCGAAGGCCTTCACCATCAACGACGAAATTGAAATAGTCGTCACCGGGCCAAGCACCGCCTGCAAAGTTTTCTGGGTTCGCCTGAAGTGCGGTGAGTTCGGCATTCAATTGCGTTGCCAACTGCGCCAATGTACGCCCTGTTTGTGACGCCAAGTTGATACGTTCTTCTACGCCATTAATTTCCAAACGCAGCTCGGTCGCTTGTTCTGGGTCAGAGATTTCTAGATTGGCAGATCGTGCGGCCAATCCATCCATATACGCCTGTAAATCTTCAAGGTTGATTTGGCGCGACCCATAGCTTTCAAGTTCCTCGAATGCTGCTTGGGCCAGGTTTTCGCCAGCGTCCAGATAGCCACCAACCAAGCCTTCGGAAACAGACAGTGCAAATTCGTCCCAACTATTATTGTTGGCAAATTCGGTGGTTTGCACTTGGATATCGCCACCATCGTCCAAAGTAATGGCGAATAATTGTAGTAAGATCGTGTCACCAGCCGTGGTTCCATCGGTGTCGATTTCATTTGAAGGGATAGACACCTGCGACAAGGCATCATTGATTGCATAAACCAATCCATCTATGTCGCGGCCGATTTCAGCCGCAATTGCGATGACGTGATCAACGCTTGGATCGCCGACTGCAAAAGTAAACTCAAAAGTTTCGGTAGGATCGCTTGGATTGCCCAACGCCAAATCACGCGGTGTATAAGTATCGTTTAGCGGTGTAAAGTCTGAACCAGTCAAGGACAGATCGTCGAATATCACATCGCGACCAGCATCGTCACGCGCAGTGGAATCTGGATCGAAGAAGCCAAGCTGTAGCTCGCCCGAGTCATTCACATTCAGTTCTACCCTAACTGTATTATCAGGGAATTCCGCCTGAATGGCCATGCGCAGTTCATCCAAAGTTGGCAAACCATCGACAGCCAATGCATCAACATCAATCTGAATTGAATGTGTAACACCAGTATCCAAATTGCGCCAATCAATGCGTAGATCATTCTGATTTGCGCCTGAATTTGTTAGCACTGCATTCACATTTGCTATTTCACTAAGGTTCGATGTTGTTGCTGCATTTACCAAGTTTGCGCTTGAACTAGCCAGCGCACTTAAATCCAAACCAAGCGTCAAGTTAAGACCCATATATGGATCCAAGCGCAGGCGCGCATCGGCGCGTGCATCAACCAAATTGGTCAGAACATCGGCCAAAGCATCTGCCGCTTCGGCACTGCCTGAACTGCCCAATAATCCAGCAATACCGTCTGATCCTAATAATTGGTTCAGGTCGAAGTTGAATGGAATATCAACAAAATAATCCTCTAGGAAATCCAAATCGATTTCAAAGAATAATTCGCAAACAGAATTCATTCCGTCTCCGGCTGAATTCAAGGCTTCGGTTATTAGGCTAATTGATACATTTCCAACGCCAAATATATCGTCGAATATCCCACTAATTGTGTCAAAACCGAAATCGCCTTGATCGCGTAATTCGTTCAATGAATCGCGGAAATCGCCCGCAAAGCTGAATTGATCAAGAATAGAATTGCCACTGAGCAATGGCAAATCTTCGCCCAGAATTGGCAGGAATGTTTCTAGGTTTTGCTCAAACGAGTCCAAAATATCAGCAAGTGCAATCATTCCGTCCAAGATTAGGCCCGGATCAACGATTGTCGAACAGAGATCGAAATCAGTGCACAATTGTGTTGTGTTCAAAGGATCAAACAGATCGCCAACGGTAACACGCAACGGCTCTGGCAGGATGTTTCCACGCAAACCACCGATATCCAAATCGAGGCCGTCCAAATTCAGCATCATCATTGCAAATTCACTGTCGTCTTGGCGATCTTCGCCGTTTTCAATCGTCAATCGATCAATAGTGTTGTCTGTGTCAGGCCCCATCAGAACAGGACAGCCCTCTTCATTAATGACAATGCCGCCAGTGATATCAAATCGACCAAGCAAATCAGTAAGATCAGAACCCGGCCCCATATCGCGGCCCAAATTATTCAACTGTGTACCGGTAATTCTGTTGTCAAAGACAGCGTCATCTTGCCCAACCAGCGTCGCGTCCAGCTCTGCGTTTATGCGCACAAAATTCTCGACGTCACCTTCTGCTAGGCTGATACTGAGCATACCTAGATCAAAGCCAGCTTGAATTTCAGTGGCTTGTGCATCCAAAACCGCGCTTAAGCTCAGCTCTGACAAGAACACATTGTCCAGAATGGCGTCCTGCACATCGTCAGTTTCGGCAAATGTCGCTTGCATGTCGAAAATATTGAAACCTGCGGCGATGTTCAGCTCTGCACTTAGGTTTCCAGACAATTGCGCTTGTAAATCAACTCCGCTTAGCTCTCCCAAGGGCATATCATCGATTGACAAACCAGCCGTTACGCCAACGCTGGCCGTAATTGGATCGAAATCCAGAAGGAATTCGCCGGTAAGCAGATCAATGTTAAAGCTAAAGTCTGGAATAAGCTCTGTTAAGGTTTCTGTCATCCAGCCCATCACACCCGTTAGGGAATTTGCGCGTTCAAGGGATGTACCGTCGATTGCGATCGCATATTGACCTTCTGATCCGCCATCAATTGAGAAGGCTAAACCGTCACTACCGCCATTTAAACCGACAGTTATCTGTAAGCCTTTGGCGTCCAGCGCATCGTTAAAGGCATCGATAAATCCATCAAGTTCGTTGCCAGCAATTCCCCAACCCGTTGTAGGTCGTTGTATATCAATAATGTGCTGAATATTGCCTTCAGAAATATTGAAGCGAACAGAATCGAAGCCGCGAAGAACTTCTGTATTCATTGTTCCTAATTCTACTGAACTGTTTTGCGCGTAGAATTCAAAAACATTCACACCTTCCAGTACAACATCATCGCCAGTATCGGCCGGATTTCTTAGATCATTGATATCGCGCGTTTCTGTATGTGTGCTGTTAAATCCAAGCGCTTGAAAACCGCTGTTTTCTTTTAACTGCAACAGGCGCGTTGATGGATCACCTGTGCCAGAATAAGACATAGAAAATGGACCCGTCGCGCCACTGGCGGCAATCATATAAGGAATACCATTAGCGGTCAGCGTTAAATTAATCTCATCCACCAACGCAGTCACAAACAAACCTGGTTGGAACACACCACCCACTGTTGCACCAGCAACCAAAGAAGACGGAACGATGACGATTTCTTGGACCGTATAGCCGCCAGTGTTTTGCATATAATCAACAAAAGTCAGCACATCCATTTCGGATAATGCGATTATTGCATCAGTGCTAAGCTGTTCTGCCAGTTGCGAAGTTCCGTTAGATGATAACTGTAAATAGGTTTCAACATCCGCACCCGCAGAGCCGGTGTTGTTCGGTGTGGTGAAACCAAAATCCTCTGGCGTTGCAGCGAACAGATCGGAAATACCACGCAACAGGTCAGCAATAGGATTAAACCCATCCAAAATATCGAAATCTGTCAGTGGAATACCCAGGTCGAAATTCGCATTCGACAGAGCGCCAGACAATCCATCGCCAAATCCTGCGAAAAACGTCGAAATGATGTCGGTGTCCATATCCCAAACTGCATTTGCCAAATCAGTAAACGCACCATGCAATGCATCTGGTACAAACCCATCAAGATCGCCTACGTCAAACCTAACGCTGGTGTTTTCACGAACGGGAGCAAAACTTTCGTCTAAGAAAATTGGTGGTGACGTCTCGGGTGGGTTTAAATCTGGTTCAGTACTCGCGAATCCAGCAAAATCGACCTGAACCGATTGGGTCAATGATGCTTCGAAACTAAGAATATCAAGCGGATCTAGTCCAAGCGGTAAATCAAGGGTGAATTGATAACGCGCAATGTCAAATTCATCAGTGCTATTAGGATCATAATCTATGAAGCCAACCGCATCCAATTCGCGGATCCGCAATGACATATCCAATGCGTCAAGCAATCCTGCAACGGAGCGTGTTTCAGCATGCGTGTCATCCGCAAAATTATAGGCTGATATTGTATCAAAACTAATTGTTGCCAAATTCGCGGGATCATCAAGCACCAGATCAATCTGCGCTGTTTCAATCGCAGTTAATGTGCCTTCTAGAAAACCAACGGCTGTACTGGCTAAAGCCCCTGCATCACCTGGTGCAGGATAGGTTACGGTTGCGGGGCCACTTGCATCTGCGCGTCCGAATGAGAAAACTGCACCGTCATCAAGTTCGGCATCTGCGCTGGTAAATGCAATATTGCTGATGGCAAGTGATTGCGTTGCGGTATCATCACTGCGGGTGGCAGTGCTGTTTGTATCAATCATGGTCTCGGTTGTAATTTGAAAATCCAATGTCGATGAGACTTGCGAAAAATCAAAATCGACAGGCAGAACGGTGCGTAATGCGGGATCAAGATCGATCTGGCTTAGCAGTGTTTCAAACATTGGCATAGCAATGGACACATCCAAAACATCCCCGCCGCCACTGTTGCCAAAAGTTATAATATCTGTGCCATCGCCATCTTCGACATCGACCAAGGTCAAACTGTTCAATGCGCTGACATCTTCATTTGCAACAACGGAATTGAATTGCGCCTTCAATACATCACCAATCGCAGAAATCGTTCCGGAATCTAGCGTGAACGCGAATGTGCGGTCAGCGCCCAGCTCCCATGATTCAGTCAGCGAAACGCTTAACGAGCTTAATAATCCATCCAACAATTCTTCGAAAGAGCTGTTGAAAAGGGCGTCATCATCAAACAAATCAGTGAACAGCGCATTATTTGTGAATACTGATAAAAAGTCACCAGAGACGTCGATCAAACCTGATCCAAACGTAACAAATGCCGCGTCGGCGTTATTGATCTGCGCGATATCCGTAAGATTGTCAGAGTTGGCCGCGTAATATTCGATATCCACAGCCGCTGCATGGTCAATAAACTCTGCCGCAATCTGATTTCTTGTGGCTTGAGAGACGGTTAATGTTGCAAACAGCTCTGTTGGTGCATCATTAGAATCTGCTGGATCGTCGACCCAAGCTGGATCGTCGTAAGCATACTCTATCGTTGTCGCACTAAATATCTGTGCAAATCGCTGTTGCAATTCGGGTGCGGTTAATGTGCCATCACCCAGTGCGGCAATAAAGTCGTTATGCGCCCCATTGGTCAGAAAATCAAAAATGTTAGTGTAAACCGCACTTGTGTGGTCTGTTATCGTATATGAATTTGCACCGTCGAGCGTTGCAAATTCAGAGTAGCTACCCGGTAGAAATTCAGCTGTTAACCGATCAGCAAGGCTTTCAACGGCTGGATCCACCGAATAATCAGGTGCAGCAACGCCGGTATCTGGATAGGTCGCGGAGGTTAGTTGAAAAAGCAAAGTGCCCAGACCGGTATCACCTGTAAAATCAAGCGGTAGGCCACCATCAGTCGGGTTGATGATTTCGTTTAGTCGCGTTGTGTATTCTTCGGCAGTTTCGATGTTATCGCGAAAAGTGTCGAGAACTTCGATCAGGGACAAGCGAACACGTTCAAACACATCGTCAAGCGATCCAAAGCCAGTGCCATCTTGGCCTTCTTCGAGATCAAACATATCTGCTGTGTCACCTAGTGCCTCAAAGAACGCCCCGCGCAACTGTGCGACAAAGGCGCCGTCTTCACCATTTTCGGGATCGGCTTGATTTGTAAATTCATCAAACAGGGCTGTCAGGGTTTCAAGTTGGGCTTCTCCGCTAAGCTCATTAAGCTCTGCGAAGTCAAGTGTTCCGTCCAGTAGGACCCGAGGTTCTAATACCTCAAAGGCACGCATAATTTTATTCATTTTTCCCCCGCAGGACGTTGCAGTCAAAATTAAAGCAACTCAATGAATTAACTATGTCATATGGGCCAACATTTACCAAATAGTTTTACATTATTGGAATTTTCTGATCTTGTTACTTAAGAAACATATAATGAAAGATGTTTTCAAAAGGGGGCACGTTTTGAAGCGCAATTTATGGTCAAGCACAGCATTTATCTTTTTATTTTTAACAGCTTGTAGCAATCCAACAGTAGAAGAAAGTCGACTGCGTTTGGACGAATTAATTGAAAATGGCATCGATTCCGAAGAGCGCACCAAAATCGAAGAGCGCTTCAATCGCACGAATGGCCGCGACAAAAATGCTATCGACATCCTTGCAAACTACGCAGATGACACGGCTCCTGACGGAAAAAGAAGCGATTTGGACACTTTATTGAATCGCTCACTTTCGCGCAATTCTGACATTGCACGCGCCGCTCAGCGATTGGATCGCAGTGACGCGAAAAGACTAAATGCAATTTACGGCTACTTGCCGCAAGTGACGCTGACTGTGAACTCAAACAAGATTAAACAAGAGGTTATTCAGTCTGACAACGACGTCTTTGAAGAGGGCATCGCGAATTACGGATCAGAAGATATCACCTTTGAAGTCAGCCAACCGATTATCGATATGTCGCGTATATTTGGTATCCGCATCGCCAAAACCGTCCGCACAAATGCGGAAGTTGACTATATTGCCACTGTTCAAGCCGTTATGTACGACGTTTTCGATACATATATTCAAGCGCTTCAGGCAGATAATGCGGTTAATTCACTGCGCCGTCGTGAAAGCTTGCTTAATCAACAGGCCCAAGCAGAGCGCGATCGCACCAGTGAAGGTCTAACCCGGCAAAATGCATTGCGCGGAATAGAAATAGAACGCTCTGATCTTGGTATTCAGGCATCACGCAGCGAATTGGAGCGTGCGCGGCTTCTGTCAAAACTATCCCTGATGACCGGGTCCAAAGTTGCAGGCGTCAGCCGAACAGCAATTCCAACCGGTGTTGCGGGTACTGAACGTCGAATTTCCGTTGAACAGGCAACTGAACAAGCGATGGAGCGCAACCCAATTGTTCTTCGCAGTTTGATTTCAGTGACCGAGGCCGAGCTTCGCAATAAACAAGCGCGCGCTGTTGATTTCTCGCCTGTTCTTGTTGCTTTTGCACGAATTGTCGATGAAGACCGCGAAGACAGCCGTTTTGGTGGAGGGTCTGTCACATCGGACACAATAACAGGTGTGCGATTGGTCGTACCGATCTTCAATGCACGTGGTGAGGGTTATCAAAATATCGAAACACGCGTCGATTTCAAAGACGCGCTTATTCAATATCTAAACCAAAGACGTCAGGTTGAAACGGATATTGCAGCGACCCATCAACGCATGCGCAACCTTGCGGCGGCTTCTGGTCGTGCGCAATCAGCTGTGCGGTCAAACCAAGCCTTGGTAAACCAAGAGTTATCTTTGCAAGAGGCAGGCGATAGTCAAGCTTACTTAGTTGCTGCGCTGCAATCGCGCGCCTTGGGCGCACAAGCGCAGTCTGCCGAACTTCAATTGGAATATATCCGCGCCTGGGCAAGATTTGCCTATCTCACCGGGCAAAATATAGGAAAAAGATGATATGTTGGGGCACCGTATAATCGGCGCAACACTGTTATGCGTATTGCCAAATCTTGCGCATGCCCAAACGCCGACTTTAAACTGTTCGCTAAAACCATCCGAAGTGGTCGAAATTTCTTCGACTATTTCCGGTGTCGTGGCCGAGGTTTTGGTACAGCGCGGTCAAAGAGTTGCCAAAGGCGATCCCATTCTACGTCTTGACAGTGATCTGGCGCAGGCCGATCTAAATGTTGCCCAAAGGCGCGCTGGATTGACATCTGGGCTGGACGCGGCGCGCAAAGAAATTTCAACCCGTGAAGTTCAAATTGGACGCCTTCGCAAGGCTTACAGCAAAAAGGCAATTGCGCTTTCAGAAATGGAAGATGCCGAACTGGCACTTTCCCTTGCCTACACCGCAGAAATTCAGCAAAAACAAGAACTTGAGGTTTTCCAAGCAGAGGCCGCACGCGCAAAACTTGAGGTGGATAAATCAATCGTTTATGCGCCAAAAAATGGCATAATCGGTGAAGATCTTGCCAAGCAGGGCGAAAGCATTTCCGGTAAAATAGTCACCACCTTGACTGTTATTGAACCCCTGCGCATCGAAGCTTTCGTGCCAATAGATATGATAGCGCGGATAGACACAGCACAATTTGTCATCGCTGGCGAAAAGGTCGATCCAAACATGGTCACACTGGATTATATTTCGCCCACGGCCAATCTGTCGTCGCGCACTATTTCAACATTCTTTTTTCTAACTGGCTCTGATGTTACACCAGGTCAAGGCTGCAACTTAAAGGTACCAGGATCATGAGAAGCTCTGCACTCGCTTTCGTTGTCGCCTGTGGTTTTGGCACATATGCCGCTTCACAATCCATTGAAAACAGCAACGACCCATCAGGCTATTTGGCATTCAGTGCTGCATATTCTGAACGTTTTAAAGAATCTGTTGGCGTCAAACTGGTTGGCCGCAACCTGTTTAAACGCGGGGTGAATGCCAGCTTGGGCGCGCAACGCAACGACCTTGGATATCAATGGAATGCTGGCATCAGTAAATTTTCGGCACTGTCAAACACGTCCCTTCCCGGCAACGGTGTTTTGCGATTTGGGCTAAAGGGCCACGAATACGCATGGGAAGACACATTGTTTAACACGAAACGCCAAACGTTCTATATTGGGTCGGATTTTTCACTTGGGGCAAAGACCAGCCTTTCGCTGGGCGTAGAGACATTTCGCGATGAACTTTCAAACATTGCGGCTGGCGCATCGCCGTTAATTTCAGGTGATGCGGGTAGTTACAGGTCAACAGGAATCACATCGACTCTGCGTTTTGGTGATAAAAAAATTGGCAGCTATGACAAGAAAAACTTCAAGGCCCATGCCAGTGCAGAATATTTCGGGCTAACTGGAAACGCCAAATGGTCAGCCGTTTCGGGTGCAATTGCGTTTTCCACACCAATTACAAGTAGGTCAACTTTGAAAATCTCTGCCGAAGGCGGCATGGCGCAAGGTGGCGGAGGATATTCATTGCGCGTTACTGATCGTGCTTTTCTTTCCAGCGATCAATTGCGCGGATTTGATTTTGCCGGTGTCGGTCCAATAGACACCGATGGCACGACAGTTACACCTTTGGGTGGACGTAAATATGCGACATTCTCTGTTGAAATGACACATCAGGTACGCGATTTTGGCGCTTCACAAATTTCGGCTTCTGTCTTTTTTGATGCTGGATCAGTTTGGGATTTAGAAAACGTTTCTGGTGGCGTTATCGATCCTGTCGACGATAGCTTCTTCATGCGTCAATCAGCCGGTATTTCGCTTAATTTGGACAATGAATGGGGCTCGTTATCGATATCACTTAGCGAACCAATAAGACAGCGTGATACAGATCGAACGCAAAAATTGTCCATTAACTTCGATCTTGGATTCTGAAATCATCTAATCATGGCTCGCAATTTCATCGATGTTTATGAGTCCGCAATCGGGAAGAGCATGGGAAACGGTGCTGTCAGACAAACTTGAGCACGCTGCAAAAGGTCCGCCAACGTCTACATCATGCGGCACAAAAATTGAACCACTCAGCGAGAGCAGTTCTGCGTTTTTGTTTGTAAACATGCCTGTTTTCTAAGTGTCGCTCGTGATTGAAGTGGTTGTAAATTTGCCCGTGATAACTGACAAATTGTTGCAGCGTTGATGGTTCCTAAATTTCCGCATCGCACGTTCTCGTGGTCGGAAAGGTAGGTGCGAATTTTCACATCTGTTGTTGGATCGACCACCGCAAAGCTGTCGGGCAGCGCCCTAGATTAGCCGATCGTTTTAAGCCGCTTGGTCCACCACACCTTTTAACCATCCTGATAGGGCATCAACGTTTGGTGCGATTGCGGTTGCGTATTCGCCAGAGAATTTTTGAAATTCGTCTAGGTTCAAAGCATTTACGCCGGTGATGACCGGAATGTTTCGTGACATTGCTTCGCCGATAATACTGCGAAAACCCCGTCCATCAGCCTCGTGTTTACCGAATTTATTCAAAATCAATACATCGATTGTATCATCCAATCGTTCGAGCACTTTCGCAACTGCTGTTTCCAGTGCGTCTGGGTCAAGTCTGCATCCTTTGGCTTCGCGGCCAAGAAATTGTGAAATCCTAATGGTTGGGCCGTCTGGCAAAACCGAGACATCCATATCGCAAGGGTGTTCGCAACCTTCGGAGTCTGTGTTGATCTGAACCACACCGCACGTGCGGTACCCTTGGGCGGTCAATTGTTTAGCTAGATTTGCCAGCACCAGATCTGTGTCGCCCTTCGTTTGGGACATTGTATAGGCTATTTTCATTTTGTTACCTTTCGGGTCAGGTATTACGTGTTACAAAAGGGCAGGAATTCGATCAAGTCGCCCTGTTTTATGACGTCTGTATCAGCGGGTATCACCACCAGCCCATCGGCCATCGTTAACGGAGTGAGTCGCGCCGAGTGAGTTTTGGATAACGTTTCAACAACTTCGAAGCCGTTGTTTTCAACGCTTGAAATCGTTGCGGGGCGGTATTCGCGGCGTCCCAATTTGTGGGTTATGGTTTTAGTTGCTGTCACATACCTGTGCCGGCTTGCAGGTTTGTTTGCACCCGACAACTTGGCCAATATAGGGAGACCAAACAGCGTCCAAGTGACAAAAGCGGACACCGGATTGCCGGGTAATCCAAGGTATACAGCGCGGCGAATTTTCCCGATCGTCACGGGTTTTCCGGGTTTGATGGCGACCCCTGCGACGGCAATGTGGCCGCCTGCCTTGTAAACTGCTTCGTGGGCATGATCTTCGTCTCCTACCGACACGCCACCCGTTGTGATGATTAGATCATTGCATGGGGACAGTCGGTCAAATTTTTCCGCAAGAGCATCAACCGTATCTTTGGCGTGTTCAATTGCGGTAATTTCGACGGTGTTTGAGGCAAGAGCCGCAGACAACATCGGTGTATTAATATCCCAAATGGCACCCGTGGACAGTGGCGTACCAGTTGGTACAGTTTCGTCACCCGTGATCAAAATGGCCACGCGCAATTTGCAAAAGACGATTACATTCGCTGCACCCGCACTGGCGGCGGCGGCAATACTGCGGGTATTGAATGTGTGACCAGCGCGTAAAACTTGGGCACCTATTGCCCTGTCTTCGCCGGCGGCGCGAATATTTTCACCCATCTGTGGTCGTTGCGTGACGGTAATTTCGCCTTTCGCTGCGCTGACCTTCTCTTGCATGATCACAGCATCCGCACCGATGGGCACAGGTGCCCCCGTTAAGATACGCACAGCGGAATTGGATGGAAGTGATACCGTCCGTGTCTCACCCGCAACGATGCGGTCTGACACGGGCAGCGTCCAAGGGCCATCGCCTGTCAAATCAGCCAGTTTAACGGCGTAACCATCCATGCCAGAATTGTCGAAAGGCGGCAACATTGCACCCGCCAACACAGGCACCGCAAGGACGCGACCAAGAGCATCATTTAATGACACAATCTGTGTATTGGGCACAGATTGTGTCAACTCTAGTGCGATCTCAAATGCCTGATCTACAGAGGTCAGGCCTTGTGAAACGGCCAAGTCATCGCAACCGCAAGATGGCACGTCCAACCTTTGTGAAACATTCATGATCAATCCTTTCACGGCTACAGCTTTTGAAACTCAATGCCCTTTACATCAGCTGAAGCAACAAGCTGTTGTGCGAAATTCTGGGCAGATTTTGCCCAAGCGGATTTTTCCAATGCCTCTGCAATGCGAGGGCGCACAATTTCAAACGGCAAAACCTTGCCCTCTGCACGGGCATCCATTCGAATGATATGATACCCAAATCGCGTTTTTACTGGTTCTGATGTGATTTCACCTTGTGACAGTTGTGCCAGAGCAAACTCAAATTCAGGAACGGTGTCACCTGGATTTAACTGCCCCAACGCGCCGCCATTGGATTTTGAGGAACAATCACTTTCGCTCGCGGCAAGACGTGCAAAATCTTTGGGATTGTCCGTTGCCGTTTTGGCAAGAGCTTTGGCGCGTATAAATGCTTTGGCCGTTGCGTCCTCGTCGTTGGGATTTGCGGCGCACAAAATATGCGATGCTTCCCACAATGGTGGCGATCTGAATTTGGCAGAATCTT
>TARA_R110002096_G_scaffold216627_4_pt1 | contig 25444 bp, 16 predicted proteins | sample TARA_R110002096 | Tara Oceans TARA_R110002096 (sample SAMEA4397295) | marine metagenome | biome: Polar Biome; feature: [DCM] deep chlorophyll maximum layer (ENVO:01000326); material: water (ENVO:00002006), including particulate matter (ENVO:01000060) such as... | depth 35 m
TTATTGTGTCAGGCACCATGCCATATACGGCTGGTACTACTTTTGTAAGTTCTAGTAAAAGAGTGTATGTTGGTGCACATAGAACAAACTTTACCGGCAGCGCACTACAAGAAACAGATGTAAAAATCTCTTCTTGTAGATATTGGTTAGATGCTTTAGACAAAGAAGCTGTAAGAGCACATGCAAAGGATTCTTCAAACTGGGGATCTTTACATCCTAATAGAAATGCTTTTCTTTTTCAGGAAACCTTTGATTTAGAAGTACCACAAATAGAAACACTAGCGTTAAATTGGGATTTTGAAACGGTAACAGGATCAGACGCAAATGGCTATTTCACTGTTTTAGACGCCAGTTCTGGTTCTTCTGAGATGGAATATAAATATGGTTTGATTGGTACAATCGCTCAGAAGCAACACTCTGGAAGGGGTTATGGGTTTGGTGCAAGTACCAGCCAAGCTGTAGATGTGAACTACATTTCTGTTGCAAAACAGCAATTGCCAGAGATCATGAACAGCTCTAATTTAACACAGATAGTAAGTCAAAATGAAGAAAAGTTTACTAGAACTAGTAGAGAAATTCGACATTACTTTATGTTTGAAAAGAGTATGTATCAAATTGTCTCAGAAGAAATGTTAAAAATGTTTGCCACTATTGTTGACTTTAATAACATTATTGGAGAACCGGTACACAGATATAGACAAAACTATAAAAGTATGGAAAAGCTTCGGCACCTTTTCTTTGAAAGAGTTACTAATACTCCTGATGTTGATAAGTTCGTTGAATATTATAAATGGATAGATTCTTCCCTTGGAGCCATATTAGAGCAGTTTGTTCCTGCTTCTGCGGAACACTCTAAAGGATTAAGAAATACTGTTGAAAGTCACGTTTTAGAAAGAAATAAATATTGGACTAAATTTCCAACATTAGAGATGAAACAAGGCGATCCAGAAGGTAGTTTGTTTGGTGTTAATGAACTTCTTTATGATTGGAAACATGGGCACGGTCCAATAAATGAGGAAGAAGATGATAATTGCCTTTGGTGGAAGGAAAGAATTGAAAGAGACGATGGCAAGATTACATCGGGTGATGAAAATGTTGATTCAAACAAACAAGTAATACTAGATTCATTAAATAAGTTGAGTAACAACGCTGCACCTGAATTTGCCTCTAGCGGAACTTCCGGAATTACTACATATAACGGTTCTACATACGCAATACGAAAGTTTACTAGACCATATAAATTTGGAACCAATGTGGTGACACAGTTACGCGGCGGTGATAATTTACACCCAAATAAGAAAATAGGCTTTTGGGATTCTATCAGGCAACGCCCCACGCCCCCTGGCGCGGGTGATGGCGCTCTTATTAGTATCGAGCCAGCTAATACTTCAATCGATGATCTTAAGGACTGTGATGATAACTTAGATTTAGTGAAGGGCAAAAGAAAATTTAAGTTTTCAGTAGAGTCTGCTATTGATGGTGGCAGTGCGGCTACAGGTGATACGTATAAAGGTGACTTGATTTATCCATTTAGTTTGTATAGCTCTTCAATTAGTGCTGATGATGCGAAAGATTATAGAGGTGCCATTGATTCGTTTAAATCTAATTTAGACATTACAAATATACACTATGATTCATATGAGCCCTATAAAAGTAAACCACTTCAAGGTCCATTCACAGAAAAATATGTTGGTGGACGTCCTTATAGACATGTGTTTACTAATTTTAATCCTGTTAATGAAGACCCAGATGGACAAAATGAAAGAATAGAAGGGTGGGCTATTTCATCGTCCGCTACAAGCTTAGACCTTGTTAACCCTAATGTACTTAGATCAACTTATTTCCGTGATGGTATAGCAAAACGCCCTGTAAATATTGCAAACATTCAGCAATCAACTGGGGCTGCAGAGACAGGAGATCAATATACCAATCCAATAAAAACTACTATAATTGGAAACTATACTCATCCTTATGAAGTTGTCATGACTACAGGGCGTTCTAGCAATAATCGCTATTTTGTAAAATCAGAAGGTAATATTCCAACAACTAACGTAGGCTCCCAAATTGTATCTGGTGTCTACGATTGGGCTTTACCTAGAAGAGATATAACCGGTAGTAACAAGAATATTATTGTCAATAGGTTCTCTTCTCCTGGGGATCCTGTTACTATGTGTGAGGGCTTGTTAGATCAAATTGCGGCAGAATATAGTGTTTATAATGCGTTGCCTTGGAGGAACTTAAGCGTAAGGCAACCTTTACAAGAACTTCACACCAATCACACAAATCAATTTGGATTTTATAGTGATAATAAAACAGTTCAAGCATATGAGTTGGCTGGTGCTGCAGCTCAGTGGGGAGCTTATCCTGGCGGCAAAAGCGAAGCCACACCTTCAGACTATTCTGGAACGGCGTCTTTTCATCAAACGCACAGGAATTCAAGAAAGGAATTGAAATATACTGATGAATACAATGGTGCGTACGGAACAGTGGAGACATCATCGGTACATGACAATTGGTTTGTTCAACATCCAATTCCACAAACAGATGTTCAATATTCATGGATAACAGCTAGTATTATTAAAGGTTACAAAGGTCCAGCTTTATATGGATATGAAAAGCCTGATAGCTCCCGCGCCGGTGGTGCATCTACAGATCTTACATTTGTAAGCTCTAGCAATCACATGGCTTATAGATTGGGAGGTGGCAATATATTTTTTGGCGCTGGAAGGACATATCTTGAGGGGCAAGCTACTCGTTTCTCTGTTGAATCAACTGATTTTGTTGGAATGAATAACATCATATATGACCCAATTACTTCCGAGGATAACGGTAATCTTCTTGGGTTTGATGAAGGCTTAACTTATATACGAGCAGAAGATCATCTTGGGCTAGCTAGTGATACCAACTATATGAATCCTTCAATTGTAGATTATATATTAGATTCCGGACCTGAAGACGGCGCGTCATCAGTCCCTGGTGGTGGTGTTTCTGCAGTATTAAATTCCCTTATTCTTCATCGTCAAGGTCCATACGGTTGGCCTAGTTGGAAACAGATTAGAGGCTCTGAACATCGTCTAGTCAAGGATATGAGGAAAACCAATAGAATTTCTATTATATCAGAGGGTAAAATTCAACCAGCTGGTTATAGTTGGCATTCTGACATAAAGAATATTTCTAAGCCAGGGGATAACACGGATATCACAACAACAGAAAGAAAGCTTTCTAGTTTTATAGAGCCCCCTGTATCTTCAAAACATAGACCAATTGTACACTCAATGGATGTAATGAGCCATGGTGAAATCAGCAGGATCGATCTCAAGCATTCATATGGCAATAATTTAATTGCTTTTAGCAACGACGCTCTTAATAATTTGTTAGATTTACCAGTTGAAAGACAGCAGTTTTATGATAATTTGACAGAATTAACTACTGTTAAAAAAGCCGATCAGAGTCAAAACCCAATTAAAGGGTTGAGAACGGTAACGGTTACAGAGACGATCTTTCCGAAACAAAAGTACACTTATTTATCCAGAATGCGCCAAAGAGTTACACAAGAACAAGAAGATTCTTATAAAAAGGCAGGTAGTGGAGACTTAAATTCTGAGAACTCTAATTTCCCAGGTTATTGGAAGTCGGTAAGGGCAGACAGAAACGAGACTAGATTTGGAGCAGAAAAGGATTTGGGTTGGAGCCAGGGGAGTGCCGTACATCAAGGAACATCCGAACCCGTAAGCATTTGGCTTTTGGATGCAAGACTAGACTTTGAAACCGGCTATGGTAAAACAGAAGACTCAACTGGCGAGGTTATGATTGGTTCGGCTGTGTCTCGATCCGCTGGCGCGCTTGGCGAAGGTACATTACAAAATGATCATATGCAGTTTAACGACACTATATCTGATAACCAATTAGCCCCAGTTTATGCTCGTAGAATTGAAGAGATGCTGGCTGATGGTACAAGAGTGTACGCAGGTGATACAAAGTGGGAAGCGGCTGAACAAGCGGGCGTAGAGCCTTTTTATAATTCTTATTCTGATTATATTGAAGATGTTAAAAGGGTAGGAAAAGATTATGGTTTAATTCCTGAATTTAGAATTTCTGAACATATGAATTATTATATTAATCAAAAGGGTGGAGATTTCTTAGCTGATAACACTGGAGCTTTTGAAATACCAGGGGTTATGGATATGACTGGTTCAGTGCAGGGGCGTTTGCCAATGTCTGATAGATTTACTGTTTATTCTTCAACTGATTTTATGAAAATCGCTGGCTTGGTTAAAGAAGATTATCAAAATGTTTTAAATCGTTCCGTGAAGTCTTTTACCTTAGAGTGCAATGGAATTGTTAAATTTTTACCCTATAAAGGTTTTTACCCCGCTCAGCGTACATTGGATTTGGTAAAATTATTCTGGGATTCTTATAAAGGTAGTATTCTGGTGGAAGGCGAGGACGCGATAACCGACGCACGTTCTGGGCAAACACTTGGCGCCACCGCCGCACCTAGAGAAGTTCGCCCGTTGTGGCAATGTATGTTTGCTCCAGGGATTTTATATAATACAATTAAATCTGGTATTGCTGTTGATTATCCAATTTATACTGGGGATCACAGTATTACGGGAACAGTATTGACTCGGGACAATGGAATTCCAAGAAATAAGGACACCTTTGATCATCGAGTACCATTTGAAGCCTTGGTAGAACCAGAAAATCCTGCTTATTTAGGTGGAGTTATGATTGCAGATGACGATCCTCATTATTCATCTAGTTTTAATATAACTGCATCTCTTGTTGGTGGTGGAAGACCAAATTATAAAATGGCTATGCATAACTTCTTGGCAACTACAATCGATTTCTTTAAGAAAGATTCTAGGCTTACAACACTGGCATCATTACCTGAAAATGATCCTAATTTCGGTAATGTTGAAGCGGGTAAGAACTATAGAATGAATGTAGTATTTTCACACTCAACCTATAGGGATATTGCGCAGCTGCTAGCTTTGAAAAAACACGACGGCGCCGCTGGCGCAATATATTATACAGCTAGTTTTATTTCTAACCCTCCCACAATAGAAATGTATAAACGGCTAGGAAGCCAGACCCGTGGTGGTTATACAAATCCTGATACTATTTCAGCTTTGGGATGGCGAATGCCATATCAATATAATCATCAGATAGGGAGGGCTAATGGTGGTGTGTTTAGAAATTTAACATCCGATGAGGATGTGTATGGTTCTTCTTTTGGTCCCCCACAAGATTATACTGATATAGGCAGCACTCATAAGTTCACCACCCCTTGTAGTGCGACTTATTCACCATACACACCAGCTTATTATAATGGACATTCTTACGCGCAGATTACGTTCAGTCCATCAAGAGATGACAAGTATAGTTTAAGTGAAATTATGAATGAAATGACGATCACTACTAGTCGAGTTGGGCTAAACTATGGAGATTTTGTTCCCACCGCCGCTCAAACACGAAACATGCAAATACTAGCATCTATAAATTTGGAACAAAAAGCCCAAGAAAAACAAGTAGTTTTTGATGCTATAGGTAATGCTAAGGAAGTTGGTGGCACTGCCGTTGCTGGTAAATGGGTGATTCAACCTAAATTTGAAACTCCTGTTTTAGATTTTAGTAATTGTGATGTAACATTACCAGTAAGTGGTTCTGGTTCGGTCGCTAGGGGTATGTGGCATCAATATGGAGAAATACCTTCTGCGGATAAAGGGATCTTTTTGCAAGTACAAGATGATCCCTCAACTAGCTATGAATCATTGGCTGATGTACTGGGATTTAGTAAGACAGAAAAAAGAATAGGGGAAATAGCTTTATCTAGAAAAATGTCTGAAGCGGTTGTCGCAATTCCGTTTATTAATATAGGAAAAGATGAAAAACAATTTTTTAGTATCCCTCAAACTACGATTCAATTAGCTGAATTATATTTGGCTGAACAGGTGGGAACTTACAATAAAATTGTGGGACAGAAACCAAACATGCGCCCATCTAAAGATATAATGAATATGGTTGAAAAGATGAAGAAATATGTATTTCCTCCTCAATTGGATTTTATAACTTATAAAAACGGAGAAGTAGATCCTTTTGCTATGTTTATATTTGAGTTTGAAGTTAGTTTGACTCAAGAGGATCTATCAAAAATATGGCAAAACCTTCCACCTGATATTGGAAGAAATTATGTTAAAAGAAACTCATCTTTACCAATTAGCATATTTAAACAAGACGATAGAAATGGTAAGGCAATAATAGATATTTTTGATTCTGAGATACAGTGGATGGTTTTTAAAGTCAAACAAAAAGCTGCTACGAACTATTTCACTAAGACAGCTGACTCTAAGGATGATGCGAGATTCAAGTTTAATTTCGAAATTGGGAGTTCTGGGGCAGAGAGAGAATCAGTTCCAGATTATAGTTATAATTGGCCTTTTGACTTTTGCTCCTTGGTAGAATTGGTTAAATTGGACAGTACGTTAATTATGGGCAATCCAGATTTTGCAACGCCACCACCAATATTAGATGCTGCCCAAGGAACGATTGGTCCACTTATTACTTGGAATCCCACACCTGAAGCAAATGTTGGCGCAGAAGCAAAAACAGCCGCAGACTATTTACTTCAAGTTTCGAAGACGTTCGGTGCGCTTAGTCAACAAGATTTAGAAATAGCTAAAGCGCTAGCGCAGGCAGCACCAAACAGTACTCCCACTATTACACAGGGTGTCGCACAGCTACCAACGCAGACAACGAGTCAACAAACTACTAATACTGCTGCTAATATGTCCGCGCCAGCGGCGTACTCCGCGCCACAAACTGGTCAATCTAGTGCCAAAAGTGATCCAAGTACCGGAGGTGGGAATTATGGTTATTAATTTTCTGCTTAAAGGATAATTATATAGATGGAATTTTTTAATAAAAAGGAAGAAGTTGTTGATATTGAATTAACTCAATTTGGCAAATATAAATTATCTAAAGGTATATTTAAGCCTTACTTTTATGCTTTTTTTGATGATGATGTACTTTATGATGTGGATTATGCAGAACACCAAGAAACAGCTAGTGATGTTCCTACAAGAATTAAAGATGAAACACCAAGATTGAAGTCGCAATATGTATTCAGCAGCGTAGAAGACGAAATAAAAAGATTAAATGAGTTTGTTAGTGAACAAATTAGACAATCAGGATTCGATCCCATTGAGGCTGATAATGTTTTTAATGAAGATATGCAAAAGACTTTTAATTTAAGGCAATTTGATAATCAATATATTATGATGCAACCTCTTGGTACATCAGATCATATGTCAAATTATGCTCCAGCTTGGGACGTAACTCTTCTACATGGAAAAATTAAAAATACAACCACAGCAATCACTGGTTCTGATCTGTTTGAAGATGGTTATAAACCAACAGTGAGAATTCCTCAATTAGATATTGATTTGAAATATAAAACGTTTTTTGCTGATGAGGAAGTGCCACAACGAGATTTTCCTTTAATGACAACCACAGATGGCGATGGAAGTGATGAGTTTGGTTCTGATATGGATGATCTTGGTGCTTTGAACTATGATCCTGAAGAGGTGGAATTTGGCAAATTAATACCAAATGTACATGCTGATTACTTATTATTTGAGATAATGGAAACGAACGCGCCTTATACTAAAGAAAATTTTGATATTGAAATTTATGAAGTTGTCAAAGACGAAGATGGGAAAGAACAATTAAATTCTTTATTTCTTAGCAAAGATCAATATACAGAAGAAAATATTGTTGATTTGGGAGCATTCTCTGAAGAGGAACTGGAGATGGGGATGGACTCTATGAATTCTGAATTTGCAGATTATTATATTAAGATTTTAAAAGATGATGAAATCCCAGCAAGCTTTATTTGTACAAATATTTCTAATTCACCAAACGATTTATATTTAGATAAAGAATTTAATTGTAAGCAATATAAGAAAGGGCAAAGATCAACTGTTGTTAATGTATATGACACTGTTGGTACTGTCGCGACGTCAGATCCAGAGGAGACGTGTTAAATGGCAGCAAATGATCCAGTTGGAACTTTGGTACCAAATGTGTATATTCAAAGCATTGTTTTAGAAAACCCACATAGTGTACAAGATAGCGCTGAAGCATCAAATACTTCTTTTGGTCAATTTTCAGTAGATAACGCTATTGCTGAATCAACAGGTTTAAATGTGAACTTTTCTTGTATATTAAAGGATAAACCTGCTCCTGGGCTTATTTCTAAATGGCTTGGTAATCAAGATATACAAAAGGTTTATAAGGTTGCTTTTTTTGCTTTAACTTCGGAAGAGTTTGTACCATACGTATATAAATTTATTCGTGGAAAAATAAAAAAGTTGCAAGCTTTAGAACAAGAAGCATATAAGAGTTTTTTTGTAAACAACCCAGAAAAAATGGACGCTGCGTGGTTCTGGGCGTGGAAAAATAAATATATGTTATATCATGACTCTGATCATCAAATACCACAGTTTTCTGGACCAGCGACAGTGGAAACTGTTGGAGAGGTGCAAACTTTGACTGCAACTCCAATAACTCAATATGCTGTTGGTAATGATGGTACATATGATATTGCTTTTCATAAAACACTTGGTTTAGAAGAAGAGCCTAAATTTTTAGCTATATATGCAGCACCCTATTTAGATTTAAGTGAGATAGCTGGATTAGCTTCGGTGCCCGCACATGAAAAAATAGTTCTTGGCAATATTGTAGAGGAAGTTGTTTTGCGAGGCGGTGAGGTTAACACAGCTGGTTATATGTTTAGAAGAGCAGATGGTTCATTGTGGAAGGGTGCGAGACATTATCATCCAGCTGGGAACCCTGGATCGCTCAATTATGTTGGATATATGACAGGTAAAGAACACACTGAAAATTCAGAAAATTTAACTCTTCAAAAAGTATCGAATTTGACGGTACAAGATTTTCGATTAACATCAAAAATAAGTCAAATGAAGTTTGATTTTTCAAATGAGATAGAGCAAATGTATTCTTCTGTTGCGAAGTCTAAAAGCTTTTATCATGATATAGACAAAAAACATTCTTTTTTTAGTAATGCTTTTATTTCTAGATCTTCTGACGGTAAAGTAAAGTCATTTTTTGCATTGGATCATAAAAAACTAGTTAAAGAAAATTGTCAATTTCCAGTTTTATTTGATATGATAGATTCAAGCAATCTTTTAAAAATAATGAGTTATTCAAAAATAACATCTTTTAGAGCTTTTAGAAGGAGAATGAAACCAACCCTTTCTAATAATTCATTAGGTTCTCCATTGTCACCAAACGAGCTGTTTGATAAAGAAGAACCAGTAACTGACATCGTTATCAATGCAGTGAATAAATCTGGCGATGTTAGTGGGGTGACTACAGTTGGTGCAGTGACAGAAATACAGCCACAGTTGACGTTACCAACAAATTCTTTTATTAGGTTTTTTACAATTGCAGATAACCAAATAGCTGAAGTAACAACTGGGTACTATCAATATGGGATTGAAATTGATTTTGTAGATGGTACTATGCAGTTTTTAAAAGACAAGCTTAAAGATCTTTTAAAAGCGGTTAACAACTTTAAGTTATATTATCAAGATTCAATGAAAATTTCGTCTATTGATAGAAAACCTTATTGGAATATTGCATCAAATAAATTTACTCAAGAGTTTCAATCTTTAAATAAGGTGTCTTGGGCTAATGGGGTATTTGACGTTTATTTGGACGTTTTGAATTGTGTGATGAAGCCTTCTGATTTATCTAGAATAATAAGCACAGCTGGCGGTGATGTTGCATATGACACAACCGTATATAAAGAGTTGATAATGCTTTTATTTAGTATTTCAAGTCCAAAAACTGGCAGTCCACATGGGATATCAGTAGCTTTAAAAATGATGGAAGACATGGTGAGTCAATTAGCCAAGTTTGTGAAAGTGGAGATGGTACTTGGACGCAGTGCAGATACCCCCGCACGTTCAAAAACAGTTACTAGCAAATCCCCCACATTGACACATAAGGTAGCTGTTTATTTTAATGAAATGGTTGATAGTGATACTCCGAAAGATGCCGGATTCGATTATTTTTCTAAGAAAGATTCTAAGCCAATGGTTGAAGCAGCAACTGGACTTGATATCATAAGTGAAATCGATTTTAAATCTGTAATTGGTGCAGATTTAGCAAAGTTTGTTACTAATAATACACAAACAACACCAGCAGGGCTGACGTCAAATACAATGGCACTATCAACATTGTCACCTTCTATGGTACAGTTACCTTCTGCTGAACCGATTAGTTTTGGTGCATCTGAGTCAGAAATGAATGATGTTAGTAAATACGCTGAAACTGTTGCAACTGCCTTAATGCTTAATCAGTTCAAACAATCACCACAAATACCTTTGTTTGGTCCATTAAATAAAACGTCGTTTAAATCTAGATTAACTAAAAGCGAACAAAGAACGAGATTTAATTTATCACAAATAATGGCAGAGAAAAATGTTACTGCGGAGAGCCCGCTTACAGAAAATATACAAGATCTTGCAGAGAAGATGTTAAAAGAAAGTGGAACTGGACGGGCAAACAGAAGAAGCCCTATAAGTGGAAAAGCTTATAAAAATGAGGATATAGATTCTAGAAAAGTTGAAGCTTTACAAAAAAAGTATGCCAAGGAAATAGATAAAGTCGATGCTTCTGGTTTGTACAAAAAATTGTTAGAGCCAGTATTATTAGGCAAGGAAACAAACAACTTGTCTGAAACATTTGGTATGTCTAAAATGGTTAATTCCGCAGAAATTGCAGATTCTTTTAACCCCAATAATCACACACCCAGTGATACACAAATCAATGTAGATGAAGTGGATTTAGATACGATACCTAATCAGTTAAAGCCTGAATTTGGAGCCGTTCCCGGCGGCGGCAAAGCGCCCATAAGTAATTATAAAAGCAACGAGAACTTTGCAGCAATATTATCTTTAAGACAAAACTCTTTAGTGAATGTTGAATATTTAGAAAGTTATGATTCATTTGCCAAAAGTAAAAGACAATTAAAAGCCGCTGGTTCAAATATTACTGCGAATCTTAGTAAACCAATATTTAAACTATTAACCCCAGAAGCTTTACAGATAATTAAAAATCGCGGCGGCGGGAACGTTATTTGTAGATTGATTCCATATACAAACTCTAAATTAAATGTGAATAAAACTGGAATGAACTTACAAATATATAATAAATATTTTATTCTTAATGTTAGTCAAACCACGCAAGTGCCGTATTCGTTATCAGCTGATTCTGGAATTAAAAACGCTGTTGGAGCCCTTATGAAAGTACTAAATAAACAATCGGATGAGGTGCCAACAGAACATATTTGGGCTCCGTCGCCAGCCCAAAAAGCAGCTAAAAAGAAAAAAGTAGTCAAGAAGAAAAAAGCAGCTAAAAAGAAAAAAGTAGTCAAGAAGAAAGAAGTCAAGAAGAAAGAAGGATATAAGAAAAAATGAGAGAAAATGATATTATGAAGTTTAAGGAAGATGTTTAAGTGGCACCCCCCTCAGATCTTGGTCCACTAGAACTACCTCCAGGTCTCACAAAGGGAGGTGGAAAGCCTGGGAAAAAAACAACTTCAGTAGAAGATGTTGGTGGTGGGGACTCTAAAGAAGATAAGATGGCTGATTTAGGGAGTGGAGCCACAGATCAATCAAAAACCACGATAGAAAAAGGTTCGACGGATGATCCTGGGGCAGTCGTACAAACTGAGGATCCAACTATAGCGTCCAAACGACATAAATTTAAGATATTCACACCTATGGATGTTTTAAGCAGTGGTATACTTGGGGCTTCTTTGCAAGGTTCTATAGAATTTTCATATGCTAATTTCATATCAGAATATAATTTTTCAATTCCAAAGTATGAAGAAATATCTTCATTAGATACAATACCAGAAACTATATTGCCCAATCTTTATGTTTTGGAATCGGTTAGAAATTTAAAAGACACTCAAAGTTTCCTTGGCACGATCTCTCAGAAACAAAAGAACGTGTTGCTTAAACATGCTGCTCTTATTCCAGCTAAATTTGGAGCTGGCGTTTGGAGCACTGGCATAAAAACTGAAACTTCTCCAGTTTTCCATTATGAAAAATCTGATGCAGGTTATTTAGAAAAAAAGAAATCTGGATATAAAACATATATTAAAAATCAAGACTATTACGACTCTTGGACTAAAGCTATTAAAGAGTTTCTTAAACAAGAATCGGATAGTTCACAACCGATAGCCAAAAAATTTAAAAACATAATAGTGCCAATAAATAATGTTAAGTGGTTGGCAGATAAAGCAAATTTTAAAGAGATGCATCCATATACAGTGTCTATTGAGTTCACAACCGATATTAAAACAGAGTTCGCAGATATTTTAGAAGAAGCAAAATTAAGTCGAATGTTTATGCAAATGGTATATGGACCAAATGGACCAGCTGCACAAAAATCACATATTGAAGTAGCTACCCCCGCAGGTAATCTTGGCGGTGGCAAGGTAACAAAAAGATTTCTTAGACATTGGGACATTGCAGAATGGTTTTCAAGCGTAAAAGATTTATATGAAGATCCAAGTGGTGATTTTACTAATTTTTCTGACGCAGTATCTCTTGGTTTTGGTGGCGAATCATCATTAATAAATGATACTTTAGTAAAAGCACTGCACTTACTTATATTTAAGGCTAAAACTGAAGAGCTTTTAAAAGCAAAAGCCAGAACGCCGAACCAAGCAATAAGTGATATTGCATGTTATTCTGAAACGGCGTTTTATAGAATAGAAAAAAGAGATTCAAAAAATAATGTAATTCAAAATTATTGGATTCCAAATTCCAGTAGGGTTAATGTGGTCAAACTAATTGATTCACAAGTTAAATATTTTAAAGGATATCGATATAAAATATATGCATATCAAATAGTTATAGGAGACAAACCATCAACTACGGCTGGACCGGGGGCTACATTTGGTAAAGCTCCATGGTTAGTAGAAATTCCATATGCCGAATCACAAGATATTTTAATATCAGATAAACCGCCACTACCACCAGATGTTAACATGATACCCTATAAGGGTGTTGATAACAAAATTTTAATTAGTTTAGTCAATCAAGTTGGCGAAGTAGACTTGGTACCAAAAGTAATTGAATCGGCTGATAGGCATAAAGTGATTGGATATTATATGTCTCAAGATATAGATCCTGTAAAGGATTCTGTTGCTGCTAAATTGCAAAGAAAGCTTTCTTATGGTGGAGACGATCATGCCTTTGTATATCAAATTTATAGGCTACCAACGATACCATTAAGTTATGAAGATTTCAGAAATAAACTTCATGCAGCTGTGTATGAACCAATATCTTCATATGTTGATGACATATTACCTAATAAAAAATATTATTATACTTTTAGAGTCTTTGATTCACATGGTAATTTTTCTAATCCGACGCATGTATATGAAGTAGAAATGGTTAGTAATGATGGAGTTATTTATCCTATTATAAATATTTTTAGTGAAAAAGATTTAATAATGAGACAAAGGCAAATAAATAAGCGCTTGTTACAAAAACCAATGAAAAGATATATTTTTATTTCCCCAACATTCGCACAGGGTTTGGTAGAGATAGCAGATCAAGATAAGGATAACATTTCATTAGGACAAAAAGCCAATAAGGTTTTTGGTAGAAAATTTAAAATAAGACTTTGTTCTCGTCAAACAGGAAAGAAAATAGATTTTAATGTTGATTTTAAGCATGAACATCTGGTTGGCGAAAGCGAAGGGGATGGTAAGAAAAAGTAGTTTATTGGTATTTATTTAAATACTGTAACTATTTATTTGAAAAGGAGACAAACATGGCATTCTTAGACAATTCCGGAGACATCATTCTTGATGCAGTGTTAACAGATGAGGGCAGATTTAGATTAGCCCGTGGCGATAATAGTTTTAAAATTGCGAAATTTGCGTTAGGTGATGATGAAATCAATTATGCAACTTTTAAAAATTCAAATCACACTGAAGGTGCCCACGCATCTGGTTCTGCTTATTATGATTTAGAAATTTTACAAACACCAGTTTTTGAAGCTTTTACAAATAATACTTCAATGATGAAGTCTAAATTAATTTCAATTCCAAGAACTAATTTGTTATATCTCCCTATATTAAAGTTGAACCAACAAGAAGTAGAAACTCAACAGCACAGTGATAATGCATTTTTGGTGTGTGTGGATGAGGATACTGAAAAAGCAGTATTAACCGGTGGTTCTGGGGACGTTACTGGAATTTTAAGAGGATTCAATCCCGGCGGTGCAAGTAAGGGTATAAAGATCGATCAAGGTTTGAACACTAGTGCGATCACTCCAAGCCAAGGCTTAGACCCAGATTTATATGAACGTCAGTATATTCTTGAAATTGACAATAGATTTGCTAGTATTGTATCCACTGGTTTATCTGGCGATCCTGTTTTCACTGGTGCTTCAGGGCAAGCTGCAGCAAAATCTTTTGTGGATGACGATAACGTAGCTAGTTATTATCTTTCACTTGGGACTGATCCTGCGTTTGTACAAAATAATATAAACACAGATTCTACTACGGATGCTGGTGGGAACACTCAAGTTATTCTTGGTCCACGAGGCTCTTCCATTGCGTTTAAACTTAGGGCTTCATTAAATTTACAAAAGAGTAGTTATCTTTTTGAAACGCTTGGTAGTACCGGCACCGTAACGGCAAAAGATGGTACTTCTGTTTCAATAGATTTCATTGATACAACTGTAAGGGTGTCTGGAGCTACCACTGGATATAGAATTGATATACCAGTTAGACTTATCAAGAAATCAGATTAAGGAATAAAAGGAAAGGATTATGGCAACCACATTTAAAACATTTCTAAACGGCGATATTACCAATGCGAGGACTTTGTTACATGAGGCAATTCCGATCACAGGAACAATTGCTTCGGGAACTTACAATTCTGCAGGCACGGGTGATGAATATAATATCAAAAACTATTCTCATGGAATGTTTCAGTCTGTCTATGATTATCCTTATTTGAGTTCATCGGCAAATCATATTTTTGATATTACTTGTGGTTATAGTTCTGATTCTGCACTATCTGGCACCACAGCTAGAACTCAGCAAGCCAAAAAAATCAATATCTATAATCAAATGGCACAGGTTTTGATGGGGCACGATCAAGACGGCAACATTCAAAAGTTTGATAGAGACGGCAATATTGCTGGTGGTGGTACAAAAATATCTGAAGCGTTCTTCATGAATTTTGCAAGATTGCTCGTTAAAGATGAAATGAAAAAAGGTTCGTTTCAAGTGGTGCTTTATACTGGATCTGGTGGAAATGCTGGAGTGGCTACTACCATATATGAGACCTTGGATTCAGATCAGAGCCTATACTCTGGCAGTGAAATGACAATTAGTGATTATGGTGCTGTTAACTCTTATAAGGTTAATTCACCAGCTGGTGAATATGGTATATTGTATACTAGTTCTGCAACTCCCAACACAGAATCTGGTGTTGGACTGCTTTTTTATCAAGCGGGTGTGGCAGTACTGACTGCTTCTATTTTTTCAAATGAACCCACAACCGGACATGTGGAAGGTACAGATAAACATTGGTGCAATTTTGGTGACTTTACTGATGTACGAGTTGGTGGGGATTCAGGTGCTCGTGAAAACGGTGTTGTAGGTTGTCTAACTGGTTCTACAATTCAAGTGTTTGGCGGGGGTGTTAGGCATAGGCTGGATAATATCCAGTTCAATAACACAACAGAATTAAATTCAACGATTTATTTCTGTCGTGTCAATCATAATGACTTTAATTATAGCTCCAACCCAACGTATTTGAATGCAAGTCAAATACGCTGCAAAGAGGTCCCGCAAGACACACCAGTGACTTATATAACCACTATAGGGCTTTATTCCGCAGATAATGCACTCTTAGCGGTGGCTAAATTAAGTGAGCCTTTGAAAAAAGATCCCACTAATGAATTAACATTACGCGTAAGGTTGGATTATTAATAGATAACTACTTATCTTATAATGCCCTACTACAAATTTAAAGAAAATGATTTATTTTATAACAGAATAAAGGCATTTCCTGAATGTCAATTTTGGGTATACAGGGGCAAAACTTATTATAACAATATTAAGCCTTTATCTGGTTCTTTAAATGGGACAACTCCAGTAACACATGTTCCAACTGGTAGTATAAGTCTATATGAATTAAATGTTGATCGCCCAAGTGACTCTTTAATATATCCTTTTATAACGAAAGATGGCGGTATGGGAGCTTTTAAAACTGTTTCTTTGAGCAGCTTTAATACTGGTTTTAATTATGGTGACACGATTACAGGAGAATACCCTTTAGCTGCAACAATCTCAAAAGAACGGTGGGCTGAAGGGGCAGCTGCTTTGTTGGACTCTTCACATATTGAAGCGCTTCAAAATACATTAGATTTTTATAAACCACTTTCAAATCATTATGCTTTCAATTCTTCATTGGGAAATAAGTTTGATCAAGCCCTGGGGCTGGTTAGTGTACCTTCAATCTTTTATGGTTCTTCAATAAAGAAAGGAAGTGTTTATTTAAGATTTTATGTGTCTGGGACGCTGGCTGCAGAGCTTCACGATAGGGATCAAAATGGAGAGTTGATAGAGGTATCAAGTTCTGATTATTCTGCCAATACAGGCAAGGTTGCCGGGGTGGTGTTATACAATGAAGGGTGTGTTGTTTTGACAGGAAGTTGGGACATATCAAGCCACACAGAAGATTATCTCGGCGGCGGTGCTATTAATCCAGATTGGACTTTGTTTGGACAATCTTTAGCAGCCAGCGCAAATGAAACAGTAAGCTCAAGTTATTATATGGCTTTTAAGGGCACAAACTATATTCCAACAATTACAATGATGGCACATGCAGATAGAGGACAAATTAATCATTCCAACAATCCTACTTATCTTAAAAAGTCAGCATACATCACTCCAGAAACTGGTTCTGTGTTATATAAAGAGTATGATAAGTTAGAAATACAAAATGTTGTTAGCGGCGCGTATTGTAATCAAACTGCCTCTTTTGAAAAACAAACTTTTATAAGCAAAATTGGCATATACGATGAGGAAAAGAATTTAATAGCTGTTGCAAAATTTGCAAATCCTGTGCGTAAGAAACAAACAAATGATTATACCTTTAAATTAAAATTGGATTTTTGATATAGTGTTTACATGATATTAGGAATGGTGATTACATGATATTAGGATTAGATGTTTCAACCTCAATTACTGGAGCTTCAATAATAGATAAACATGGTTCTCTAGTTTATTGTGAGGCTTGGAGAACAGACAAAAAAGGGTTAACCTTTTATGAAAAACTGGAATTGATTAAACAGAACGTAAAGAACGTTAAATCCAATTTTAAAATAGCAGCAATTTATGTCGAGGAACCGCTGGGAATGTTTGCTAGTGGGAGATCCTCTGCGCAAGTCATTTCTAAAATCCAGAGATTTAATGGAGCGACGTGTTGGATGGTTAGAGAACTGTTCAATAAAGAACCTCATTATATACATGTTGCAACCGCTAGAAAAGCATATGGAATAAAAGTTCCACGTGGATCGAATACAAAAGAAATTGTTTTGGACAACGTTGTTGCAAGAGAGACAAATTTTTTAGTTGAATATACACGCCAAGGTAATTGTGTGAAGGGAACCTATGATCGTGCAGATTCAGCCGTTGTTGCAAGAGCAGGATATGGCTTATTTAATAAGTAATGTAAAAATACCTTGCTTTTTTAAAATCGATTTAGTATTATTGTGACATGAACTTTGAAAAGCTTCAAATTCTTGAGGGCATATTAGGAGATTGTGTACAGTCAAAAGATGAATACCTCTTCTTTTGCCCCTTTTGTAAACACCACAAAAGAAAAATGTCCATTAACATATCTAAAAACTCATATAAATGTTGGGTGTGTGATACTAGAAATAGAAACATCTATTCTTTAGTTAAAAGAGTTGGCGATAGTTTTCATAAACAGAAATGGTTAAATCTCACCAATGTGGTGGAAATTTCGAAATTTGAAGAATTATTTAAAGTTCAAGAAAAAGAAGTTAGGCTTCAAAGAATCGATTTGCCATTTGAATATATGTTTTTGGCTGGTAAAAATATGCCAAAGTCCGCGACTGTCGCATTAGATTATCTTTTAGATGATAGAGAACTTGATCGTTCTGATATATTTAAATGGAAAATAGGATATTGCGATAAAGGAAAATATAGAAATAGAATTATAATCCCATCTTTTGACAACGATGGATATTGCAACTATTTTGTTGCTAGAAGCTATACTGGTGATTGGATGCCATATAAAAATCCACCAGTATCAAAGAACATTATATTTAACGAACTTATGTTAGACTGGGAAGAACCAATCGTATTAGTAGAAGGCGTGTTTGATGCTATAAAGGCTGACAATGCCATTCCATTATTGGGTTCCACTCTGAATACACAGTCCTTATTATTTAATAAACTGTTACAAACCAAACCAACAGTATATTTGGCGTTAGATAATGACGCAGAGAAAAAGTCTTTAACATTAATAAAAAATATGATATTATATGGTCTGGATGTTTATAAAATTGATACATCTGGGTATGAAGACGTTGGCTCGATGTCAAAAAAAGAATATTTACAAAGGAGAAAACAAGCTGAATTAATTGATTCAGACAGTTTTTTGTTATTGAATGTTGGCATCGCCTAAATACACAAACCTTCACTTACGGCAACCCTCTTTTAGAGTCGGAGATCTCTTTAGATGTTGGGATGATGAACTCAATCGTCCAATAACGGGGTTTATCATTAATATAGTAAGGAGTGAAGGTGAGATATACGATTTAATGATTAGATGGAACGATCCTTTTGTTGCAGTTGAATATTGTAGCGAGATTGAAGCAAAAAAAAGAATGAAATTAAAATTGTGGAAATACAAACCACTTTAAAAGGAGAAGAATGAATGAAGATTAAAGCAATTAAATGCTTGAATTGCAATGATATAGTATATTCCCGTGCGCAAGATGATTTTAGAGAATGTTCATGCCGGCAAGTTTATGTGGACGGAGGGTTTAGTTTTTTTAAAAATGGTGCATTACCCGGCGCCGAATTCAAAACAATAACAGTTGATGTTAGTGTGAGTTTGGGGGTTCTGCATGAAGACTGGAGTTCTATGAAAGATAAATATGGAATTATTAAAGAATCTAATAAAGATGAAAGGGCAATGTACAAAGTATGAAATTTGCACACATTGCTGACACACATATTAAAAATTTAAAATATCATTATGAATATCGTATGGTTTTTAAAGAGTTGTATAACAAGCTTCGCGAAGAAAACGTAGATTATATTATTCACTGTGGAGATATTGCACACACTAAGACACAATTATCTCCAGAATTTGTTGAATTATGTTCTAATTTTTTATCTGAATTAGCTTCCATAGCACCTACTTATTTAATTCTGGGAAACCACGATGGTAATCTCAAGAACAGTAGCAGACAAGACGCCATCACACCAATCGTGGAAGCGCTTAATAATCCTAATTTATTTCTATTGAAAGAAAGTGGGGAGGTGAATTTAAATGGAAATTTTACTCTTAATGTTCTTAGTGTTTTTGATCGTGATAATTGGATCAATGTTCCGTCCGACGCCGACACAGTTAATATTGCTTTGTATCATGGCGCTATTTCTAATAGTCGGACTGACTTGGGTTGGATTATGGAGCACGGTGAAGACGACATGTCGATCTTTAAGGGGCATGACTTTGCGTTTTTAGGCGATATACATAAAACAAATCAGATACTAGATCACGATGGAAAAATAAGATACGCTGGTTCAACTGTGCAGCAAAATCACGGTGAGACAAATGACAAAGGGTTTTTAGTATGGGATATTAAGGATAAAAAAGACTTCATATGTCATCATGTGGAGTTAAAAAATCCCAAGCCTTTTATTACAATTGAATTAACGCCGAAGGGGCGAATGCCGCGAAAATTGGATATTCCAAAGGGCGCACGAGTGCGTCTTGTATCGAACAACAATTTACCCCTTGATACAATGAAGCGCGCCGTCGAGGTTGCTAAACATAGATTTAAGCCTGAAAGTGTAACATTTTTAAATAGAGCGATGGGACAAAGAGGTTCTGTTGATGAACTAACAGAAGGGTTGGAGAATGACAATCTCAGAGATATTGTTGTTCAAGAAGCATTGATCGAAGAGTATTTAAAAGATTTCCAACCAGATGAAGACCTATTGCAGCGTGTGTTACGACTTAACTCTAGATACAATATTGTTATTGAAGAGGAAGAAGAAATTGCTCGTAATATTAACTGGAGGCTAGATAAATTAGAATGGGATAATTTGTTTAATTATGGTGAAAGTAATGTAATTGATTTTAAAAAACTTTCTGGTATTGTAGGAATATTCGGTAAGAACTTTTCAGGTAAATCCAGTATTGTTGATAGTATACTTTTCGCTTTGTTTAATTCTACTAGTAAAAAAGAGCGTAAGAATCTTAACGTCATAAATCAAAACAAGAATATGGGTAAAGCAAAGTTACAACTTTCAATTGGTAATAACAAATATGTTGTTGAAAGAGACTTAGAAAAGTATACTAAGCGATTTAAAGGTGAGGAAAGTGTAGAAGCTAGAACAAATTTAAATTTTGAAGTATGTAATGAAGTAACTGACACAACTCAAAGTTTAAATGGTTTAACAAGAAATGAAACTGATAAAATTATAAGAAAACAATTTGGTACTCTTGATGATTTTCTTATGACTTCAATGTCATCTCAACTGGGCTCGCTTCAATTCATTGGTGAGGGTTCCACAAGAAGAAAAGAAATACTTGCTAAGTTTCTTGACTTAGAAATGTTTGATAAAAAATTTAAATTAGCAAAAGAAGATGCAACCGATTTACGAGGGGCACTTAAGCGTTTGGAGGGGAAAGAGTTTGATGATGATATTTTTGAGGCAGAAAAAGCAATCATTTATAATGAAGCTCAAACACGTGAGCATACTGAAAATTGCGAGGACACCAAAAAACAATTAAAAACAATACAAGAACAGATTGACGAAACACAGAGGGCTATAGATTCTATTCCAACTGAGATTATTGATATTAAAGAGGCGAGGGAACAAATCAGTGAAAAAGAAAAGGGGTGTGGAAATATAATTGCTGATATCATCAGTTTGCAAGATAACTTTGTAGAAAAGGAAGCTCTTCTTAAGAAAATCAATGAGTTTATTGTTTCTTTTGATATTGAAGAACTGCATAATAAGAAAAAGGATGTTAATACAAGAAACACTTTGATAAATCAAATTAGTGATGAATTATGTGTAATAGAAAACAGTATGGGAGTAAAGGAGAAAAAGAAACAACTTTTAGAAGAAGTGCCATGTGGGAACAAGTACCTTGATTGCAAATTTATATGTGACGCACACAGTGCAGAAACTGAATTGTTTGATTTAGTACGAGAGGTAAAAAATTTAAACAACGTTGTAGTTCGTGTTAACGAGGAATTAGAAGATTTAAATCCAGATAAGATAGATGAACATTTAGAAAAATACAATCAGTTGTTTGATAAACAAAAAGATATTGAAAATGAAATTTCCACAACAAAGCTTTTGATTGAAAAAAATGAAATTGCTTTAAATTCTTTAGAAAAGGAACTTGAAGCACTTAACCAAAAGAGCGCGCTTTATTACGATAACAAAGAGATTATTGAAAATAAAGGATCGTTTATTAAGCAGCTGTCAAAAGAAACGATCCTTTATTTAGAAAAAGAAAATGAACTACAAAAATGCCAAGATGCATTAATGGAATATTATAAAGAACATGGCTCGTTAGAACAGAAGCTAAGTTCTCTTAAAGAACAAAAGCAAGAATTGGCAGATCTTCGTGAAGAATACTCTGCTTATGATCTGTTTATGAGGTGTATGCACACTAATGGTATTTCATATGATATTATTAAAAAGAAGCTTCCTGTGATTAATAATGAGATTGCCAAAGTTATTACAAACGTTGTTGATTTTGAAGTGTTTTTTGAAAATGATGGAAAGCACATGAAAATATTTATTAAGCATCCCAAATATGAACCTCGCCCAATTGAAATGGGAAGTGGAGCAGAAAAAACAATATCAGCCATGGCTATTAGATTGGCTCTACTTTCAGTTTCATCACTTCCTAAGTCAGATATTTTTATTCTTGATGAGCCCGGTACCTCTTTAGACGCTGATAACATGGATGGCTTTATTTCTATTCTAGAACTAATTAAGGTGTATTTCAAAACTGTCATCTTGATTTCTCATCTTGATAATTTGAAAGACTGTGTTGATACACAAATAGTGATAGATAAGAAAGATGGGTTTGCCCACATAGCTGTTTGAGGATTATGAATGGCAGTATATTATGTTAGAAAAAGCACAGGAAACGACTCTTCAGGAGATGGAAGCTATGCCACACCTTATCTGACTGTCGAAAAAGCAGCCCAGATTGCCGACAACGGAGCTGGTAATATTGTTGAGATATTAGATTCAGGAATTTATGAGGAAACTGATATTGCGACGGCTGACAATGCAATTACCGTTAGAGCGACTGGTACCCATTCTCCAACATTAGCAGGCGATATGTCAGATCATTATGCCTTTAAAGCAGGTGTAAGTGGGAACTTTTATGAAGGCTTAAATTTTGTGAATTATGTGACTAGTCCTCATTACGGTACTAGTAACGCTGGTAAGTATTTTAAAATGGACGGTTGTGTAGCGCACTATACCGGCACACAAAACGTGGCTTCAGCCGTCGGCGGTATGACGGAAATTCATAACTCTAAATTGGTATCTCATGGGAGCCACACAATCACTGTTACTCATAATCAATATTTTTTAGTTACTAATTCTGTTTTAGCTGCGAATGATGTTGGGCGCGCAGTGATTATGAGTGCCAAAGGTAATTTTAGAACTACTGCTAGTTTTTGTACCTGTATAGGTAGTGGGTACGATGCCACCGCTGAGAGAAGTTATATTTTAATGGCAGGACTGGCAAAAGTAAAGAATTGTATCATATCAGGAACTGGAATTGGTATCAATGCCAATGTGAGTGAATATAACTTAGTTCATGTTACTTCGGGCGAATCGACTGCGCTCCCATGGGTAACATATACTGCTAACAATCACTATAATGATTCTGCAGATCCAGGTCTGAGAACGGCTAGTTTGGGAGAATTCACAGGAGATCCGCTATTTGTTAGCGGTTCACATACTGGAGTGGAGGGCACGAGCAATGGTAATGTACATTTCGCCTCACAAGACTTTAGTTTACAACGCCGTTCACCAGCAATTGACGCGGGAGCACGTGATGGTTGGTGGGATGGTTATGATATAATAGATACGGAAAGAAATCAATGGTGTACCTGGGACATAGGGGCTTATGAACATATACCAGTAGACAATTGGACAGACTATGAAACACATGAGAAATTGAATGTAAATTCTGATTTGGTGCTAAATTCAGTTTCTAATGTATTGAAACACGATCAAAAATTTCATAAGTGTTACAACCCAGGGCAAGCATGTTTTTCGTCAGCGGCGCGGGGACCAATATCATTGAGAGGTAGACCAACTGCTTATAAAGTAGATGTGGGACGCAACAAAAATTAACCATAGGAAAACAAAGGAGGGATAAAATGATGAAACAAGTTTTAGACAAGGGACTAAACAAAATAATGTCTCGCAAACTCATGGTGTGGTTTACTGCCACATACTTAATGTTATTCACTAGTTCACTTACAAGTGAAGATTGGGTGGCAATTTCGTTAACTTACATTGGGATTCAAGGTTTGGCTGACATTGCTACACAGTGGAGACACGGTAAATGATTACCCTGTTAGCGCTTAAAAAAGTATGGGTATGGCTTAAGCATAATTGGTATGTTCCAGCTGTTATGGTTTATACTTTAGTATTGTGGGTCCTCTTCAGAAAAAAAGATAAAGCTAGAGAAGTTTTAGAAGTAAGAGCAGAAAGCTACGAAAAACAGATCGAAGCAATTAACAAGTCTCATGATGAAGAAATTAAGAAGCGAGATGAAATCTTAACTACTTATAAAGACATTGTTGAGCAACTAGAAAAAGAGTTTGAAGAGGACAAAAAAGAATTAGATACAAAGAAGAAACAAGAAATTAAAAATATAGTCAAAGAGTACCACAACAAACCAGATGAATTGGCGGCTCTTATGGCTGAAAAGTTTGGGTTTCTTTATGAGGGGAACAATGAATAAAGAGGCTTTAAAAAAACAAATTAAAGATGTTATTAGGGAAGTTTTTGATTCACCATTTTTTTCCGGTGATAAAGATCCAGAAAAAGTATTTAGTTCTTTTCAAGGCATGGAGTCTCAAGATCCATTTGATTCCCTAGACAAGATTGAAAACTTAGCTGATAAAGTAGAGCTTGGAATTAAAAATCCAAGAGAAGCTTTAACACAAATATCTGATAACATTGTTAAGGGATTGGCTGGTATGTCTGGTAATGCGAGTACAGAAGATAAAAGAATTGTTGATCAGATATTAATACCAATACAAGAAGAATTAGATCTTGTCCTGAGTGGTGAACACAGCATACAAGAGTTTTATGTTCGCCTTAGAACAAAGATTGCTGAATATTATGGAGAAGGGTGATGAGAAGAGCAATTGCTTTAGTGTTGGTTTATACACTTATTTTTCCGGCTGTACTTTTTGCAGATCCACCGGAACCAACACAGCCTGTAGTAGAGACTCCAACACAGCCTTCAGCAGATATTCCAAGTCCTCCTAGAATTATGGGGATTCTTGAAGGGCAACCGGCGCCGTATAATGGCGTGTTACTAAGCACCACAGCAGCTGCAAGATTGTTTGTACAGAGTGACTACTCACTAGCAGAATGTAACCTTAGAATCAATTATGAAGTAAATAAAGAACGCGCAAGCATGCAATTATTGTTGGATTCAACACGAGCAAGCCTAGACTCTATGCGAACGAGAAACGATAGTGTGTTAACTTTAAAAGATCAGGAAATTAAGCGACTTACTGAAATCGCCTCAGAGGGGGCAAACGACTATTCAGTTTGGTGGGCTGCTGGCGGAATCGTTGTTGGTATTGCCTTGACAATTGGAGTTGTATACGCTGTCAAGGAACAATAATATATGCCCAAAGATATAAGCAAATACTCACATGCCAAATTAGTTGAAACAATTGAAAACAATAGTGCGAATAGTAGTCATGAACATGATGCTGTCGGCACGACGGTAACAGTAAAGCGTTTGATTCTTGCGGCTAGTGCCTGCACCGCTGCAGCTAGAACACAAGATATTACAATTTATACGAAAACAGCAGCTGA